>OGXJ01002319.1_pt1 | contig 12904 bp, 9 predicted proteins | sample 1576231 | NCBI WGS metagenome assembly OGXJ01 (sample SAMEA3541539, study PRJEB24748) | human gut metagenome | biome: human gut; feature: human-associated habitat; material: faeces | place: China | collected 2012
AAATCTTGTTCTATCAGAGTTTCATCACATCGTCGATGCGGCTTTTTTATATACTCTTCTATGATATTTTATTTCTCAGGTACAGGTAACTCTAAATGGATTGCTAATCAGCTTTCTAAAGAACAACTGGAAGATTTGTTTTTTATCCCGGACGCATGGAAGAATGACACATGGGAGTTCTCTTTGCGGGAGGATGAGAAGATCGGTTTTGTCTTTCCGGTCTATTCGTGGGCGCCTCCCGTGATTGTACAGGAGTTTATTCGGAAGCTGGTTCTGAAGGGGTATCAGCAGCAATATCTGTTCTTTGTGTGTTCGTGTGGAGACGATACGGGGCTGACCCGGCAGGTGATGGAAAAGGCATTGGCTGCGAGGGGATGGAGATGTAATGCGGGCTTTTCTGTAATTATGCCCAATAACTATGTGTTGTTCCCCGGATTTGATGTGGATAGCAAGGAACTGGAAAAGAAAAAACTGGCAGAAGCGGTTCCGGCTCTTGAAAAAGTCAGTAGACTGATAACCGGGAGAGAAACTGTCTTTGCATGTAAGGAGGGGAGTTTGCCTTTTATCAAGACGAGGATCATCAATCCGTTATTTGTTCGTTATCAGATGTCTCCCAAACCTTTCCATGCAACGAGTGAGTGCATCGGGTGCAAGCGCTGTGAAAAAAGTTGTCCGGTAGGGAATATAACGATGAAGGAAAGAAGACCGGTTTGGGGAAAGAATTGCACCGCCTGTCTGGCATGTTATCATGTGTGCCCTCAGCATGCGGTGCAATATGGTAAAAAGACAAAAGGCAAGGGGCATTATTTTAACCCCGACTCAGCTTATTGATCTTTTATTTTAATACAGCAGTTGGATAAGTCTTCGATTATGGCAAGGCTTTCTACTCTGACACCTTTCTCTTCCAGTATTTTACGTCCATTTTGGAAGGCTTTTTCGATAATGAACCCCATGCCTACCAATTTTGCTCCGGATTGCTCTATGAGGTCGAGAATGCCTAATGCGGCATTTCCGTAGGCAAGGAAATCATCAACAAAAAGAACATTGTCATTTGGGGTCAGAAAATCGGCACTGATCACTACTTCATAATCACGGTCTTTGGTGAACGAGTGTACGGTAGTGCTTAGTGCGTTCTGAATCGTTTTGGGTGATTTCTTTTTGGCGAATACAACCGGTAAGTCCATGAGATAGCCCGTCATGATGGCAGGAGCGATACCGCTTGCTTCGATAGTCATGATCTTGTTTACGTTTGTGGCTGCAAAGCGGCGGACAAATTCTACTCCGATGGATTTCATCAGGACAGGATCCATCTGGTGATTGATAAAACCATCTACTTTAAGGATGCCTCCTTCGTAGCATTTTCCGTCCTGCAGAATTCTTTTTTTTAGTAATTGCATTATAATCTGATAATTAAATAATGTGCTAATATGCCATTTGTTACTGATATCATACAGTATTGGGTTGGCATATTAGCACATCGGGCATTTGAATATTTATTTGTTGTCTCTTAAGTCCTTCACTCTGACGGCTTTCCCCTCGCTCTGCGGGAGAGACCCTTTCTTTACTAGTTTTACTTTCGGGGTAACCAGTATTTCATCTTTTAATTGACGGATAATATCTCTGCGGATCTTTTCCAGTTCGATATAGTTGTCTGTAGAAAGATCGCTTAATTCCACTTCGACGATCATCTCATCCTGATTGTTGACTGTCTCCAGCGTAATCAGATAATTGCTGCCTAATTCGGGGAACTGAACCAGAATCTTTTCGACTTGCATGGGGAAGATGTTGACTCCCTTGATGATAAACATATCGTCGCTGCGTCCCTTGATCCGGTCGATGCGGAGATGGGTGCGGCCGCACGGACATTTTCCGGGTAGTATACGGGTAAGGTCGCGGGTGCGGTAGCGGATAAGCGGCATCATTTCACGATCAAGTGTAGTGAGTACCAATTCACCGATTTCTCCTTCGGGAACGGGTTCTCCTGTTTCAGGATCGATGATTTCTACCAGATAGCAATCTTCCCAGAAGTGCATTCCGTTCTGCTCCTGGCATTCGAAGGCAACACCGGGGCCGTTCATTTCCGTCATACCGAAACTATTATATGCTTTCACATTGAGCATCCGTTCTATTTTACGGCGCTGTTCGTCAGTATGCGGTTCGGCGCCGATCACCAAGGTTTTCAGGGTTGTTTCTCTCGGGTCGATACCTTCTTCCTGAAATACTTCGGCAAGACGGATAGCGTAGCTTGGGATGGCGTGTAAGGCGGTAGTCTTAAAGTCACTGATGAATTTAATTTGCCGTTTACTGTTTCCGGCTGCGGCAGGTACGGTAAGGCAGCCAAGGCGTTCTGCACCATATTGGAAACCTAATCCACCTGTAAACATTCCATATCCGGAGCTGTTCTGGAAGACATCTGTCTTGCGGATCCCCACCATGTAAAGGCAACGGGCTACCAGATTTGCCCATGAGTCGAGGTCATGTTGTGAATGTACGATGACTGTAGGGTTTCCTGTAGTTCCACTGGAAGAGTGGATACGTACACCGTCTCTTTTCATGTCGCCGGCCACTAGCCCGAAGGGATAGTTGGCACGCATGTCCGATTTAGTGGTGAAAGGAATTTTGCGGATGTCGTCCAGTGACTGGATACTATCTCCGGTGATGCCGTTTTTGCTGAAAACCTCTTTGTAATAAGGTGAGTTTGCGGCTATGTTAATCGTTTTTTTGAGTCGCTGAAGTTGCAGTTCCTGCAACTTCTCGCGACTCATGATTTCAATTTCTTCTTCCCAGTATTGTGTACTCATGATTGTGATAGTTATTGCATTAGCTTTTCCGCAATTTCCTTGCCGGCAGCCAGTGCTTTAAGATTCATTTCGACAATAGCTTCTCCTTTGCGCAGGAAGATTTCGCGGATACTGTCTTGTACTTTCTCGTAATCGATGCCGAGGAATGGAATGGTTGCGCCCAGCAAAACGATATTGGCAACTCGTGCAGAACCTACTTCTTTGGCTACTTTATCCACGTTCAGTACGATCTTATGCGGCAATTTGTTGATTTCAGCCATTACTTTGTCTTCTTCCGGATAATTGGGGATGTTGACAAACGGAGTTTCGTTGGTTACCAGCCATCCTTCCGGACTGAGATAGGGGAGATAGCGCAGACCTTCCATCGGTTCGAGCGAAATGATAAGGTCGCATTTGCCGGATGGTATCAGATCCGAAGCAATCGGTTTGTCGCTGATGCGGAGGTTGGACTGAACGTCTCCGCCACGCTGGCTCATTCCGTGTACTTCTGCTTGCTTCATGTAAAGTCCTTCTTTCAAAGCAGCTTTACCAATAACTGTAGCGATGGACAAAATACCCTGTCCACCTACTCCTGATAATATAATGTCTTTTTTCATGGCTTACTTACTTCTTTTTTTGCGTGCTAATGTTTGAATACACTCTCTGCGCGGGATGATAACGGATACGCCATTGTATTCGATTTCTTCGCGTATGATCTGTCTCATTTCCTCGTGGTTCTTCTTCAATGGAACAACGACACGGATATGGGCAGGGTCGACTCCTAAACCGATACAGATGGATTCAATACGTCCTGTGCCCGCAGAGTCCTGACCACCGGTCATTGCTGTTGTCTCATTGTCTGAAATGACAATAACGACATTGGCATTTTCGTTGACGCAATCCAGCAAACCTGTCATTCCGGAGTGAGTAAATGTAGAGTCACCGATTACAGCTACGGACGGATGAAGGCCTCCGTCGGCCGCACCTTTCGCCATTGTGATGGAAGCTCCCATGTCTACGCATGAATTGATGGCGTTGAACGGAGCGTTGGCTCCCAGCGTATAGCAACCGATGTCGCTGAATACTTTATGGGAAGGATATTCTTCTTTGAGTACTTCTGTCAGTGTGACGTATATATCACGGTGTCCGCATCCTTCACACAGTGCGGGAGGACGCATTTCGACTACAGAAGGGACGCCGAATTCCGATTTGTTATCTTTGCCGACCGCGCGTGCTACAGAGTCCGGATTTAATTCTCCGTCTTGTGACAGTGTGCCGTCCAGACGTCCTTTTACTTTGATACCAATGCCCAGATAGCCTTTCAGATGTTTTTCAACGAATGGCTGTCCGTCTTCCAGTACCAGAATCTCGTCGCAGGATTCAACCAATTGCAGCAATTGCTTTTTAGGCAATGGATACTGGCCGATCTTAAGTACCGGGTATTCACAACCTTCCGGATAGTTTTCCATCAGATAATTGTAGCCGATACCGCAAGCGACGATTCCCAGTTTTTTGTTAGGGCCGTCTATGTATTTGTTGTAAGGAGATTCCTCGGAAGCTTTGATGAATTCGTCCTGGCGGGCAAGCAATACTTTATAGCGTTTGCGGGCATTTCCCGGCAACAGGATAAACTGACGGGGATCTTCACTGAATGAAATGCTGTTCTGTGGCTTCTGCTCTTTGCGCTCTACTCCGGAACGGGAGTGTGCGAGGCGGGTGACCATACGCATTAAGATCGGTTCGCCTGTTTTCTCAGAGAATTCGAATCCGTTGTATACCATGTCATATGCTTCCTGCTGGTTGCTGGGCTCGTACATCGGTATCAGGGAGAAGTCTCCGTAGAAGCGGCTGTCCTGTTCATTCTGTGAAGAGTGCATGCTGGGGTCGTCTGCCGCTATCACAATCAGTCCTCCCTTCACACCCGTGATGGCAGAATTGACGAAACAGTCTGCAGCCACATTCATGCCTACATGCTTCATGCACACTAAGGCGCGTTTGCCTACAAATGACATACCCAGTGCGGCTTCCATGGCAGTTTTTTCGTTGGCACACCAACGATTATGTATGTTCTGCTCAGTGGTTATAGGCGCCATTTGGATATATTCAGTAATCTCAGTTGAAGGAGTACCGGGGTAGGCATATACACCTGAAAGTCCGGCATCCAGTGCAGCTTGTGCAATGGCTTCATCGCCAAGTAAGAGTTGCTTGCTCATATATTTCCTTTATTAGTGTTGATCACAGTTTGTTATTATATCGGGCAAAGATAGCCTTTTTGGCTCGTTTTATCACAAAATTACTTGAAAATCTTTCTTTCATTAAGTGCTTTCCAATATTTTCTTGCATTTGCCATGTGGTCGGCATAATTGGATGCGAAATTGTGAGTACCTGAAAAATCTTCTTTCGCACACATGTAAATGTAATTGTGTTTCGTGTAGTTTAATACACTGTCCAAGCCCTTTTTAGAGGGGATGCGGATAGGTCCCGGAGGTAAACCACTGTTGATATAAGTGTTGTAGGGCGAGTTGACTTTCAGATGCTCATTGGTGATGCGTCGCAGCCCGAAATCCTGTAAAGCGAACTTGATGGTAGGGTCTGCCTGCAGGGGCATACCTGTGTGCAGGCGGTTGATGTATAGTCCGGCTACCATCGGCTTTTCTTCGTTGTTGTTGGTTTCTTCTTCAACAATGGAGGCGAGGGTGCAGACTTCTTCCGGTGTCATGCCGATAGCGGTTGCCTGGGCAAGACGTTCGTCATTCCAGAATCGTTTGTGTTCTGTCTGCATACGTTTGAAGAAGTCGTCGACACTCATATCCCAATATACCTGATAGGTCTCGGGGATGAAAAGACAGGGCATGGTGACCGGCGTATACCCCATTTCGGCCTGAAAAGCGGAATCGAATAGTTGGCGGGCTATTTCGGCGGAATCGATCATCAGTTGCTTGCCGATGCTTCGCGCCAGCCGGTCTAGTGTCCGTACGCTTCCGATAGTGAGATTCATCGGTTCCTGATAACCTCTGAAGAAGCGGCTGAATACATGGTATACGTTTTCGTTAGGGCGGATGGCATAACGTCCGGTATGTATATTCTGGTCGAATTTTCTATATTTTGCCATCCATTGAAATCCGGTGAATTTGTTGACATGACCGGTTTGTCTGATCTTATTGTAGATTGAATCTGCCGTGTCATCCCGGTCTACATATACATAGACGGTTTTGGAGGGATGAAACTGAGGAGCAAAGAGATAATAATAGACTGTTCCTCCGGCAATGGCGCAAAGAAGGAGAGCTCCGGTCAGAACGGATAATAAGATATTTCTTGTTTTCTTTTTCATCTTGTGACGTAACTTTAAAAATTGCGTCAAAGATAGGAAGATTTTGGATAGGAGCGATTCCTTTCAACGGTGAATAGTTGAAATTCGGCTGATTTTGTCAACTATTAGCGTGGCCACTGGTAATAATCGGCATTGGCTTCTACTGCATTTTCTATTTCATCGGGCAGGGGAGAGAAGAAGTCCATATGGGTAAGTTTCTCGATGCTGTCAATTGATACCGCATAGGTGGAAAGAGGCTCTACCGCCTGTCTGTTGTTGAATAAGAACCCGATGCCACGAGCCGGTTTGACAAAAGGAGAGAGGATTACTTTGAAGAATCGTTCGGGCACTGCCACCTTATTTTTTCCGATGGTCTTGGACGGCTTGTCGATGATAGGGCCGCATATGATGATGATGGCACTATCGGCTACCGCCCAGTCTCTTATTTTTTCTTCCAGATTTTTCCAGCCTCTTCTGTTCAGCTGAGGATGCTGCGGACACATATTGCTGAAATAGAAGGATTCTTTCATGACATCCGGACTCCATTTCATGTCGGCGGCCGGTGCCATATGTCCTTTGTCATATCCTGAGCGTGCATAATCCGCATTGGTCGCAATGGCGCCTTTTACTAAAGGATCGGCGATGAAGTTGTCACCTCTCTTTTCTTTTCCTTTGGTTTCCTGGCGGGTCAGCTCGTAAGAAACCCAATTCGGAATCTTTAGATCTTTATTGTAGGAAACCGTATAACCTTTATGACGAATGATCTGCTCCTGACGGGGAATCAATGAAATGGGAATCTCTAAATCTTTGCCGGATGGAGTGGGGAGGGAAACGGAAGTCTCTATCTGCGGTTTGCTACTGTGCTGGACACTGTATTGCTGATAATACAGATAAAGCCCGTAACAAATGGGAATAAGTACGATGATAGCGATAATACACCCTAATCTTTGATTGGAATGTGACTTCTTTTTCTTAAATAATCTCCTGCTCTTACCTCGTTTCATGCGATTTGCTTTGGGGGTTAATAAGAAAAGCGCTAACTATTCTGTAGTTAGCGCTTTATTGTCAAGAGCCGCTAGCCAGACTTGAACTGGCGACCTACGCGTTACGAATGCGTTGCTCTACCAACTGAGCTATAGCGGCGGTTTGTTTCTCGTTTACGGCGTGCAAAATTACAGCTTTATTTGAGAAAACAAAAGGATTCTGAATATTTTTTGAGCTTTAATTTAAAATCTTCCTTTACCATAACTCTTTGCATAAAGTAACGGTAGTTTAACTTTCGAACATTCTGCTGCGTGCCAGCATACACGCGCCTACAATACCTGCTTTATCCTTCAATTTGGATGTAATGATGGCAGAGTCTTTGTTGACCAGATTGAGTGAATACTTACGTACCGCTGTTTTGATGGGTTGGGTGATATAATCTCCCGTTAAAGATAAAGTTCCGCCTATAATGACCAGTTCCGGATTGAAGATATTGATTAATCCTGCAATTTGTTTTCCCAGCTTTTGCCCTATTTCTTCAACAATTTCAATGCAAAGTAGATCTTCCTTGTTGACGGCTGTGATGATTTCGTCAAGCGTGATGGGATCTTCTTCGCCGGATATTCGGGTGGAAAGAATAGAGCTTTCTCCGCTTTTGATACGTTCCAGAAGAATACGATGAAGGGCAGAGCCGGATGCTTCTGTTTCCAGACACCCTTTTTTGCCGCAATGGCAGATGATTTCATTGTCGTATGCATTGACGTGACCGAACTCTCCCGAGAAACCGGATTTTCCTGTGTAGACTTTGCCGTCGATAATAATTCCGATGCCGACTCCCCAGCTGACGTTGACGAAAATAATATCTTTTTCTCCTTTTACACACCCTTGCATATATTCTCCGTAAGTCATGGCACGGGTGTCGTTGTCAATGGTTACTTTATGACCCAGCTTTTCCGACAGGACATCCGCCAACGGGCGTTCCTCAAAATTGAACTGGCTGAAACTATATCCGGATTCCGGATTTACCCGTCCCGATACATTTACATTGATATTTAAAATCTTCTCCTTATTGATAGGAAGTTTTTTGATGAAGTTGAGAATGAGTTTGCACAACTCGTTCATCCCTTCTATCGAATTCTCAAATTTATAGGGGATATTCATTTTTAACTCTACCATATCACCTTTAAAATTGATCAGTCCGATATTGACTGCAAATCTTTTGATGTCTACACCTATAAAATAACCGGATTCCGGATTCAATCCATAGAGATTCGGGTGGCGTCCACCGCTGGTTTCCAGTTTTCCGTAATCATTGATATATCCGTCCTCACACATTTCACCGATAAACTTGGTGACTGTGGGCACGCTTAGATCTAGTTCTTTTGAAAGATCGGGAATAGTGGAACTACCATTATATATATAATGTGTAATGATCCTCTTTTTAACGAGGGCATTTTTAGAGCCCATTTCTATTTCTTTCAAGAATTGTTGGTTCATACGTCTCTTATATTTTGTAATATCTACAAAGATAATTAATTTTTTTATTAACTAATAAGGTTCTTGACGAAAAAATTAGAATTGAATCTGAGATGATGCTGTGCTGATTCCTTATAGAAAGTGAATTCTCTCATTGATAGTTATTTGAAATCTTCTTATATAATAAGGTAATAAGGGTACTGGTATCTGAATAGCTTCATATTTATAGTCTTATTAATGAATAAAGAAGCAAAAATCAACTTTATTAATAAAATATTTTATTATCTATTGTTTATTTAATAAATATAGCTATATTTGTACCGTGATATTAATTAAGATGTACCGTAACCAAATCGTATTATGATGAAAAACTTATTCCAAATACTCTGTGGGCTGTTTCTGGTAGTATCATACTCTTCTTGTATGCACTCAGAGGAAGATAAGGTAGATGTACTTATTATAGGTGGAGGTGCCAGTGGTGTAACATCCGGCATCCAGTCTGCTCGTATGGGAGCCAATACACTGATTCTCGAAGAAAGCACCTGGTTGGGTGGGATGCTGACTTCTGCCGGTGTGAGTGCTGTGGATGGAAATTACAGATTGCCTGCCGGACTTTGGGGAGAATTTAAGAATAGATTGTCTGATTATTATGGCGGGCTGGATTCTTTGAAGACGGGTTGGGTAAGTAACGTATTGTTTGAACCGTCAGTTGGAAATAAGATTCTTCACGAAATGGTAGCGGCGGAAAATAATCTAAAAGTCTGGAAACAGGCTTGCCTTGAAGAAGTAAAAAGGACGGGAGATGAGTGGGTCGCTAAAGTGAAGGTGGAAGGACTAGGTGTGAAAACGGTTCGGGCGAAGGTCATGATTGATGCCACCGAACTGGGTGATGTGGCAAAAATGTGTGGAGTGAAGTACGATATTGGTATGGAAAGCAGAGATGACACGCACGAGGATATTGCTCCGGAAAAGAAGAATAATATTGTGCAGGATATTACCTATGTTGCCATATTAAAAGATTATGGTAAGGATGTGACTATTCCGGAACCTGAAGGATACGATCCTAAAGAATTTGCCTGTGCCTGTGCCAGTCCGGTATGCATAACTCCTAAAGAGCCGGATCGCGTCTGGTCTAAAGATATGATGATTACCTACGGGCGGTTGCCGAATCATAAATATATGATTAATTGGCCGATAGAAGGTAATGATTATTATATTAATCTGATTGAAATGACTCCGGAAGAACGCGTGAAAGCATTGGAATATGCGAAACATTATACGATGTGTTTTGTTTACTTCCTGCAACATGAACTGGGGTATAATACACTTGGATTGGCGGATGATGAATATCCGACAGAGGATAAGTTGCCCTTTATCCCTTATCATAGAGAGTCCAGAAGAATTCACGGATTAGTACGCTTTAACTTGAATCATGCACTCAATCCATATACACAGGATGAAAAACTGTACCGTACTTGTATTGCTGTGGGAGATTATCCGGTAGATCATCACCATACCCGCTATCATGGTTATGAAGAGTTGCCTAATCTGTATTTTCATCCGATCCCTTCGTATGGGTTGCCGTTAGGTACATTGATTCCTCAGGAGGTAGACGGGCTGATTGTTGCAGAGAAATCTATTTCCGTATCGAATATTATGAATGGAACGACTCGTTTGCAACCGGTTGTACTGCAGATCGGTCAGGCGGCAGGAGCTTTGGCTGCACTTGCTGTGAAGAATAATCAGAAGATAAGTGATGTTTCCGTTCGTGATGTTCAGAATGCTATTTTGGATGCTAAAGGATATTTGCTTCCTTATCTGGATGTCCCTGTCTCGGATGTGAAGTTTGCTTCTTATCAGCGGATTGGTTCTACGGGGATTCTCAAAGGAGTCGGTAAGAATGTGGACTGGTCCAATCAGACTTGGTTGAGAGCGGATACGGTATTGCTGGCGTCAGAACTGGATGGTCTGTTTGAAGTGTATCCGGCTGCCAAAGATGAATTCAAAAAAACAGGAGCGGACAAATTAAGTATTGAGGAGGCAGTTCAACTTGTTCAGAAGATAGCAGAAACGGAAAAACTACATACTACTGTTGATCCGCAAGCGCTTTGGAAAGCATACGGAATGCAAGAACCGGATTTGAAACGGAATATTTTGAGAGGGGAGATGGCTGTAATGATTGATCAGGTATTGGATCCTTTCAATAAAAAACAGATCGATATCACTGGTAAGTATATTCAATAGGTTAACATATATCCAAGTAAAAACAAAAAAATAAAACTATGGAAACTAATAATCGTAGAGATTTCTTAAAGAAGGCAGCTTTGGCCGGAGCTTCCGCTTTGGTTGCCCCTTCATTATTTGCAGCTGACGGAGAGGGGAGAGGGGAACTCTCCCCGAAGATCAAGGCTGGCGATTTGGAAAGCAAATTGATTGTTCCCAAAAATAATGGCTTAAAAATTACAGGAACTTTTTTGGATGAAATATCTCATGATATTCCTCATCAGAACTGGGGTGAGAAAGAATGGGATCTGGATTTTCAGCATATGAAAAGAATCGGTATCGATACAGTGATTATGATTCGTTCCGGTTATCGTAAGTTTATGACTTACCCTTCACCTTATTTGCTGAAAAAAGGATGTTATATGCCGTCGGTTGATTTGGTAGATATGTATTTGCGTCTGGCGGAGAAGTATAACATGAAATTTTATTTTGGTTTGTATGATTCAGGACGGTATTGGGATACAGGTGATTTAAGTTGGGAGATTGAGGATAACAAGTATGTGATTGATGAGGTTTGGAAGATGTACGGAGAGAAGTATAAAAGTTTTGGAGGCTGGTACATCAGCGGCGAGATTAGCCGTGCCACGAAAGGGGCTATTGATGCTTTCCGTGCTATGGGAAAGCAATGTAAAGATGTATCGAACGGACTCCCGACTTTTATCTCTCCGTGGATTGATGGCAAAAAGGCTATTATGGGAACAGGGAAACTGACAAGAGAAGATGCGGTTTCTGTACAACAACACGAAAAAGAATGGAATGAAATTTTTGATGGAATTCATGAAGTGGTAGATGCTTGTGCTTTTCAGGATGGACATATCGATTATGATGAGTTGGATGCGTTCTTTACTGTAAATAAAAAATTAGCAGATAAGTATGGTATGCAATGCTGGACCAACGCCGAGTCTTTTGACCGTGATATGCCTATCCGTTTTCTACCCATTAAATTTGATAAGCTCCGGATGAAGCTGGAAGCTGCCAAACGTGCAGGGTATGATAGGGCTATTACTTTCGAATTTTCTCATTTTATGAGTCCTCAATCTGCCTACTTGCAGGCCGGACATTTATATGATAGATACAGAGAATATTTTGAAATTAAATGAGTGATATGAAGTCTACAATTAACTTTGGCTATCTTATTTTCCTTTCTGTTGTAGCAGCTTTGGGAGGATTTTTGTTCGGATATGATACTGCTGTTATATCCGGAACAATCGCTCAGGTTACTCAACTTTTTCAACTGGATACGTTGCAACAGGGGTGGTATGTGGGATGTGCTTTAATAGGTTCTATCGTCGGTGTTCTTTTTGCCGGTATCCTGAGTGATAAGCTAGGACGAAAAATGACGATGATTATTTCAGCGACTCTGTTTTCTACATCGGCTTTAGGTTGTGCGATCTCCGCAGACTTCACCCAATTGGTAGTCTATCGTATTATTGGTGGAGTTGGTATTGGTGTTGTGTCGATTGTTTCTCCTTTGTATATATCTGAAGTGGCTGTGGCACAATATAGAGGGCGTTTGGTATCTTTATATCAATTGGCTGTGACAGTTGGATTTTTAGGAGCTTATTTGATTAACTATCAATTGCTGGCTTATGCTGAAAGTGGTAATCAGTTAAGTATGGACTGGTTGAATAAGATATTTGTTACTGAAGTCTGGCGAGGAATGTTGGGAATGGAAACATTGCCGGCTGTGTTATTCTTCATCATTATCTTCTTTATTCCGGAGAGTCCTCGTTGGCTGATCGTAAGAGGTAAAGAAGAAAAAGCTGTCAATATATTAGAAAGGATATATAATTCAGTTTCAGAGGCTGCAAGTCAATTAAAAGAAACGAAATCTGTATTGACGTCTGAAACAAAATCTGAATGGGCTATGTTAATGAAACCCGGAATTTTTAAAGCGGTCATCATTGGTGTATGCATTGCTATTTTGGGACAGTTCATGGGTGTGAATGCTGTACTTTATTATGGCCCTTCCATTTTCGAAAACGCAGGACTTTCAGGAGGAGATGCTTTGTTTTACCAAGTTCTCGTAGGACTAGTCAACACTCTGACCACCGTTCTTGCTCTTGTGATC
>OGXJ01002322.1_pt1 | contig 12900 bp, 10 predicted proteins | sample 1576231 | NCBI WGS metagenome assembly OGXJ01 (sample SAMEA3541539, study PRJEB24748) | human gut metagenome | biome: human gut; feature: human-associated habitat; material: faeces | place: China | collected 2012
TTTCGCTTACATTGGCGAAAGGAATGTATGTGGCATGTCCCGGTTCCTTGTTTATGCCGAACACACGCGGATTCTCCCAGTCGTTCTTGCTCGATGTCTTGGGCGTTATCATTGTCACCTTGACATTCGACTTGACAAGAGTCCATTGCTGGGTGGCTTTTGTATCGTCGGCTGCAACCTGCCATACAGGCTCACCGAACTGGGCTGCGTCGCGCATGCCGCGGTTCATTCCGCTCGCCTTGCATGTGAAAGTGAACTTGCCGTTGGCAAGACGTTTGGCAATCCACTGCTGGTTTGCGTTGCCGTAATCGGTTGTCCACTGCAGCGCGGGCTGCATCTTGTTGCCATTGCCATTGTCGAGAGAGCGCAACGAACTGGCGTTTACGATGTTGTAGACATTATCCGACACCTTGACAAGTTTCCACGCCTGGCTCTCCTTGCCTTCCACTCGTCTGGCGATAAAGACGCGGGCTCCGTTGCCGAAACTGCCCTGGTTGTCAAGCACAAGACCGTCGGCTATGTGTAGCTCATACACGGCATCCGTGTCTATGTTCTGCGAATGCCCCGTCAAAGACAGCATGAACATAAACAAAAAGGTTAAAAAACTTCTGATTTTCATGTTTGTTTGTTGTGATTGTTTATTTAATATGACAAATATGATGCAAGGTTAGTGCAACATCAAGGCGGGAAAACAGGGTCTTACCGGACTTGATATTGCCGGACCGAAGCTTATGTTTGGCAAAGATAACTGAATTTTCCGACAATACAAACATGTATTGGACAAATTATGGGAAACGGTTGTCACATTTGCATATAAAAGCAGTTTACAGCACACATATATCAAAAATCTTATACAATATGAATACAATTACCACTTCCAACGCAGTTTCAATGACAATCACATTCATTAAACGGCATGACAAAAACATTCTCCGGATTTGAATGAAAGTGATTTACGGATACGAGGCAAAGGCATCGTATCTTAAAGGAAAGTACGCATTCAAGAGACTATATGAAACAGACGGACCGGGAAAAAAGAAGGCGGCGGACATCATAAAGACATCCGCCGCCTGCATATTATCGCATTAATCCTTGTTGGCACGCTTGCGTTCGTTGTGGTCGAGAATAGTCTTGCGGATACGGATGCTCTTGGGTGTCACCTCGACAAGCTCGTCACTCTTGATGTATTCGAGACATTCCTCAAGACTCATAAGCACCTTCGGTATGACGCGCGCCTTTTCATCAGAACCGCTCGCACGCACATTCGTGAGCTGCTTTGCCTTCGTCACGTTGATGACAAGGTCGTTGTCATGCACGTGCTCGCCCACCACCTGACCGGCATAGACCTCTTCTCCCGGGTCAATGAAGAACTTTCCGCGGTCCTGCAGTTTGTCTATACTGTATGCATATGCCGTTCCTGTCTCCATAGCTATCATCGAACCGTTTACCCGGCGCACGATATCTCCCTTGTAAGGCTGGTATTCCTTGAAGCGGTGAGACATGATCGCCTCACCCTGACTTGCCGTAAGCACGTTCGTACGGAGACCGATGATACCACGCGAAGGGATGTCGAACTCAATGTTGACACGGTCGCCCTGACTTTCCATTGCGACGACCTCACCCTTCCGACGGCTCACCATGTCGATCATCTTACTTGAGAATTCGTCCGGAACATTTATCGTAAGCTCTTCTATAGGCTCACATTTCACACCGTCGATTTCCTTATATATTACCTGCGGCTGTCCTACCTGAAGCTCGTAACCCTCACGTCGCATGGTCTCGATGAGCACAGAAAGATGGAGCACTCCGCGTCCGCTGACAATCCACTTGTCCGTAGTGTCCTCAAAAGGCTTCACTCTCAGGGCGAGGTTTTTCTCAAGTTCCTTCTGCAAACGGTCATTCACGTGGCGGCTTGTTACAAATTTGCCCTCACGACCGAAGAAAGGTGAGTCGTTGATGGTGAACAGCATGCTCATTGTGGGCTCGTCTATGGCAATGGGAGGAAGCGGTTCCAGATTCTCCAGATCGCAGATCGTGTCTCCTATTTCGAAGTTTTCGAGACCGATGACGGCACAGATGTCGCCGCTCTCAACATGGTCGGTCTTCTTGTGTCCCATACCTTCGAAAGTATGAAGTTCCTTTATCTTCGTACGCTCCTGCGTCCCGTCACGATGGCATATCGTAACGTTCATGCCGTCAAAGAGTGTTCCCCGATGCACACGACCCACAGCGATGCGTCCTGTGTAGTTGCTGTAATCAAGCGAGGTTATGAGCATCTGTGGCGTACCCTCGATTTGCTTGGGAGCCGGAATCACCTCAACTATCTTGTCAAGCAGATAATCTATATTGTCAGTAGGATGTTTGTAATCCGCCGACATCCATCCGTTTTTGGCTGAGCCGTAAACAATCGGGAAATCGAGTTGGTACTCGCTGGCATTCAAAGCGAACATAAGATCGAACACCATCTCATATACCGCCTCCGGACGACAGTTCTGTTTGTCTACCTTATTCACCACAACTATAGGCTTCAAACCTATCTGCAACGCCTTTTGAAGAACGAAACGAGTCTGTGGCATCGGACCTTCGAACGCATCGACAAGCAGTATGCATCCGTCTGCCATATTGAGGACACGCTCCACCTCGCCTCCGAAGTCGGAGTGTCCCGGAGTGTCTATAATATTGATTTTAACTCCTTTCCAGTTTATGGAAACGTTTTTGGAAAGGATAGTTATACCGCGTTCGCGTTCCAAATCATTCGAGTCGAGTATCTGTCCGCTGTTATCCTGACCCTCACGGAATAGTTTTCCCGCCAGCATCATCTTATCTACAAGCGTTGTCTTGCCGTGATCCACATGGGCAATAATTGCTATGTTCCTGATATCTTGCATAATTTACCTTAAAAAATCGGGTGCAAAGGTAATGATTTTAATCCATACTTCGCATACCATACATATATAAATTTAAGGCGGAAAACGTTTTATCTGACAACAGGAACAGGATTGCGGCGGTGCGGTGGAACGTCCGTCGCCACACGGAAAAGCCCATCCGGACGTGGCGAAAGCATGCGATTGCGTGCAAAAAAAAGTTAAACAACAGATTAATATGCACCATATGTACACGTTACCGGACAAAAAGCAGTAACTTTGCACCCGCGTTTAGCAAAATCATTAATTAACATTAACAAAAAGTTCTATGTACTTAGACAAAGCAAAAAAAGAAGAGATCTTTGGACAGTACGGAAAGTCTAACACTGATACTGGTTCAGCTGAGAGCCAGATAGCATTGTTCTCATACCGTATTTCCCATTTGACGGAGCATCTTAAGATGAACCGTAAAGATTATACTACAGCACGTTCGCTGACAAAACTTGTCGGCAAGCGTCGTGCGCTTCTGAACTATCTGTACGACCGCGATGTGAACCGCTACCGTGCGATAGTAAAGGCTCTCGGTTTACGTAAGTAATAAGAGAGCGACAAAAATTTTCTTTTCCAAAAACAGTAACGCCCGGAAGAAGCATCAGGTTTCTTCCGGGCGTTCTCTTTTAATGCGTGACATGAAAGACACCAAACCCAAATCGGGAAGCGGCAAAAAAACATCATAGGGCATGACACGGCACATATCATTTGACGACAGACACACCGACGGCGTTCACGCAAGAAACATACGGCGACCGTGCACACACATCCGCTCATGCCGAAAAGCGGATGGGAGTCACCCGTTACCGTCCATTATCTCCATAAGAGGGCGCATCACGAAATCACGCTCACGCATATGCGGATGGGGAACTGTGAGCTCAGGCGTACTGACGCTTATGTCATCGTAAAGCAGAATGTCTATATCGATGAGCCTGTCAGCGTATACCCCTCCTGCCGATTTGGTTTTTCTGCCCAGCCTGCGCTCAATGTCCTGTGTGGCGACAAGCAGCTGATGCGGCGAAAGATCCGTCTCCAAAGCCACACACATATTCAAGAACTTGTTTTCAGACTCAAAGCCCCATGGCTCGGTCTCAATTATTGAAGAGCGTCTCACCACCCTGCCCACAGTCTCGCCAAGCAGTTCCAGAGCCGCAGCAATGCCCGCATGCCTGTCGCCGATGTTTGCTCCGAGAGAAAGATAAACCTTATGCGTCATAATAAAACAATCCGTTCTGAAACATAAACGGGAGCGGGACTTAACGCCCGTTCCCGTTTTTATCCATATGAATGCCTGTCGGAAGGCGGTTCAGTCATTTACAATGAGAAGCGCGTCACCGTAGCATCCGAACATATATCCGTGCTTCACGGCGAGGCGGTATGCCTCCATCACGATGTCGTATCCTCCGAAAGCAGCTGTCTGCATCAGCAGTGTGGAATACGGATGGTAGAAGTTGGCTATCATAGAATCGGCAAGTCCGAAGTCGTAAGGAGGGAAAATGAACTTGTTTGTCCACCCGTCGTACTCCTTGAGGAGTCCGTCCGTGCCGACGGCAGTCTCCGTAGCCTTGACCACGCTCGTGCCCACAGCGCACACATGCCGTCCCTCCGTCTTGGTCTTATTCACAATCCTGCACGCCTCGGCGCCAACGAACATCTGCTCAGAATCCATCTTATGTTTTGTGAGATCCTCTACCTCAATGTCGTGGAAGTTGCCGAGTCCGCAGTGCAATGTTATGTATGCGAAGTTGATGCCCTTAATCTCCATGCGCTTCATCAGCTCGCGCGTGAAGTGAAGTCCTGTCGCCGGAACCGTGACAGCACCCTCGTTCTTGGCGAATACGCACTGGAAGTCGCGGAAGTCATCCTCCGTTCCGTGGTGATTCTCGCGACGGTCGATGATGTATCTGGGCAGCGGAGCCTCTCCGAGAGCGTAAAGCTCGCGCTTGAACTCGTCGTGAGGACAGTCGTAGAGAAACCGGAGCGTACGTCCGCGGCTCGTTGTATTGTCGATAACCTCAGCCACCATAGTACCGCTGTCGTCGAAGAACAGCTTGTTGCCTATACGTATCTTGCGCGCCGGCTCCACCAGAACGTCCCACAGCCTCATCTCCTCGTTGAGCTCGCGCAGCAGGAACACCTCTATCTTGGCGTCTGTCTTCTCCTTCGTACCGTACAGGCGTGCAGGGAAAACCTTTGTATCATTGAAGATGAAAGTGTCGTGCTCGTCGAAATAGTCGAGCACGTTGCGGAAGTCGAGATACTCCCCTTCTATCGGCTTTCCGTCCGCATCCTTCCTGAACATGTCGATGGTCTGCGACTTGCGATGGATAACCATCAGCCTGCATTCGTCACTTCGTGTCACACGGAACGTCTCTGTCTTTCCTTCAGAGTTTGTAAACTCGCGCACGGCACTGTGAGGATAAAGTGCGATTTGTTCTTCCGGTAATTTGAATTTAAACTGTGATAACTTCATTATTGTTATTATTCGATATTTTCTATTTCCTGATTTTCGAGCCACTCCTCCACCTCGTCGAGGTCCAGACAACGGTCTATTGTAAACTCACCCACACGTGTACGACACAGCGTGGTGAGATAGGCACCGCTGCCGAGAGCGCGTCCTATGTCGCGTGCGAGCGCACGTATGTACGTGCCTTTCCCGCAATTGACACGTATGCCCATCCTCATGGTCTCCTCATCAAAGTCAGTCAGCTCAATGGAATCAATATGTATGTTTTTCGGAGTAAGCTCCACGTCCTTGCCCTTCCGCTTCAGCTCGTATGCCCTGTTGCCGTTTATCTTGCACGCGCTGTACGACGGAGGCACCTGCTCTATGTCACCGACAAACCGCGCAAGCACGTTCTCTATGCTCTCGCGCGTGATGTGCGATGTCGGGAACGTGGCGTCGACGGGATGCTCCATGTCGTAGCTCGGCGTCGTGGCACCCAGCTGCAGCGTGGCTGTGTATTCCTTTGAATGAGCCTGAAGCTCCTCTATGCGTTTTGTCGCCCTGCCGGTGCACAGTATCAGTACGCCTGTGGCGAGCGGATCGAGAGTCCCCGCATGTCCGGTCTTTACCCTTTTCACTCCCATACGGCGTGAAATAAGATAGCGCACCCTTGCCAGTGCGCCGAAGCTCGACATGCCGTAAGGCTTGTTCACAGCTATGATTTCTCCTTTCTGAAAATTCATGCAGGCAGACTAATCAACCATTTTCAACTCTATGCCGCACAAGGCGCAGGCTATGATTATGATTCCCACAATGATGCGATACCATCCGAATGCGGCAAAGCCGTACTTGGTGACATAATTTATGAAAAACTTTATGGCGAGTATAGCAACCACAAACGCCACCGCCGAACCGAGCAGGAGCGTCTCCAGATTGTTGCCCTGGGTGAGGAGCGAACCGCCTCCGTGGCTTATCAGCTTGTATGTCTCCAGACATGTGGCGCCGAACATTGTGGGCACCGCAAGGAAGAACGAGAACTCAGCGGCAGCCTTACGTGTGAGCCGCTGCGACATTCCGCCCACGATGGTAGCCATTGAACGCGACACACCGGGTATCATGGAGATGCACTGTATGAGTCCTACGGTGAAGGCACGCCTGTATGTCAGCCGTGTGTCCTCGCTGCCTTTGTTGAATATACGGTCGCAGAACAGCATGAACACTCCGCCGATGATGAGCATCACAGCGACGAGTGTGACGTTCCCGAGGTTTGACTCTATGAAATCGTTGAACGCCAGTCCGAGCACCACGGCAGGCAGGACACCCACTACAAGACGCGCATAGAAGTCGTACATCGCCCTCCAGTAGGAGACGCCCGAGCGTTCGGCGGTAGGATAAAAGAACTTTTTCCAATAGAGGCATATCACAGACAGGATGGCACCAAACTGTATTATGACTGTGAAAGCCTTGACAAACGGAGTGCTCTCCACCCCGAGCAGGCTCTGCGCTATTATCATGTGACCTGTGGACGACACGGGCAGAAACTCCGTCAGTCCCTCTACTATGGCTATGATGATTGTCTCTAACGTATTCATTCGGGCAGGTTTGCGTTATCGTCCTTGGGTTTGCGTATGATGCCGTAGATTATAGAGACAAATCCGATGAAGCATACAGCGGGAGCCACCTTTATGCGGCGCGCGCTGAAGAGGTCGTAGGAAAAGACGCTTTCGTCCGATCCGGCACCGCTCATCAGGATGAATCCGATGATGACTATCACCATCCCGACAGCCAGAATAATGAAATTGGTCTTGCCGAGTGCAAAATTTCTTCTGTCCATATAATATAATGTATGTGTTATGAATTGTTCAAATCTTGTAAAGGTCGCCTGCCTTCATCTTCAGGAACTTGTTTACCGACAGTATGGCACAGAACGCCGTGATGACTATACCCGATAAAAACACCGCCCCGGCGGTTATGGCGAGCACGTCCAATGTGAGCACACTGACAATCTCCGGCTCGTAATAATAAAGGGCATAGAAGCATCCTCCGAGCGCAGCGCATGCCAGAATGGACGCCAGAAGTCCGATAAGCACAGCCTGGCGCAGGAACGGCCGGCGTATGAATCCCCACGACGCGCCCACAAGCTTCATGGTGTGTATGGAGAAGCGGCGCGCGTATATGCCGAGCTTCACGGTGTTGTTGATGAGCGAGAACGACACCACAGTGAGCAGGACGGCAAGCGCGAGCAGCACGATGCTTATCTTGGCGATGTTGGCATTGACCTTATCCACAAGGTCGCGCTGGTATTTCACCTCTCCCACATTGGGATAGCTCTTCAGCTCGCGCGTAATGTGCATGAGCGAATCGTTGTTCGCATAATCAGCCTTTAGCGTTATCTCGACGGACGAAAGAAACGGATTGATGTCGGTGAACTCGCGCGGATCAGTGCCGAGAGCCTTGATGCCGTCCTTCAGAGCCTGCTCCTTGCTGATGTACTCAAGATGGTTTATGTAGGGCTGTTTCCTCAGACGCGAGCAGAACATCTGCGCCTCGCTCGACGACATGTCGTCCTGAAGCACCATCGTAACGACGATGTTCTGCTTCACGTATGCCGAAAGATTACGGGCTGTAAGAACTGAAAACACCACCAGACCCAACAAAATAAGCACCAGTGCAGTGCTTATGCAAAGAGTGACAGCCTGCAACCCGTGACGGTCGCCAGACCTTTTCTGTTTCTTTCTCATTTCAGGATAGCGTATAATACTCCAAAAATCGCTGCAAAGTAACAAAAAAAAAAGCGCGCACGCAACAGTTTAACTACTATTAACAAAGACGGTGCCAATATTTTATATACCTTTGTCCGACCAATAAAAATAAATGTTTATGGCAACAATAATCTATCCATCACCCATATTCGGACCTGTGCACAGCCGCAGGCTCGGCACATCGCTGGGCATTAACCTGCAACCGGCAGACGGAAAGGTGTGCACTTTCGACTGCATATACTGCGAATGCGGATTCAATGCCGACCGCATTCCCGCTCTCCGCAGACCCTCACGCGAACAGGTGGCGGAGGCTCTCGAGAACAGGCTGAGGCGGATGAAAGAAGACGGGGAACGTCCCGACGTGCTCACATTCGCGGGAAACGGCGAGCCGACAGGGCATCCGCAGTTCGAGGAAATAATAGACGACACCGTGAGGCTGAGAGACCGCTACTTCCCCGACGCCAGAATATCAGTGCTCAGCAACTCCACGTTCATACACCGCGAAGGCGTGAGACGCGCGCTGATGAAGGTGGACAACAACATCCTGAAGCTCGACACCGTTGACCCGGAATACATCGCCATGACCGACAGACCGGCAAGCAGAAGCTACGACGTAAGGAAGATAATAGAGCTGATGAAACTCTTCCACGGACACGTTATAATACAGACGATGTTCATGAAAGGCACTGATGACAACGGAAACGATGTGGACAACACCGGCGACAGGTATGTCGCGCCATGGCTGGACGCCCTGAAGGAAATCGGTCCGGAAGAGGTCATGATATACACGATAGACCGCGAGACGCCCGAACGCGGACTGCTGAAGGCAGGAAAGGAAGAGCTGGACGCCATACGCATGCGGGTGGAGAGGCTCGGAATTGAATGTACGGCGTCGTACTGATGCCTGCCGACGCCGCATTTCAAAATGAATAATTATGCGGAAACAGCGTATGAATAATGCAAGGACATTCCCGTCAACCCGTAGGGAATGTCCTTTTTTTGAACGGAAAAGTATCAGGAGCGGAATAAGCCGGTATTCCGGACATAAGCCATAAGAGTCTGACAGTCAGTGCAAAACGCCATTCCGACAGACAGAATGTCCTTCCTTGTCATACAGGAAAGGCTCTTCGGCATGCCCGAAAAGGCTCTTCCGCCAAGCGAAAGAGCCCGTTCCGCACAGTCAAACACACTGTTCCGCGCACCAGAAAAGGCAAAATGGAAGAACGGAAAAGCGCGGACAATGTGCGAACACGTATAATATACATATAAAAACAGGCGTTTCGCAGGATTCGGATGGTAAAACGACGGCATCAGGAAACTTATCCGTGCTCATCCGGCACTGCCCGGACCGGCTCGCGATTCTGTTTCACTTATTTTATCTGTAAAAAAATTTTACCGTCTTGAACGCATAAATATACACTTTCATATGCATATGCCGCCATGCGGACACACACAAGACCATCTTTATGAAGTGCGGCGGATGCGTGGCATGACATCAGTCCCACGAAGTATGTTCTTCATGTCCGGGCTATCAAACAAAACGGTGCGGCGGCTTGTTGCCGTCGCACCGTAGGAGTTATACGTAGACAATACGATGTCAGATCTTGCTGATGATGCCGAGCTTTGTTCCGTTCATGAACTCTATGATATGACGTACCTCGGGACCGTCGGGCACCTGCTGCTTCACCTGAATCACCGCATCGAACACCGATGTCTGTCCGTGGAATATCAGACGGTATGCGTTTGCTATGTGCGCCTGCACCTTCTGGGTCACATTGTGGTTGGTAAGTATGGTGGCGTTGATGCCTCCGTACTTCACAGGATTGTTGCCTGCGATTATGTATGGCGGCACATCACGGCTCAGGCGGCTTCCGCCCTGTATCATCGAACCGCGTCCCACGCGCACTCCCGCATTGGCGATGACGTTGGACGAGAATATCACGTCGTTCTCTATCTCGCAGTCTCCGGCTATCTTCGTGCCGTATCCGAACACGCAATTGTCAGATATCTTGGTGTCGTGCGACACATGCACGCCCTCCATAAGGAAGTTATGATTGCCTATGACGGTCTTTCCGTCACTGAAGGTGGCACGGTTTATCACCACGTTCTCGCGTATGCAGTTATAGTCTCCGATAACCAGCACCGAGTCGTCTCCGCGGAAGTTGAAGTCCTGAGGCTCCGCTCCGAGCACCGTGTTCTGGAATATCTTGTTGCCACGTCCTATGCGTGTGCCCTTCATCACACTGACGTACGGATAGATAACGCAGTCGTCTCCAATCTCGACGTCGTCCTCTATGTAGGCGAAAGGATAAATGGTGACGTTCTTGCCGATTCTCGCCTTGGGGTTTATTTCTGCTTTTGGACTGATCATATTCTGTTTGTTTTTGTTTTCATATAAAACTTATGAACATTCTGACAGACCCGTGAGGCTCTCTGATACAGCCAGTATGGACTGGTTGTCCGGAAAACCTCCGGTCTGTCCTATGCATGTTTAGTCACGCCCTCCGCCCAAAGCATAGTAGAGGTTGACCACAGCCTGCATCTTGTAGAAATCGTCCTGAACCTTCGCAAGCTCCGCATTGAGGAGCGACTGCTGTGCGGTTATCACCTCGAGATAGGTGCTTCCGGCACTCTGGAACAAGTCTTTAGTGTATTCAACGTTTTTCCTCAGGCTCTCCACCTGTTTCGCCTCAAGCTTGCTCTTCTCGTCCGACGAGTTGTAGAGCACAAGCGCGTTGCTCACCTCAGAGCCAGCCGAGAGCACTGCGTTCTGCCATGTGTTGTAAGCCTGTTCCTGTTCTGCCTTCGCCACTTTGAGTCCTGCGATGAGCTGTCCGTTCTGGAATATTGGCTGCACGAGGCTTCCCACCGCGCTGAGGAGCCATTTGCCGGGATTCACGATGCCCGCTCCGGCACTGTTGGTGAACGCTCCCGAGCCGCTGATGGTTATGTTTGGATAGAACTTGGAGCGTGCCGCCTGCGTGTTGTAGAAGCACTGTGCGAGGGTCATCTCGGCATAGTGCACGTCAGGACGGTTGTTGAGCATCTGCAGACTTACTCCGGTGCTGAACTCCACAGGCAGGTTCTGGTCGTCTATCTTGCCGCGCTCTATGTACTGGGCGCGCTGTCCGAGCAGCAGCGACAGCGAGTTTTCGGTCTCGCGTATCTGGCGTTTCAAGTCGGCAGCCTGTGCGAGCACCGAGTAGTAGTTTGCCTCCGCGCTCTGCACGCTTGTCTCCTTGCCGCCCTTGAAGTCCTTCTGCAGCTTCATCATGTCCCATGTCTCCTTTGTCAGCCCCACCATGTTGTTGACTATCTCAAGCTGCTTGTCGAGCATGAGCAGTGTGTAGTAGGCGTTAGCCACATTGGCTATAAGGTTGGTCTTCACCACGAGCTGGTAGTCCTTAGTGGCGAGAAGAGCCATCTGCGCGCTGCGTTTCTGGTTCAGCAGATTGCCGAAGAGGTCTATGCTCCAGCTGGCGTTGACGGGCAGCGAATAGGTTTTCGTCGCCTTGTTGCCGTCCCATGAGGAGATGGTTCCCTGCGGTGAGAACGTGAACGAAGGCACGAACGCCAGTTTGGCAGCCATGAGCTGTGCCTCCACCATCTTGACGTTGAGTGCTGCGTTGAGCAGGTCGGTGTTGTTCTCCAGTCCCTTCTCTATGAGCGACTGCAACGCCGGGTCTGTGAACACGCTCTTCCATGGCAGGTTGCCGAAGCTTGTCGTGTCTGTCACGGCAAGTGTGTCGGTGTTGGATGTGACGTCGCGCACGATGCCGGCAGCGTCGACCTCCGGTCTCTCATACTTGCCGTAGATTCCGCAGCCGCTCAATAATGCGGCTGCAGAAACCATTATTATGATATTGAAACTTTTCATCTCTATATTCATTTTTCTTGTTTTTCTATCGGACGAGTGTACTGCAGCAGCTCCGTATCGACCGCAACGTTGTCGTCATCGAACTCAAGCGGCTTGATCTTCTCCTGCAAGTACTGGAACACATAGAACAGTGCCGGTACGGCAAGAAGCTGGCATATCATACCTATAAGCATACCGCCGATAGCTGCGGCGCCAAGAGTCATGTTACCGTTATAGCCCACTCCCATAGGTCTGAGCAACGGCATAAGACCGATAATCATAGCCAACGATGTCATGAGGATAGGACGCAGACGTGCCTGCGCGCCCAATACCGACGACCAGGACAGTGCCATACCCGTCCTGCGGCGTTCGAGGGCGAACTGCACGATAAGGATGGCGTTCTTGGCAAGAAGTCCGATAAGCATGATGAGCGCAATCTGCATGTAGATGTCGTTCTGCTTTCCGAACATGTTGGTGAAGAGGAACGCTCCGGCGACACCGAACGGAATGGACAATATTACAGACAGAGGCACAAGATAGCTTTCGTACTGCGCGCTCAGAATAAGATAGACGAACGTCAGACAGAGTGCGAAGATTATCATTGTGGAACTGCTCGACTCCTGCTCCGAACGTGTAAGACCGGAGAACTCGTAGCCGAAACCTGTCGGCAGAGTGTTGCTTGCAACCTCCTCAACGGCGCGTATGGCGTCACCCGAAGAATAGCCTTCCGCAGCGGTGGCGTTCACATCGATAGAGGTGAAAAGGTTGAAACGGGCTATCTCCTGCGGTCCGTACACTCTCTTCATTGATACGAACTCATTGATGGGAGCCATGCCGCTGGCTGTGCGCACATAGATATTGTTCATGCTCTTCAGGTCCTCACGCATCTTCGGGTCTGCCTGTATCATTACACGGTAGAGC
>OGXJ01002329.1_pt1 | contig 12875 bp, 8 predicted proteins | sample 1576231 | NCBI WGS metagenome assembly OGXJ01 (sample SAMEA3541539, study PRJEB24748) | human gut metagenome | biome: human gut; feature: human-associated habitat; material: faeces | place: China | collected 2012
ATCAGCAAAAGGGGATGATAAGTTTATCACCACCGACTATTTGCAACAGTGCCCCTGGTTTGGGTATCTTTGACCCGCTGATCGGCCTGATGTCGCCGGTAGATTCGTTTTATCTGGTGCTGGCGATTGGCCTCGCGCTGAACATTTCATTCATTATCGTCCTGAAAGGATTGTGGTTACGCCGCAAAGCGAAAGCCGCGCAACAGGAGCTTGTCCATGAACATTGAGTTACTGCAACAGTTGTGCGAAGCCAGCGCCGTCAGCGGCGATGAACAGGAAGTTCGCGACATTCTGATAAACACGCTGGAACCTTGCGTTAATGAGATCACCTTTGATGGTCTGGGCAGCTTTGTTGCCCGTAAGGGGAATAAAGGTCCAAAAGTTGCCGTTGTCGGGCATATGGATGAAGTCGGCTTTATGGTCACCCACATCGACGAGAGCGGTTTTCTGCGTTTCACCACCATTGGTGGCTGGTGGAATCAGTCGATGCTCAACCACCGGGTAACCATACGCACACACAAGGGATTTAAAATCCCTGGTGTGATTGGTTCCGTCGCGCCTCATGCGTTAACGGAAAAGCAAAAGCAACAACCGCTGTCATTTGATGAGATGTTCATTGATATTGGCGCGAACAGTCGCGAAGAGGTGGAAAAGCGCGGCGTGGAAATTGGTAATTTTATTAGCCCGGAAGCCAATTTTGCCTGCTGGGGCGAAGATAAAGTGGTCGGCAAGGCGTTGGATAACCGCATCGGCTGCGCAATGATGGCTGAACTATTGCAGACGGTGAATAATCCCGAAATTACGCTGTATGGCGTTGGCAGTGTGGAAGAAGAAGTTGGGCTACGCGGGGCGCAAACCTCGGCGGAACACATTAAACCGGACGTCGTGATCGTGTTGGATACCGCCGTAGCGGGCGATGTTCCGGGCATTGATAACATTAAATACCCGCTGAAACTGGGCCAGGGGCCGGGGCTGATGCTGTTTGACAAGCGCTACTTCCCCAACCAGAAACTGGTAGCAGCGTTAAAAAGCTGTGCCGCACATAACGATTTACCGCTGCAATTTTCCACCATGAAAACCGGTGCGACGGATGGCGGGCGCTACAACGTGATGGGCGGCGGGCGTCCGGTTGTCGCGCTGTGTCTGCCAACTCGTTATCTGCACGCCAACAGCGGTATGATTTCAAAAGCCGATTACGAAGCTCTGCTCACGCTGATACGGGGTTTTCTGACGACCTTAACTGCGGAGAAAGTCAACGCGTTTAGCCAGTTCCGTCAGGTGGATTAATGCTAAACGAACGCCAGTTAAAGATTGTCGATCTGCTGGAGCAACAGCCGCGCACGCCTGGCGAGCTGGCGCAACAGACTGGCGTTTCAGGCAGGACCATCCTGCGTGATATTGACTATCTCAACTTCACCCTTAACGGCAAAGCCCGCATTTTCGCCAGTGGCAGTGCGGGCTATCAGCTGGAAATCTTCGAGCGCCGCAGCTTTTTTCAGTTGCTGCAAAAGCACGATAACGACGATCGGCTGCTGGCGCTGTTATTACTGAATACTTTCACTCCCCGTGCGCAACTCGCCTCGGCGCTTAATTTGCCAGAAACGTGGGTAGCAGAGCGTCTGCCCCGGTTAAAACAGCGTTATGAACGCACTTGTTGCCTGGCCAGCCGCCCTGGTTTGGGCCATTTCATTGATGAGACAGAAGAGAAACGCGTTATCTTGCTGGCGAACTTGCTGCGCAAAGATCCGTTTTTAATTCCGCTGGCGGGCATAACACGAGACAACCTTCAGCATTTATCCACGGCCTGCGACAACCAACACCGCTGGCCGCTCATGCAGGGTGATTATCTCTCCAGCCTGATTCTGGCGATTTACGCCCTGCGTAATCAACTGACCGATGAGTGGCCGCAATATCCCGGTGACGAGATAAAACAAATCGTTGAACATAGCGGTCTGTTTCTTGGTGATAACGCTGTAAGAACCCTGACGGGTTTGATAGAGAAACAGCATCAGCAAGCGCAGGTAATTTCAGCCGATAATGTGCAGGGGTTGCTGCAAAGGGTGCCGGGCATCGCGTCATTGAATATTATTGATGCGCAGCTGGTTGAGAATATTACCGGGCATTTATTACGTTGCCTTGCCGCACCAGTGTGGATTGCTGAGCACCGCCAGAGCAGCATGAATAACCTGAAAGCAGCCTGGCCTGCGGCCTTTGATATGAGTCTGCACTTTATTACGCTACTGCGTGAACAGCTCGATATTCCTCTTTTCGACAGCGATCTGATCGGTTTGTATTTTGCCTGTGCGCTGGAACGGCATCAAAACGAACGCCAGCCGATCATTTTGCTCTCGGACCAGAACGCGATTGCCACCATTAATCAGCTCGCCATTGAGCGCGATGTTTTACATTGTCGGGTGATTATTGCCCGTAGCTTAAGCGAACTTGTTGCCATTCGCGAAGAGATTGAGCCGTTATTGATCATTAACAACAGCCATTATTTACTGGATGACGCGGTCAATAATTACATCACCGTAAAAAATATCATTACGGCTGCCGGTATCGAACAAATAAAACATTTTCTGGCGACGGCATTTATTCGCCAGCAACCGGAGCGTTTTTTCTCTGCCCCCGGAAGTTTTCATTATTCGAATGTACGCGGTGAAAGCTGGCAACATATTACCCGGCAAATTTGTGCGCAATTAGTGGCACAACACCATATTACCGCCGATGAAGCGCAACGGATCATCGCCCGCGAAGGCGAAGGTGAAAACCTGATTGTTAATCGCCTCGCCATCCCACATTGCTGGAGCGAACAGGAGCGACGTTTTCGTGGATTTTTTATTACCCTCGCCCAACCAGTTGAGGTGAATAACGAAGTCATTAACCATGTCTTGATCGCCTGCGCCGCCGCCGATGCGCGTCACGAGTTGAAAATATTCAGCTATCTGGCAAGCGTATTGTGTCAGCATCCGGCAGAGGTTATTGCCGGGTTAACAGGATATGAGGCATTTATGGAGTTACTTCACAAGGGGTGAACTGTGTCGGATGCGCCGCATCCGACACTGCATTTATCATCAAAAACGTTTAACGCAGGCTATTATAGTCATCAACCATTTCGTTGTACTCGCGTAATGCTCTCGGGAAAGAGTCTTCGACCATCCAGCTTGAGTTTGCGTCCTGAAGTTGCTCTTTATCCCAGTCAGAGTACGGGACTTTATCTCTGATGCGGCGAACGTATTTTTTAGCCTCGAGTTGATACTGGCCTGCCGAATTAATAAACGAGAAATTCATGCCGCCTTTATCCGCTTCTTTGGCCTGCGCCACCAGCGTTTCCAGTTCAGACACTTTCTTCATTGCCGCTTCTGCATCAAACTTATCTTGCGATATCAGGTTATTAATTTGTTTCGCTGAAATCATGACTGCCAGAGAGTAGTAGTGGAATGTTTTCCCTTCTCTTTCTTCAATATTTTTCAGTTCCGCAAGCTGACGCTTATCATTAATTTCCTGAATCGCCGCATGATAAGATTCTGCTACAGGTTCAAAGGCTTCCAGATTTTTTAAGAATGTCTGGTGCAGCGTTTTCCCTTTCGCAAACGCATCGTCTTTATAATTTTCCTGGGTGTAATATTTATCCATTTCGTTAATGGTATTACCCAACGCCACGGCAGCATCGATATAACTCACCGCCACGCCATCAATTGGTTGCAGCGCAGGCGTTAACGCCACGACTCTTTTTATTCCTTTTTGACACTCAGAGAGATTGGATTCACTAATGCCGTAAATGCCATAAACAAGGCTCTCTCTACCCGTTGGCCCCTGTTTAAAATCTTTCAGCCAGTCAGCGTAACGCGCCAGACTGTTCTGTACAGGAATCTGTAACTTGTTGTAGCACTTGATATAGACATCCATTTTTTCGTCGAAAACTGCTTGTTCATCGACCACCGGTTGCGCAGGCGTTTCAGGTTTAACTTCTGCTTTTGCAACGGGAGCTTCAGTAGGTTTCGCTTCAGGAGCTGGTGCAGCAGGTTGACTATTGGCAGGCGGGGGCGTTTCTGTTTCGGCTTTTTTATCATCACAACCCGTGAGACCGAGGGACATGATGGCGACTATAATAGCGGAAGATAATAAATTCCTTTTCATTTAATTGCCTTATAAATATATAGATAAGAGAGATAATATTTTAAATGAAAAAAATGATCCGTCACTATACACATCTTGCTTATAAACAAACCGAAATTATTCATACCCCGAATAATTCCTGCGACTTAAAATATAAATCGCAGGAAGCTATTTTAATTACCCGCTCTACCAGTGGCGCAGGATATAAACTCTCACCTACATTCCATAACGTTCAGAAATAGCAGCATGTTTCTCTTCATTCGCCCCGGCTTCTTTGGCAAGACGCCACCAGCACAACGGATGTTCCCAGTCAGCGGTCAATTCGTGCAAGGTCTTATCGATATCACCTTTAGAAACTGAACGCGGCGCACTGATAACAAAGTAGAATGCGGGAAGTGGCTGCGCATCTTCACCCTGATGACTGTCCGTTAACGTATAGTCGTCATTACTGTTGCTCCAGTAGTACCAGTTTCGTTCGCGGAGCGCCTCACGGAAGGCATTAAACTGTTCTTCACCAGGCATGACACCTTCGCAGAACCAGGACTCGCCGTATTCGGTCGGAATAATGGTTTGCAGGCAGGCAGGCAGGCATAAAGTGGCGTGAAATTCTTCTGCTCTTCCTCATCCTCTGGTCGGGAGTTCAACATTTCTGCATCGAATACCACAACTTCATCAACATGTTGCGGATAATCGGTCCGGTAAGTTGGCTCAATGATCCTTGCTGTTACCGGCCCAATACGTTGAGCATAGTAATAGCGGTATTCATAATTTTCCCGGAAGCGGATGTTTAACAGCCCCCATTTTTCGTCAATAAAACCTTCGCCTTCCGTGAGTTCGATTTCCAGTTCAGCAGCAATAGCACGAACCAAATCCCATTGTTGCAGGATGCTGGCGGTCGCCATGATATCCCACTGGAGATTTCGAATATCTTCTTCACGGCTAATCATCAGTTGCTGCAATTGCTGTAAATAATCCAGTTGTCGATCCCAGGCTTCCTGTTTTTGTGCTGCCCAGGAGCACATGCGATAAACGCCAACCCACTCACGCCCTTTTTCGTGTTGCAGCAACTGTTGCCCAATCGACTCCAGTTCACTCCAGTCTTCCTGTTGGTTGATCACTCGCGCGCGGAACCACAAGGCCATATGTAGCAGCCCAGCCTGTTCATACTGCTTCGCCAGATGCTCGATAGTTTGCAGATCGTCACGGTGGAGCAAGAGATCCAACAGATCGAAGCAAAGTCCATTATCTTCCTGAAGATGGCTTTCAACGTAGCGTTGCAGGAGCTCAATCGATTCATCAATCGCATTGCAGGCGTTTAACGCATTGACCAACTTGCCCAGCAATTCCGCATCATCAGGCGTGTTCAGATAAGCGCGGCGGAATGTTTCTACGTCTTTTTCTGGATCTGGCTGCGTTTCTTCATCGCTATTTTCAGGTACTTCTACAACCGGACGAGCCAGCAACTCTGCTTCTTTGGCGGCTATTTTTTCACTCAGTTCGAGAAATTCGCGATCGACGCCCAGTAACGCGCGTAATTTTGGCATGTGTCGCTGGGCCAGTTTCATCGCTATTTTGGCAACCCAGACGGATTCACGCTCCAGCGCCAGGGTAATTTGCAGTTTCGCCAGATCAACCACTTTGCGGTGCGCCCCGGCCTGTGAACGTTGCTCCAGCATTTTCTGGATGATGCGCGCCAGTTGCCAGTTGTTTCTTTGTGGATGACGGGGAAGTAACACAGTAATGATTTTCAGCCATGACCCCCATGAATGCGGAGTCAGATCGGACCAACGCGGTAATTCCTCCCAGACTTCTTCGTCCTGCCCGCATAACGCCATGATGTACAGTTTTTTTAGGTGATTACTAATGCGGTCGCGGCCCCAGTAATCATTGCTTTCTGTCAGCTCATCAATCAGTTTGCGTGCTTCATCATAACGCTGAAGTTCAATCAGAATATCGGCGCGAGTATAAAGTAATGGATCAAAATCATCTTCCCCGGCGGCTTTAACCGCGTCGATTTGCCGATCCAGATAAGCCAGTGCCTCCTCTGTTCTTTTGGAATCTATCAGTGCACTGGCATATTCAGTGGACAAACACTGAAAACAGCTCCAGGTTGCATCAATGCGCGCGATGGTTTCTTCACACACCGCCATGCGTTCATTCGCCCAGCCAGGTGCATCAATATTTTCGTAGCAGGCGGATAAATCCTGGGTAACGCAGATAGATTGCGGGCAATCTTTCGCCTCTTCCCGGTGCGCTTTTTCAAACAGCGCCACCACGTCTGGCAGTACTTTTTCGCCTTCTTCGCGGTTAGTGAGACGATGGCGCATTTCCCAGTGACCAATAAAAATCTCCAGCCACGGATTTTTTGCCACCTGGGTAAGCGCTTTTACTTCAGGTAATAGCGAATCGCACTTTTCCATTTGCAGGTGCATAACGCCTTCCGAATAATCATCGATAAGTTGCGGAATATACTCCTGCCCGGCATCGCGCAACTCCTTAGTATATTTATGGTACCAATCCCATATATCCATTTTATTTTCCTTGATTAATTAAAACGGGAATAACCTGAGTAAAATCTTCCAGTGCCTGGTGTAAATCCCACTGCTGTTCTTTATTGCCGCTGGAGCACAAAATCACTTTCAGCGATTTTAATAACCGTAATGCTGCCGCTGGCTGTTGATGGTGTTGTAAGGCAGTCACCAGTTGCATGACACAGGGGTTATTAAGATTGATATACAGACTTGAGGTTTTCGTTTTTTGGATTTGCGAGGTAAATTGCCGCGCCAGCATTAACGCTGCGGTACTGATGCGTTTATCTGCGTCATCCTGTTCGAGAATTTGTTTTAATTCTGCTTCCCGGTCTGGCGTGACCACTAACGGCAAAACGGCGGGTTCGAAGCGGGAGATAATTAATTGCTCGCCATCGCAAAGATGCTCTTCCAGATAAGCCACTTGCTCTTCGGGTAATTCCGCCAGGCTGAACAATTGCTCATTGCCCGTTTGCGTACCGACTTCGATAATCCGGCAATGATATAACAGCGCCCAACGGCGTAAAAATGGCACCACCGCATAGCGATCGCCACGGGCTACAGGCCGTTGCAGAATATGGAACAACATCTCTTCAAAACCGCCGTCGCGGCTTAACAGAATATGAATGCTGTTATTAACGCGTAAATCCTTCGCCAACAGTGCGCCTTTTGACGTTGGCACCTGTAAGCGATCTTTGAGCAAATCAAACAGACGGTCATCACACAATGCCGCGCCCAGCAACGCTTCGTTGTGGCGCATTAATACACGCCGCCAGATTTCTGGCTGATTTTGTGCGAGATCGGACAAACCAGAAATCAGCGCCTCTTTTAACGCCTCCTGCACCGCAACCCAGGTTTCATCCCGCTGGAGATCTTCCCTGCTCGCCGTCGGCGTCAGTTTCGATGACTCAATCACGCCACCAATAAATCCGGCCCAGGGCGGTAACAACTCACGCGCTTCGTCATCCAGTAACATACCGCGCAAAAACAACGACAGGTTGCGGTTATCGCTGGTGCCGTAGGTTGCGCCATCCTGAATCCATAAAATCCCGACCGCGTCGCTCATCCCCGCTGGCACCACCGGAATGGTGCAAATCGGTTCGAAGGAGGATTCAAACTGTGCGGCAAAGGCGAGATTTTTACGCTGCACCAGCGCGCGGTGCATGGTCACGCCTTCGGGGGCAACTTCACGCCACGGTGGTTGAAGTTTATTTACCGGCTCGCTGGCATCGCCGACATAAACCGGTTCGTGCAGCAATATGCAGTAGCGGGAAAGAACGCGGTTCAGCAAATTATTACTCGCCAGATGGCTGTACTCTTCTTTGAGCGTCAGAATCACCTGCGTACCCGTTTCCGAGGACTGATGCGGCGTAACGGTATATTTTTGCCCGTCAGTAGAGTGGTATTTCCAGCTCTGATCCGGCGTTTGCCAGGATGTGGTCAACACCGTGACCTCTTTTGCAAGTACAAATGCTGACAAGAAACCAAGGCCGAACATACCAATTAAACCGGTGTTGTCATCCTGCTGGCGCAACATTCGGGTATAACCCACGCCCACTGTTGCCAGGAAGCCGTGAATTTCGCTTTCTGTCAAACCCGCACCGGTATCGGTAATGGTGATGGTGGACTTCGCCACGTCTGCCACCACACGAATTTGGTTATCCTTTGGCGCATCGGGCTGCTCAATCCTGCGGCGCACGATCGCATCGTGTCCGTTCTGCACCAGCTCGCGCACGGCGACCACGGGCGTAGAGTAAAGGTGCTTACTGAGCACCTCAATTAAGCCGTTTAAATTAACTTCAGTAGAATATGAACTGCCAGGTAACTGTAATGTACTCATTTTTCAATACTCATAATCCATCACCCACTATTGAAAATACATTGCTGTTTTTACAACCGGTGCAAGGTTTGTTATTTGCATTCACTCCTCAGAAACATTTATTTATTGACGCGATGATTAAAACAAAATGTCTTATATAAATAATGATTAATTCTTAAAGGATTAATGCGACCGGAGTATATCGATATAAACCGGAATTAACGAGATAATTTATTGTGGTGAAAATATTATTTAAATGCTGAATAGTATATTGAGGATTATTTAATAGAAAAATAAAACCGCAATCCAGAATCAGAATTGCGGTATTTATTTAATTATGAATCAAACGCTGCGGATGCGTATAAACCGTCGCCCGACCTGGTTTACAAAAGCCCACCAGCGTCAGATTACAGCGCTCGGCCACTTCCACGGCAAGTGTGGTCGCGGCAGACACCGCAAACAAAATCTCTACGCCACACATCGCCGACTTTTGCACCATTTCATAACTGGCACGGCTGGAAACCAGTACCGCACCTTGCTGCCAGCTTTCCCCTTCTTGTGACCGGCGGCCTAACAGTTTGTCCAGCGCCACATGACGCCCCACGTCTTCATGCCCGCCGACCAGTTCGCCAGATGGCAACATCCATGCAGCGGCGTGAGTACAACCAGTCAGTTGCCCCACTGGCTGGAAATCGTTGAGATGACGTAATGCATCATCCAGTTTGTTGAGATCAAACGTCTGGGTGAACGGTAGCGGCTGCACCGGTTTTCCGATGTCATTAAGTTGCTCCACGCCGCATACGCCACAGCCCGTACGTCCCGCCAGCGCCCGGCGGCGCTCCTTCAACCCCATAAAGCGGCGGCTGGAAAGCTCAATTTGTACTTCAAGACCATTACAGGAAGGAACGACATCCATGCCGAAGATATCGCGCGGACTTTCGATAATCCCCTCGGAAAGCGAAAAACCGAGCGCAAAGTACTCAAGGTCTTTGGGCGACGCCATCATCACCACATGCGAAATGCCGTTGTAGACCAGCGCAACGGGAACTTCTTCCGCGACCTCATCTAACCGTGGGTGTTGTAAATCATCACGCCGCCATAACTCAATTTGACGAACACCTGTGATATTTGTCACATTTTCGATTTCTTTTCGCTGTGTTTTTTTCACTTTCTCTTAACCAGATAAGAACACACACACCAACATTATGGTATTCTGTTACAAACCCTTCCTGGATGGAGGGAAATTGAGCCAATTCTGGACCTTTGCGGCCCCTTCCGCAAAGAAAAATAACTCCCACTCCCTGCACACGCAGCAAGCGAATGTAAATGGGACGTGACAATGTCGAAACAAGGAGCAATCCATGCAGGTCAGCAGAAGGCAGTTCTTTAAGATCTGCGCTGGCGGTATGGCAGGCACCACGGCAGCGGCACTGGGTTTTGCACCCAGCGTAGCACTCGCGGAAACCCGGCAGTATAAACTGCTGCGCACCCGCGAAACCCGTAATACCTGCACCTATTGTTCCGTAGGCTGTGGGCTGTTGATGTACAGCCTCGGTGACGGAGCAAAAAACGCCAAAGCATCTATCTTCCATATCGAAGGCGATCCGGATCACCCGGTCAACCGCGGTGCACTTTGTCCGAAAGGCGCTGGCCTGGTGGATTTCATCCACTCCGAAAGCCGTCTGAAGTTTCCGGAATACCGTGCGCCAGGTTCTGATAAATGGCAGCAAATCAGTTGGGAAGAGGCGTTTGATCGCATCGCCAAACTGATGAAAGAAGACCGCGATGCTAACTACATTGCGCAAAACGCCGAAGGCGTGACTGTTAACCGCTGGCTCTCCACCGGGATGCTGTGTGCTTCCGCGTCGAGTAACGAAACCGGCTATTTAACGCAAAAATTCTCCCGCGCGCTGGGTATGCTCGCGGTCGACAACCAGGCGCGTGTCTGACACGGACCAACGGTAGCAAGTCTTGCTCCAACATTTGGTCGCGGTGCGATGACCAACCACTGGGTCGACATCAAGAACGCCAACCTCGTCGTGGTGATGGGCGGTAACGCCGCTGAAGCTCACCCGGTCGGGTTCCGCTGGGCGATGGAAGCCAAAATTCACAACGGCGCGAAGCTGATTGTGATCGATCCTCGCTTTACGCGTACGGCGGCGGTAGCTGACTACTATGCCCCTATTCGTTCCGGTACTGACATTGCTTTCCTGTCAGGCGTATTGCTGTACCTGCTGAACAATGAAAAATTCAACCGCGAATACACCGAAGCCTATACCAACGCCAGCCTGATCGTGCGTGAGGATTACGGCTTTGAAGATGGCCTGTTCACCGGCTACGACGCGGAAAAACGCAAGTACGATAAATCCTCCTGGACTTATGAACTGGACGAAAACGGCTTCGCCAAACGCGATACCACGCTGCAACATCCGCGCTGCGTGTGGAACTTGCTGAAACAGCACGTTTCCCGCTACACGCCAGATGTGGTTGAAAACATCTGTGGTACGCCAAAAGACGCGTTCCTGAAAGTCTGCGAATACATCGCAGAAACCAGTGCTCACGATAAAACTGCCTCGTTCCTGTATGCCCTCGGCTGGACGCAACACTCCGTTGGTGCGCAAAACATTCGTACGATGGCGATGATCCAGCTGCTGCTCGGCAATATGGGGATGGCAGGCGGCGGCGTTAACGCCCTGCGCGGTCACTCCAATATTCAGGGGCTGACGGACCTGGGGCTGCTGTCGCAGAGCCTGCCAGGTTACATGACGCTGCCAAGCGAGAAGCAGACCGATCTGCAAACCTACCTTACCGCCAACACGCCAAAACCGCTGCTGGAAGGCCAGGTAAACTATTGGGGCAACTACCCGAAATTCTTCGTCTCTATGATGAAGGCCTTCTTTGGTGATAAAGCGACGGCGGAAAATAGCTGGGGCTTTGACTGGTTGCCGAAGTGGGATAAAGGCTACGACGTCCTGCAATACTTCGAGATGATGAAAGAGGGCAAGGTCAATGGCTATATCTGCCAGGGCTTTAACCCTGTTGCCTCATTCCCGAACAAAAACAAAGTGATCGGTTGTCTGTCGAAACTGAAGTTCCTCGTCACCATCGACCCACTGAACACTGAAACCTCTAACTTCTGGCAGAACCACGGTGAGCTGAACGAAGTTGACTCGTCGAAGATCCAGACCGAAGTGTTCCGTCTGCCATCGACCTGCTTCGCGGAAGAGAACGGTTCTATCGTTAACTCAGGTCGCTGGTTACAGTGGCACTGGAAAGGTGCGGACGCCCCGGGGATTGCGCTGACTGACGGCGAGATCCTCTCCGGTATCTTCCTGCGCTTGCGCAAGATGTATGCCGAACAGGGTGGCGCGAACCCGGACCAGGTGCTGAACATGACATGGAACTACGCCATTCCGCATGAGCCATCTTCAGAAGAAGTGGCGATGGAGAGCAACGGTAAGGCGCTGGCCGATATTACCGATCCGGCAACCGGTGCGGTTATCGTCAAGAAAGGCCAACAACTTAGTTCGTTCGCCCAATTGCGCGATGACGGTACAACCTCCTGTGGCTGCTGGATTTTCGCCGGTAGCTGGACGCCGGAAGGCAACCAGATGGCACGCCGTGATAACGCCGATCCGTCTGGCCTCGGTAACACGCTGGGCTGGGCATGGGCATGGCCGCTTAACCGCCGCATTCTGTATAACCGCGCCTCCGCAGATCCGCAGGGTAACCCGTGGGATCCGAAGCGTCAGTTGCTGAAATGGGACGGCACTAAGTGGACCGGCTGGGATATTCCGGACTACAGCGCAGCGCCTCCGGGTAGCGGCGTCGGGCCGTTTATCATGCAGCAGGAAGGCATGGGGCGTCTGTTTGCCCTCGATAAGATGGCGGAAGGTCCGTTCCCGGAACACTACGAGCCGTTTGAAACGCCGCTGGGAACTAACCCGCTGCATCCAAACGTTATCTCGAACCCGGCTGCACGTATCTTTAAAGACGACGCCGAAGCATTGGGTAAAGCCGATAAGTTCCCGTATGTCGGAACCACCTATCGTCTGACCGAGCACTTCCACTACTGGACCAAACACGCGCTGTTGAACGCGATTTTGCAGCCAGAGCAGTTTGTGGAAATCGGGGAGTCGCTGGCGAATAAACTTGGCATTGCCCAGGGCGATACCGTGAAAGTCTCCTCCAACCGTGGCTATATCAAAGCCAAAGCGGTGGTGACCAAACGTATTCGCACGCTGAAAGCGAACGGCAAAGATATCGATACCATCGGTATTCCGATTCACTGGGGCTATGAAGGCGTAGCTAAAAAAGGCTTTATTGCCAATACTTTAACGCCATTCGTTGGTGATGCGAACACGCAGACGCCGGAGTTTAAGTCCTTCCTTGTGAATGTGGAAAAGGTG
>OGXJ01002332.1_pt1 | contig 12856 bp, 15 predicted proteins | sample 1576231 | NCBI WGS metagenome assembly OGXJ01 (sample SAMEA3541539, study PRJEB24748) | human gut metagenome | biome: human gut; feature: human-associated habitat; material: faeces | place: China | collected 2012
GGTGGCGGGCGAGGTGCGCGTGACCGTGTCCCACCGGATCGCGGCCAATACCCTGGAACGCGCCGAATCGGGGCCGGCGAGGTACCGGTTCGAGTCGATGTCGACCAGCCCGTACTTGTCGGCCGTCCGGCTTTCCCAGCGAACCGGGTCGAACGCCGTGGACGGCAACGGCATCAACGCGGCCCTCTCCTCGTCGAACACCTCGGCCACGGGCACGTCCAGCAACCTCGGGCAATACGAGTCCCTGGCGAGCCCGTCGCACCGCTCCAGCAGGAGACGGCTCAACTGCCCGTACGATTCCGCGCGCATGGGCGGCACCATGAGATTGCGCCGCAAAAACCCGACCGCGTTCTCCACGCTGCCCTTCTCGTTGCCCGAATACGGGTTGCAGAACCGGTAATGCGCCACGAACGCGGAGAACACCCCGGTCAACGCGACCTCGCCCTTCGCGTTGCGCCGGCCGGCACCGGTCGCGTTGTCCATCACGATCACGGGAGGAACACCCCCGATATGCTCGAACACGAGCATCAGGCCATGGCACAGACACTCCGCGTTCTCGCCCGGCAACGCCACGCACAACCGCATGTTCGAATACGGCAACGAGGCCACCAGGCAATGCACGTCCGCCATCTCGCCCGCGATCCGGGCCCGGGCCATGCCGAAATCGACCTGCATGCTGCCCGCCGCCCACTCGAGCCGCACGTACCCCTCGCGATCCGGCACGCCGCGGTTCGCCTCGCGCCACCGGTGCACGTAACGCATCGTGGTCGAATACTCGCCGTCGTAGTCCGTCTCCGCCAGCAGACGGTCGTGCACGCGCCTGATCGTGTGACGCTGCTTCCTGGGCAGCATCCGATCCGCCTCCAGCCACTCGTCCACCAGATGCGCGTACGGGTCGATCTTCGACCCGTACCTGCGATCCGCCTTCGGCTTGGGCGAGCAATCCTCCATATCCGCGTACTTCGCGACCGTCCCGCGATCCACATGCAGACGACGCGCTATCTGCGCGCGCGACATTCCCTGCCGGTCGAGTCTCCTGATATCTTGCACAATGGGCATCGGTATCGCCATGTTCCTTTCCTTCCCGAGCGCCGGCCGGCGGCAACCGGCCGAATCAAAACCGATTGGCAACTCGGGAATATACAGGCCGCGGCACCGATGCCTCTCACATCACCGGGAAACGATGACGACACCGGGGAAAACCATCAGCCCACACTGCGGAAAAACACTGCCGAACCTGTCGAACAAACATTGAAGCAAAACAGGAATCCGTGAAGCGCCGCGCCGCCGCCGTGCGCGAGGCAGCCGTGCTGCTTGAGGCGGAGGGCGTCGCCGTCGACTACACCTATCTGCCCGAAGAAACGGAATAGGAGAGGGAAGGAAGGCCGATCATGTTCGGACTTTACATGCTCGCGATATACCTGGGCGTCGCCGTCATCGCCGCCGGCTTCGTCGCACTGCTCGTCGTCGTCGCGCTGGCGGTGGGACTGGTCACGCATCCCATCCGCACGCTCGCCCTCGTGTTCCACAAGCTCGCCGCCCTGTCCGCCGGCCTGGCGTTGATCCTCGCGTTGATCGCCTGGTTCTGGACCGACCATACAAAGCCGGACTTCGTCCCGTGCTTCTGGGGATCCATCGGCGTGATCGTCGCGTCCATCCTTATCCGCGCGTTCGCCGAGTGGATTCTCGAACGGCCCACCAGGGCCGAACGCCGAGCCATGAAACGTGCCGCCGCGCAGGAAACCGGCCGGGTGGCGATGCGCATGCCGGTATCGGAAGAAGTGGCCGCGGCGTTCGAATCGACCCGGGACGGCCGGCGCGCCTCCCTATGACATGCAGGCCGCAGGACGGAACGAACCGCGGCTGGAATAATGAACTTTGCAACCGGAACACGAAAAGAGGGACATGATGGCCAATCCCGAGCTATCGCAGCGCATACAGGAACTGCCCGAGGAACTGCTCGGCCTTGAACACGAGCCGGGAATCGCCGAACGTCTACGACGGATCGACGCGCTGAAGGACCGTGCCCGCGCACTGGACCCCCTGGACGGCGTCGAGGACATGGCGCTGGCGGATTACGACCGCGACTGGCTGGTGCGCTACACCTACAATTCAAACGCCATAGAGGGATCCACGCTGACCCTGGAGGACACGTCCCTGGTTTTGGAGGGCGAGTTCGTCCCGTCAGATTCGCCGGCACGGTACGTGTTCGCCGCGCGCGGCGTCGCGGACGGCATGGCCTACGTACGCGAATACGCCCGGGAGGGGAGGAGACTGGATGAGGAACTGGTCCGGCGCGTCCATGAGGTGACGGCGCTGGACCTCCAGCCGTTCGCCCGCGGCACGTTCCGCCCCTACGGTTATCTGGCGAGGATCACCGCGACCCGCGTCAAGACCGCCGACCCGCTGGAGATCCGCGACGACCTGCGGGCCCTGATCGACGGGCTGGACGCGAGCGGCGCTCATCCGCTGCTCAGGGCCGCCGGCTTCCATGCGATGTTCGAGAACATCCACCCGTTCATGGACGGCAACGGGCGGACCGGCCGCCAGCTGCTCAATTTCATGCTGCTGAAGCACGGCTATCGTCCCGTGGCGATCAAGTATGACGCCAAGCGCGACTATGCCCGCAGTCTGGAGACCTGGCAGGTGGACGGCGATCCCGTGGCGTTCTGTTCTGTGTTCCTCGACTGCGTGGAACAGGAGGAACACGCGTTCATCGATCTGGTCGAGGGATTGCGTCGGAAGCCGGACGCCATTCGCAGCAAAACGGATCTGCTGGACAGATTCGGCGACACGCTGCGGAAGAATCTTGCTCGGCAAGACGGGGATGGCAAGAGTGCCGGGATTGATCACAAAGGTCCTGGGCGCCATATGGGTCATTAGGCCGAAGGCCCTGGGCCACGAAATGAGAATCAGGGAGAAAGGGAGTGGCGTGATGTTCGGAACTGAAACTATATCTGAATTCGAATGCGACGCCGCGCGGAGAACTTTTCTGCTCCGCCCGCGCAGCCATGCTGAGGGACAGCCTCCCGCCCATGGAGGGGATGCTGGGGTCTGGTGTTTGGTCGGCTGAGAACAGCGTTTCACGGGTCGTGCCGATACTCGTTGTCGGTTTCTAATAGGTGATACTGAGGGGTATCTGATTTCAGGAGGATTATGGCATCTGTGCACCACGGTGTTGTCTATACGAAAAAATGGGTTGTCAACCTGATTCTCGACGTGGCCGGCTATGTGCCGGGCACCGGCATTTCGGATAAGGTGATCGTCGAACCATCTTGCGGGTGCGGAGCTTTCCTGACCGTGATTGCCGCACGTCTGGCCGATGATGCAATTGCCGTTGGCAAAGGTTGGACGTCGCTGGGGAATGCGATCCGCGCCTATGACATAGACTCCGCGTCGATCGAGACGGCAAGGAAGGCCGCCGCCGAGTCATTGATGAAAAGAGGATGCCCCGCGATCCAGGCTCGGGAGCTTTGCGAGCAGTGGATCGTACACGGCGATTTCATTCTTGATGACGTCCCTGCCGCTGATTTTATTGTCGGGAATCCGCCATACGTCCGGGCCACCGAAATAGACCGGGGGAAGCGGGCGCTTTACGTTAAGCGGCTCTCTTCGGTAACGACGGGATGCGACCTGTACGTGAGCTTCTTCGACAGAGGCCTCGATGCGTTGAGGGATGGCGGAACGCTATGCTTCATCTGCGCCGACCGATGGCTGCAGAACAAATACGGCACGTTGTTGAGATCTCGCATGGGCACGGATTGTGACCTTGTATCCCTCGTGCGCATGCACGGCGTCGACGCGTTCGACGACGAGGTCGATGCCTATCCCGCGGTCACGACGGTTCGCAAGGGCCCGGCGTCCGATCATCTGAAATTCGTGAACTGCGCCCCGGAATTCAACGAGGCCGACGCCACCACGGTCCTCGATTGGCTGATGAACGACGAGCCGGAGCTGGTTGGTGAGCGATTCGAAGCATTCGAGATTGATAAGCCGGCCGGTGATAGGATGTATCCGCTCGGTAATCATGACCTAGTGAGATTCGTCTCGCAGGCATGTGAAAGGTTGCCGAAACTCGAAGAGGCCGGCGTGAAACTCGGTATCGGTATCGCCACTGGTTGCGATGACGTGTTTCTCACCGAGGACAACGACCTAGTGGAGCCCGACCGCATGATGCCGATTTTCTACATGCGTGACCATCGTCGTGGGAACGACGATAGGCGTCGCTGGCTTGTAAACCCGTGGAACGACGACGGAACTTTGGTCAACCTCGACGAATATCCACGACTCAAAACCTATTTGGAAACAAACAAGGAACGGCTATCGAGACGGTATGTTGCGAAAAAGAATAAAGCTGCCTGGTACCGCACTATCGACAAGCTCACACCTGGACTGCTTGACCGGGACCTTCTACTTATACCGGATATGGCGGCTCAGCCCGATCCGATTCTGTCGCATGGAAAGTATCCGCATCACAACTGCTATTGGATCACTTCCGATGAGTGGGATTTGGAGGTTCTCGGCGGCCTGCTTATGGCCGATACGACGCGTCGTTTCGTCGATGCGCTTGGTGTCAAGATGCGTGGAGGGACGTTGCGCTTTCAGGCACAGTACCTGCGCTTGGTGCATATACCGGAATATAGCCAAATAAGTGACACGAACAAATTGGGGCTTTCGCGCGCTTTTAACGAGAAGGACAGGGCTTTGGCAACGAAATTCGCCGAAGCGGCTTATAAGGAGGCCATGGAATGAGATCTGACATCGAGGCCGCGATTCTCGGCATGTACGATTCAATCGAACGCGCCCGCGAGGCACAGGCTGCAGCAGGGCATTCCGATCAGGGAGCACGTCAGGGGATCACGTCTGGAAAGCACCTGGATCCGATTGCAGCTATCATTCGTGACGATCTCATTAATGCGGGTTTCCATCCTGATGAGGTCTATGACCAAGGACGCATGTGCACATTACCGGGCTGGTTCCGTCCCACCAAGAACTGGGACTTGCTGGCGCTTGACGCCGGCGAACTCGTAAGCGCTATCGAACTGAAGAGCATTAACAGTTCCTTCGGGAACAACGCCAACAACCGCGCGGAGGAATCAATCGGCTCGGCATTTGACGCGCATACGGCGTTCGATGAGAATCTGCTCGGTTCCAGCAGTATTCCACCGGTCATGGGCTATGTGATGATAGTTCACGATTGTCCGGACAGTCGGATTGTCGGACGTGGGGTGCGGTCAGCGCATTTTCCGATTGACCCTGATTTCGAGGGGGCGTCGTACCTCGATCGTTTTTTGCTGCTCTGTGACCGACTCCGTCGAAAGAGCTTGTACCAGGCCGTCTGGCTCGTGTTTGCGAATCCCGAGGACGGTGTGGCTTATGAGCCTTCGCCGGCACTGACGTATGACAAGTTCATCGCAAACATTGTTATGGCGCTTGGAGTGCATAGGGCGTAAAAGAATGAAAGCAGAATCGATTTCGTTCTTTCGGTTTTTACCGGTTTCGGTATTTACCGGTTCCGGTATCGCGGTATCCATCAATCCGTCTAAGTGTTGCCACTATGTTCGGTTCGTGCCAGGCATTGGCCTGTGATAGTGGCGTTGCGGATGACGGCGAGCCGCTCAGTCTGTGGCTTCGACCGTTGTATCCTCTGTGTCGCTAGTTTCTTCTTCGGTCGGTTCGGACATGTCGAGTGCTTCATCCTCGATGAATATGCGTATGGCGTTTCTTGATATGACGATGGTCGAGGCGACATCAACGCCCCCGCCGATCAGGCCGCCGGCGATGGGTACCAGCTTGCCGAGGTTGATCGCGCCTTTCTCGCCGAATTTGGTGAGGAAACGGAAGCCGATCTTCTGATTGATTTTCGTGAGCACGGATCCGGGGATTTTCTTGATTGCCGCGGTGAGGGACTTCGTGCCGATCTGGATGCCGGTCTCTTTGACGATATCGGCGATCGTCGATCCGGTGAGGCACATGTACACCATCGTTTGCACCTGGTCTGAGTTCACATCGTATCCGCCCATCTTCGCGATGGCCGCTATCATTCGCATCTGCACGTATATGACGCTGCCGATATTCGCCGGCACGGTGACGGGGAGGGTTACGATGCCGCCTAGTCCGCTGAGGAATCCCGATGTGCCGCATTTGGCGACCTGCCATCGAGCCAGGCTTCGCGCGGCGGCTTCCGGCGTGTCGTGGTGGGATAGGTAGTCGTCGGCGATTTCATCTACGGAGTGGCTCACCATGGGGATGCCGTTCAGGGCTTTTTCATAAATGGTGTCGAGGATCTTTCCCGCTTTGGCTTCGTTTAGCGGTTCTTCCTGTTCTTGTGCCTCAGCCATTATTGTTCCTTTTTCTGCTTCTCGGTCAAGTCTGCTCTTGGTGTGGAAACACCGTAGCTTCTATAATCGGTGTTGTCGGCGACGATGGTGCCGTTTTAAGAGAAAAGGATGAGAGTCGTGGATGACGGATGTGCGGGTTACATGGGCGCGGTCAGATGGGTGAGCTTCGACCATTATGGCAAGTCCGAGTCGGGCGAGGTTCGGACCATGGATGACGGGAGCGTGTGGGCTCGTATCGTCGGCCTGGATCCGCGGGGTGACGACGACCGGTGGGTGATGCTCCTGGATCCGGCCGGCGTCGAAGCGCCCGGCGTGAGCGAGGTGCGGTTCCATGACGTGACCATGAGCGTGACCGCCGGGGACGCGCTGCCGCTTCCCGATGATGTGAGGGCGAGGTTCGCCAGGACCGACTTCATTCTGGACATGTACGAGAGCGGTGTGTACGACCGGGAGGAGGCCGGGGAGAAGCTGTTCGACCATCTCTTCGGCAGGGGGCGTGATGCGGCTGGTTCCGAAGACTGAACCGATTTCGGTATATTGTTTTTTCGGTATTTACCGGTTCTGGTATCGCGGTATCCAATCGGTTGAGGGCATTGCCTTGCGCTTCGACCGGTGGTGTCTCACGTGTCTAAGTGTTGCCGCTGTACCTGTCGCAACACTTAGACGTGTGGGGCCTGTCCCGTTTGATGCCGGTCTTTACCGGTTTTGGTTTTTCAATATTCCGGTTTTTCTGTATCTCGGTAAACCGGTGTCCCGGTATATACCGGTTCCGGTTTCCTGCTGCGGTCCGTTTCAGTCAGCTCTTTTCCTGAAGAATCTTCCTGAGTCTGTCCACCTCTCTGCGGAGCTTGTCAATCTGGCGTTCCTTCTGGTCGATGACGGTGCGTATCACTGTCGGGTCGTCCGTTGGCATGTACTGGTAGGCGAGGAGTTCCACGGCGTCGCGGTGGTGTTCCCTGACGATTCGCTGGTAGCTGTCCACCGCGACGGTGAGGCTGGTGTGGCCGAGGTCATCCATCGTCTCGCGCATGGTCCCTCCCTCGAGGACGAGCATGGTGGCGTGCGTGGCGCGCAATGAGTGGAAGGTGATGTCGGGGCGGCCGATCTTTTCGCGGGCCATGCGGAACGTCCGCTCGATGGTCGTGGGCGGGAGCAGCCATTCGTCCAGCATGGGCGAGTGGAACAGCATGGTGTCGGGCTTGCGGTCCTTGCAGAACCGGCTGATGTGGTCCTCGATGAGCGGGGCGAGCGGTTTGGGGATCGGCACGACCCGCTTGCTGCTTTTGGTCTTCGGCTCGCACAACCGGTATTTGCCCCTGTCGTCGGGGCCGCGGTTGACGGAGTGACGGACATGGAGCTGCAGGTTCTCCAGGTCGATGTCCCTGAGCTGCAGGGCGCATACCTCGCCGAGGCGTAGTCCGCCGACCAGGAGGGAGAGCCAGAGGGTGAGCCGGTAGTAGTCGGGGAACAGGTCTGCCAGCCTTTTGATCTCGTCGGCGGTGATAGGCGGCTGGTCCCGTCGCTTGGACTGCGGTTTGATGACGCGGTACCGGCATGGGCTCGCCGGGATGAGCGGCGGCGTCCCGTCGTTCTGCTCGGTCGCTGCGGCGAGCATGATCCGTTTGAGCGTGCGCGCGGCCTGCTCGAACGTCCAGGCCGTCAGCTCGTCCCTGGCTGTCGTATACCATTCGTCGACCATCTGTCTGGTGATGCGGTCGAGCGGGATGTCTCCGAACGTCTTGTTGAGCCGGCGCAGCACGATCTCGTTGCACCGGTTGGATCGTCCGGAGAGCTTGCTGCCGTCCGGTTTGCGGTATTTGTCGAAGTAGTCTTTGGCGTATTCCCTGAATGTGGGCATGGTATCGGTGCCTCGCTGCGATGGGTGGACCCATTGGCGGATGCCCTTGTTGTGGAGCGTGACGAGGTAGTGCTCCTCATCGAGCCACCTGTAGGCCTCCGTCTCATATTCCAGTCCGAAGTTCCGTCCGACCTTCTTGGACGGGTCGAGCGGGTTGACGTATCGCGCCTGGAAACTGGTCGGGTTGCCGTCCGCGTCCTTGCGGACGATCACCGATCCCCATCTCCTGTGCTTCCTCGTGCGTGTGTTTTCCATTGACTTCCCCCTTGGATGGCGGTATGGGCTCGGGCGCCTATCGTCAACGGGAAGTCTCGAATGAAAATCATGAACCGGCCGGTATGGTCGGTGAGGGGAGAGTCAGTCGAGATTATTTTCGGGTGCCTGTAGGTGCCTCGTGGAAAACGAGGGTAATCGGCAGATTCCCCAAGATCGGAAAACCTTGGAAAAAAGCCAAAAACGACCACATGTGATTATCATCGGAGGTATGCATGATGATGGTAGTCATGTTCCTAAGTGTCTCATGGGCTTGAGACCGGCCGGAAACCCCAATCCCGCCATGCTTCGAGGGGCTGGACGGGGAACCCGAGCCGGACGGGACCCCGAACGGCACGAAACCGGCCAAGGCACCTTTAGCTGCACCTGAGATTCCACCCTCGACCGGGGCGTCGGGGTTGAAGGGACTGACAAGGAACCTGGGGGAGCCGGCACCTACAAGAGCACCTACACGAGCCGGGGCAGGGGCATAGCCCGACTCCGCCTTGGATAAGATGGTGTCGTCCATGAGAGCCGCCGGCGTCACGCCGAGAAAATCGGCAGCGGTGATGAGGTCTGTGACGGACCAACCTGTGCGGCCGACCATTTTCTGGGAGACTGCGCCTTTTGTGATTCCCAAGGCGTCTCCCAAGGCCTTCTGGCTTTTCCCGGAGAGACCGAGATATACGCGCACGTTGGTTGCAATCGCTGCTTCTACGCGCTTGCCGTGATCCTGGCTCGCGTGCGGGAGTGTATCTGTAGCAGTCATGTCTGCGTTCCTCCATACAGGTCATTAATTACAGAGATAAGTTTAAGACTTCAGTTTGCGTATAGTCAAGCTATACGCTAAGGTAAGGGGATAGAAAAACTAAACGAATATAGTTTGGAGCATGTATGAGTGAGGCAACACGGCGAATTCGCCAGTTAATCGAGTCCGAGCAGCTGACCTGCTCGGAAGTGGGCGCTTTGCTCGGCCTTTCAAGAGCATCCGCCAACCAAAAGATGCTGGGCCGTATCGGCTGGACGACGAATGACTTGATGATTCTCGCTGATCACTTCCATGTGTCCACTGACTACCTGCTTGGTCGCACCGACCGTGAGGAGGTTGCGTGATGGCTGGTGGAATCTACGAACAGTCCGAATGGCCGGACAGCCGGTGGGATTGCGTCACGGTGTGCGATGGCTGCCACACAGTGGTCTGGGGCACGTTCTGGGACGACTACGATTCGGCCGCCCGCGACGCTTATTTCGCCCGTAACGGCTGGCGCAACTACTGCGTGCCGGGCGACACGGAGATTTTGGAGCTCTGCCCGGCCTGCGCCGTGCGCGCCCTGCGCCGCGGCGAGACCCGCGGCCTGGCCGACACCTGGCTCCGCCCCACGCATGCCTACACGCATGCCTTCCGGGAGGTCGATGCACAGCTCTCCGCCCGCGAACGGGTGGTGGCAAACCTGCTGCTGACCGAGGGGAGAACGGCATGAGCGACGAAGCCGGAAGACTCGTCTTCTCCCGCGACCCGTCGGGAACATTCATCGACGGTATGGTCTTCGGAACTTCAGGAGGCGGCGAGAACGCCAATCTCGAAGTGCTGTGTGCGTTGCCCTACGAGCTTGTACGCCCACATGCTAGTGCCTCTGTCCTGGGTCCGCTGGTCGGCGTAGGGAATGTGAAGAGGCTGTTCCTGAGCGTCAAATACCTTGATGGTGAGATATCCGTCGGGCGGTACGACCGTGTATCCGGCTTTCTCGTTGAGCAGGCGCGCGCCCTCGTTGGTGGGGATGCTGAGTATCAGTTCAGCGCCGTGGTCTGCCGCCCAGGAGTCGCAGAACGCCTTGATCTGCGATCCGAAGCCTTCGCGCCGATGCTTTCTGACGACCGCGATCCCTTCGATGATGGCTGCATGCTCGGCGAAAGCCTCTCGTATCTGTGCGGCATGGACCCCGCTCGTCCCGGTGCGGTATATGAGCGTCTCGGCTACGCAAAGGGCTGGCTGGATGAGGGCCGCGCCTATCAGACGGTCCTGTCCCCATACGCCTATGTACGTAGGCCTGATCGTTCCATCGTCGTGTCTGACGACTGCTGGGACGCTTTGATCGAAGTCTTTGATGTCCCTGATGAGCAGGCTCTTGATTGCCTTTGCCTCGCCATCCGTTGCGGCGGCGCGTGGCCCGTCGACGGCGAGGGAGGTGGTGCGATGGTCTGATCCCATTCGATTTTCTCTCTTTCTCTGCAACTAAAAGAAAAACGCCCGTTCCCGATGCTGGAACGTCGGGGACGGGCGGTGCAACCAATATTCCGAGCGGCCGCGGATCCCGTATCTTGCCGGATCCCGGTCCGTGGCCGCCCAATGCATTGTCTTGGAGTAGTGATCACACATGAACGACTTTACTAAAGCATTCCGCATGTCTTGCTCTGTGTTTCCCGAGTGTAACCGGGATTTCCAGGCACCGGTTTGGACGTTCCCGGTCGTGGTGGCATTCGCCCGCCACAACGGTCCGGGCTCCGTTGATTCCCGTCGCCTGGCGTCGATGATGGCGCACCCGTCCATGGAAGGGAGACTCGCGTGAACTGGATTGCAATCGTATTGATCGTGTTCGTCGCGTTCTCGTGGCTGATGACGTTGGCCCTGTGCCGGGCGGCACGTCTCGGCGACGAGATGGCCGCCAGATTGGCCGACGAACGCCGTGCCGCCCAGCAGCGTGAGGAGGACCGACCGTGAGCAACATCGCACTGTCATGGGCCTTCAAATGCCATGTGGGCAACGCCAGCGCGAAGGCCGTGCTCGTCTACCTCGCGGACCGCGCGGACGACGACGGCACCGCAGCCTATCCGAAGATCGCGACCATCGTCAACATCACCGAACTCTCGGAACGGACCGTGCGCACCGCGTTGAAGACTCTCCAGGAACGCGGCTTCATCCGCCGTGGCGACCAACGGTACGCGCGCCTCGGCAAGGGCGGCAGGAACCGTCTGCCCCAGTACTGTCAGATCGTGTGGGACCTCGCGGTCGAATCCGACCCGTCGACCCTCGAATGGATCAAGGAGACGCACACGGCGGAACACGACCCGAAGACCATGGGCAATACCGTGGACCCCGCCGCCTCCACCATCATGGAAAACGGCGAATCCAAGGACGTGACTCCGGAAAACGCTGGAACGAAGCCGATTCCCAGCACTGCAAATCTCGCAGGGCTGGAAAACGAACCGGAACCGGCACTGCAAATCCCGCACCTCCAGCACTGCGAGAGCTGCACCCCCAGCACTGCAAATGCCGCGACCCCGGCACTGCAAATCTCGCAGGGCTGTATATATAAGGATAAAACCCTCCTAGTAAACCCTCCTAGTAAACCCTCCTTCCCCTCTGCCCCTACGGGGCATCTCCCCGCAAGCGGGGCGGCCGCCGCCGAAAAGAATAAAACCGAACAACTCGACGAGGACGACACCGAGATCGCCGAAGCGGCCGGACGGGTCCTCGCCTCGCTCGGTGAGCAGCGCTCGATGCTCGGCCTGGCCACGCCCTCACCGACCAAAGCCGACCGCAAGGCCATCATCGGCCTGTACCGCAGGCTCGTCGACCAGGGAGCGCAATGGCCCACCCTCGTGATGGTCGACGCGATCGGCTTCGCCATGAACGGCGATTGGTGGCCCAAACGCATCCGCACCGGCCGGGCCCTCGCCAGACACTGGGACGAACTCAACGACGACATGATCCTCGCAGCCGGCCGCACAGACGGCGACGCACACGCGCAGACGGTTCCGCCGGCCGAGTCCACGGAGCCGGATGCTGCGCCATGGCTGCCCGACTGGGCCGTGAAGACGCTGGCCGAATTGGACGGCCAGGACGCGACGGCCGGAGGGGAGGCGACGGCATGACCACGCGCATCGACTGTTCCGAGGCGGGCTTCAACGAATTCCTCCTCGCCAACCCGCAGCTCGACGGGCACGCGGACCTGATCTGGCAGCTGCACGCCGTCTACTGGCGCAACAAGCGCCTCGGCCATCCCAAGGCCGTCGGCCTGCTGATCCAATACGCCCGGGCATGGGCCGCCCGCAATCCCGGCGAAACCGCCATAGGACGCCTCCAGGCCCGCAAGACGCCGATGACGCAAGGACGGCGGCCATGAACGGGCGGGACATGATGCCGGCCTGCGCGAGAATCGCCGCAGTCGACCCGGCCATGGCGGATCGCATGTGGAACACGACGACCGACGACGATGGCCGGGACCTGGTCGACGAACGGATGCGCGGCAAGGGCCGCGTGCTGTGTGCCGCGTGCCCCATGCGCCTCGACTGCATCAGCCGCGCCCTCGTCAACGGCTGGAAGGACAAGGCCGTGTACGGCGGGCTCGAACAAAATCTCAGAAGATAATGTTTACCAGTTCCTTTTATTCTTTGATAAGCTGTA
>OGXJ01002344.1_pt1 | contig 12788 bp, 7 predicted proteins | sample 1576231 | NCBI WGS metagenome assembly OGXJ01 (sample SAMEA3541539, study PRJEB24748) | human gut metagenome | biome: human gut; feature: human-associated habitat; material: faeces | place: China | collected 2012
TTCGATGTTTAATTTGATTTGAATGGTAATTACGGCACCAATGAAAAAAGAAATATCCGCCTTGTGGTTCTCCTCGTCCACGTTGATGCTCGATATTCTGGCGGGACTGAGCGCGCGCTGTATGAAGAGCTTGGTGTTCGCGGTGTAGTTGATGACGTCTATGTTCTCGTTGCACAGCTCACGCACGATGCCGTGCACGCGGCTTCCCTTCACTCCCACGCACGCTCCCACGGGGTCGATGCGCTCGTCGTAGCTCTCCACAGCCACCTTGGCTCTCTCGCCCGGCATGCGTGCTATCTTACGGATGGAAATGAGTCCGTCGGCTATCTCGGGCACCTCTGCCTCGAGCAGACGCTGGAGGAACACCGGGCTTGTGCGCGAAAGGATAATCTTCGGGTTGTTGTTCTCGTTGTCCACACGGTGTATGACTGCCCTGATGGTCTCGCCCTTGTGATAGGTGTCGTTCGGTATCTGCTCCATCTTCGGCAGGATGAGCTCGTTGTTCTCGTCGTCCACCACGAGCACCTCGCGCTTCCACACCTGATACACCTCACCGGCAATGATCTGTCCGACGCGGTCTTTATACTTATTATATAATGAGTCGTGTTCCAGCTCAAGTATCTTCGAAGCCAGAGTCTGCCTCAGATTGAGGATGGCACGGCGTCCGAACTTCGCGAAATCGACACGTTCGGACACGTCTTCTCCCACTTCATAGTCGGGCTCAATCTTTCTTGCCTCTGTCAGCGAAATCTGTTTGTTGTCGTCCTCCACCTCATCGTCTGCCACAACGACACGGTTGCGGTATATCTCGAAGTCGCCCTTGTCCGGATTGACTATGACGTCGAAGTTCTCGTCACTGCCGAATATCTTGGCAAGAACGTTGCGGAAGCTCTCCTCAAGCACGCTCACCAACGTGGTACGGTCAATGTTTTTCGTCTCCTTAAATTCTTTGAAAGAGTCGAACATGCTCACGACCGGTTCTTTTTTCATTGCTGCCATAGCTTTATTTGAAGTTTATTAAGTATTTTGTATATTTCACTTTATCCATCTCGTAAGTGTGGTCCACCTCGACAGTCTGCGGGCGTTTCTTGCCCTCAACCTTCATTTTCTCAGCCACACTCACCACGAACGTGTTGCCGTCCACGCTTTTGAGCAGCCCCTTGACCTTACGGCCGTCTCCGTCGAGCACCTCAACCTCCTTGCCGACAAAGCACTCATACTGCTGCGGCACCTTGAAAGGCTGACCCAGACCAGCCGAACCTACCTCAAGCTCGTAGTCTTCCTCATCGCGGCTCAGACGCTCTTCGATGAAGCGGCTCAGCTCCACACAGTCCTCTATCCACACACCGTCGGCGTGGTCTATCTCCACCACGATCTTATCATCCGGGCTGACTTCAACATCCACAAGAAAATAGTCCTTGTCCTCCAGCCACTGTTCTACAATACCTTTTACGACGTTTTTGTCTATCATATATAATTGGTTAAATAAAATGAGGAGCCCTGTGTCGGAGCCCCTCATTCCTCTGAATGCTGCAAATTTACGAATTATTCCGCACGCGCACAAATATTTTGCATCTTTTCTGCAAATGCATTGCAAATTAATTCCTTACATACCATTCCATTGCTCCCTACAAGCCATCCCTTAGCTTCCCATACATCATTTCCCGACAGCTTACACACCATCCCTTATTTCCATACATACAACTCCTTATTTCCTTGCATTCCTCCCCTTAATTCCTTGCACACCACTCCTTAATTCCTTACACTCTGCTTATTAATTTCTTACACACTGCTTATTAATTCCCTACGCACTGCCCCGCCACTACACCCAAACAAAAATACATCTCCGTAGGGGACGGAAAACGGAATCATTACGCAAAAATGAGAAAAAACATCCAACGACAACTCCACGAGAATGCTTTAAAACCAAAACATAGTAACTTCTTCCACAAATACGCGATTTTTCCGCATTTAAGACAACCGTCTGACAGCCAGCCACATACACCACACAGCCACACACCATCCACCCTTCGTCTGCCCCGAAAAGCCTTTTCCGCAACCCGAAAGAGCCTTTTCCGCACCGTAAAACAGCCTTTTCCACACCGCAAAACAACCTTATCCGCAACCAAAAAGAGTCTTTTCCGTAACACAAAACCGCCTTTCCCGCCAACGGAAAGCAAGAAAATGACACATCCGAACCTGTTTTCCCAACTATCCGCACTGCCACGGACATTCCGAAAAACTTATTTCACAAAAAAATGCTGTCAATATTTTTTACTTCCGTACAATGCATTTTTCATTCAACACAACACTTCTCCCACTCCGCCAAACGCACCATTCCGCACGCCAAACAGACAATTCCTGTCATGCGAGCAAGCCTGTCCCATCACGCCACCGCATTCCAGTATCAACGCGCACGGCACACTACAGTGACGCAAAAATACCACAGCAGCATAGCGTTCCTCATACCTTTCCTCCGTAAAACAAAAACATCCGGAAACAAAAAAGGAACTGCATGATGCAGTTCCTTTAGTGCGCTTCAAGATGGGCTTGAACCAACGACCCCCTGATTAACAGTCAGGTGCTCTAACCAACTGAGCTATTGAAGCATTTGCCTTAATTGCGATGCAAAAGTACAGCGTTTTTTTCATTCCGCCAAACATTTTCGCGAAAAATTTCAAATTTATCTCAAAAAAACGTCATTATGGGCGTGTCGGCATGTATTAAACTGTGTTTTACGGCAGCGGAAGGGCTTATCCGACATTCCACATGGGCGTTTCGGGGATGCGCGCAAGGGCGTGTTTACGTGCATGACACGCTACCGCGCATTGAAAAACCGGTGTTGCGCCATGCCGTATTATGAAAAATAAATACATTTTATTTTGTCCGGCACATAACTTGCATTACCTTTGCATAAGGTAAGCTTCGGCTCAGCAGTATCAAGTACGGTAAAATCCAGTCTTACCGACTTGCTGTTGCACTCGCCTTGCATTACCTTTGCATAAGGTAAGCCGCACTCGGGAAACTGAAAGCAAGCTCTCTTTCCGCCCGCATGCATTACCTTCACACACTCTTTACGTACAATTACCATATTATATTTATATATAAGCCGATTATGAGAAAAAACATACTGTTCTGCGTGATGCTGCTTGGCGCCGTCACGGCTCTCGCGCAGAAAAACGATGACCACAACTTCAAGGTGGCGAAAAACCTCGATGTGTTCAATGCCATATACAAGAATCTCGACCTCATGTATGTGGATACGCTCGACGCCGACGAGGTGATAGGCAACGGCATAAAGGCGATGCTGCGCAGCCTCGACCCCTACACCGAATATTACCCCGAGGACAAATCAGCGGAGTTCAAGCAGATGCTGACAGGAAAATATGCGGGCATCGGCTCGATTATAAGCTACAACTTCACTCTGAAAAGGGTTGTCATAAACGAGCCTTATGAGAATATGCCGGCGGCGGAGGTGGGTCTGAAGAAGGGCGACATCATACTTAGCATCGACGGGGAGGACATGACCGACAAGACAAACGCCTATGTCAGCGAGCACCTGCGCGGCACGGCGGGCACCACTCTCGAGCTTAAGATACACCGTCCGACCACAGGCAAGGACATGACTTTCAAGATACAGCGCAAGGCTATACAGATGCCCGACCTGCCATACTACGGCATGCAGGACGGTGACATAGGCTACATAGACCTCGACTCGTACATCGGCGAGAACTGCGCGAAGGATTTCCGCCGCGCGTTCATCGACCTGAAGAAGCAAGGAGCTAAAGGACTCGTGCTCGACCTGCGCAACAACGGAGGCGGCTCGGTGCAGGAGGCACTGTCCATACTCAACATCTTCATCCCCAAAAACACCGACCTGCTGTCCATGAAAGGCAAGATGCAGCGTTCCAACCGAGACTATAAGACCACCGTCGAACCCATCGACACGGTGATGCCGATAGTAGTCCTGGTGAACGGCATAACGGCAAGTGCCAGCGAGATAACGAGCGGAGCGTTGCAGGACCTCGACCGGGCAGTGATAATGGGAACACGCACCTACGGCAAGGGACTCGTACAGGTGCCCAACGTGCAGCTGCCTTACAACGGCAACCTCAAGCTCACCACAGCCAAATATTTCACTCCCAGCGGACGCTGCATACAGGCTATCAACTACAAGCACTCGCAGGGCGGATACACCGAACACGTGCCCGACTCGCTCACACGTGAGTTCCGCACACGCAACGGACGCATCGTGCACGACGGCGGAGGCATAGATCCGGACATCAAGATAGAGCCTGACTCGCTGCCGAACATAGCCTACTACCTGCAGCGCGTGGACACCACAGACCTCATGTTCAACTATGTGGTGGACTACATCAAGGCTCACCCCACGATAGCCCCGGCGGCGGAGTTCGAGATAAGCGACTCCGACTACGAGCAGTTCAAGCAGCGCGTCATCGCAAGCAGCTTCACTTACGACCGCGTGAGTGAGAAATGCCTCGAGGAACTCGTGAAGCTCGCCAAGTTCGAAGGCTACTACGAGGACGCCAAACCCGAGTTTGAGGCTTTGGAGAAAAAACTTAGTCACAACATCGCAAAGGACCTCGACTTCGACTATAACAAGAGGATGATAAAACAGATTCTGTCGTCCGACATCGTGACGGCATACTACTTCCAGCGAGGCGCCATAGAGAACGCCCTGCGCTACGACAAACAGATGAAGGAGGCTATACGCCTGCTGAGGTCGCCAGAGGAGTATGCGGCGATACTTAAGCCCAAGAACGAAGGCAAATAAGGGCACATAAGCCATAACACCGAATCGGTCATCAGAACACTGATTATACGTTTAAGGTTCATTGTCAGCCCTTCGTCCTTCTTACGCACTGCCGCAGCCATCTTGCATCAGGCTTTTTCCCGGTGCAGTCCGTCACATCTCCGATAAAGCAGGATACAATCCGCCTGACAGCAGTACGAAACAAGAATGGAAGTCTGATGACCTGTTCGGGATAACGGCGGCAATGCCGGGACAGACAAGACACATATTGAAAACCGGGACATCATTACGCAGCCACGACGCGCGAATGATGTCCCGGTTCTGTATATCCGCCTCTCTGACACCTTCTGTCTTGTACTTCAGCCCGTGCCGCAGAATGACTTCACGGGCGTGACCGCGCACATCCGGGTCAGCGCAGATACGTGCGGTAGAACTCCTCTATGCTGCCGAAAGGTATCTTCTCCATGTTGTCATACAGGTCGGTGTGGCTCGCTCCCGACACAATCAGCAGTTTCTTGTTGTCGCCCTTCAAACGTCTGAAAGCGTCCTCACCGAAATAGCGCGAGTGGGCTTTCTCACCATGGACTATCATCACCGCATTCTCTATCTCTCCGATGTATGTCATCAACGGCATGTTGAGGAAAGAGAGAGCCGACGTGGTGTTCCATCCGTCGTTGGAGTTGAGCGACCGTCTGTGATAGCCACGCTCCGTCTTATAGTAGGCATGATAATCCTTCACAAACTGCGGAGCGTCCTCAGGCAGCGGATCCACCACTCCTCCGGCGCGCGCGTATGTCCCGTTGCGGTAGTCCTCAGTGCGCTGCGCGCTGAGCATACGGCGCATGGTGTTGCGCGCTCCGGCACTGTCAGCCTCATCAAAATATCCGTTTGCCGTCACGCGGCTCATGTCATACATCGTCGAAGCCACCGCCGCCTTTATGCGGGTGTCCACAGCTGCCGCGTTGAGAGCGAGTCCGCCCCACCCGCATATGCCGAGAATGCCGATGCGCGAGGCATCCACATCATCGCGAACGGAAAGCCAGTCTACCGCCGCGCAGAAGTCTTCGGTATTGATGTCTGGCGACGCCACATAGCGCGGACTGCCTCCGCTCTCACCCGTAAACGACGGGTCGAAGGCTATGGTGAGGAACCCTCGCTCTGCCAGTTCCTGAGCATAAAGACCTGAAGCCTGCTCCTTCACGGCTCCGAACGGACCGCACACCGCCAGAGCAGGCAGCTTGCCGTCCGCGCCGACGGGCTTGTAGAGGTCTGCCGCAAGCGTTATGCCGTAACGGTTGCGGAACGTCACTTTCTCATGACTCACTTTCTCACTCTTCGGGAATGTCTTGTCCCACTCTTTTGTCAATTCAAGTCTGTCCATATCAGTATCGTTTTTATATGCCGTCTGGGCATCGGTTGTCAAAGCGGCAGCCATAACAGCCGCTGTCATTACGGTTTTCATGTTCATATCGCAAGTATGTTTTGTTGTTCGATGCAAAGATACTTACGATACAAATACGGCACAATACCTCTTTGACGGACATATATACCAGTTTTACGGATTCATATTCCACACCGTCCCGAGAACCATATAATGAAAGCACGGCGCGTCCATGCGCCATCCGCCCCACTCCCACCCAACTGTGTAAGCGTCCCGGCAATTAACAGTTTTAAGTTAAAACACATGCCTGTAAAAGCCATGCCGCGATGCTGCGGAAACATGATGACGGGGCAGGAAAACGCATTCTGACGCACCGTAAGCACTCCGCCGTCATGCCTTCCGGAGGTATCCGGTGTGCCGGAAAGCCCGTTCCGTCTCGCGTAAAAGCCCGTTCCATCGTCCTGAAGAGTCTTTGTCACACTGCGGAACGGGCTTTTCCGCATCATGGAAAAGCCCGTTCCGTAAAAAGAAGAATGACATGAGGACACTCTCTTTCCGCCCAACCGCCTGGCGGTCAGCACATTGCGGAAAGCCTAAAAACACGCGGTATTTCGCGCGGAAAAGCATTCGGTGCGGCAAAACACGCGCATTCACGGCATTGTTTTAACATTCAGCCGCCGTATGATTAAGAATATTCAATCATAATCAGATATAAAATATAAAACGATATTATAAATCATATCTGACATATATGTGTCTTTCCGCCGGGGAAACCGTCAAAACGGGAATGCTGTCACGGCTGCACGGGCAGCAAGGACAAGGAGTCCGGCGACATGCCTGCCGCTCCGCCGCAGGTCAGTCGAACGTCGCAGGCAACGCCATCATCTGGCAGGCGATGGTCAGAGCCATGCGTCTGTGCCCTTCGGCGTTGGGGTGCAGGCGGTCGGTCTTGCCATTGCTGAAACAGTGGACGAACGAGTCGTTGAGCGGATAGAGTCCGCTCAGGCTGTTGAGGTCTATCACCGGCACTGCCCACACACCAGCCGCCTCCCTCACGGCATCCACATATTCGTCGAAGAAAGCGCCGATGCTGTTGGCAAACCGCTCGTCTGGCTGGACGTTGTCCGGTCCGAAACAAGCGTAGGCGCGGTGTATCGGAGTGAGCATCATTATCTGTTTGTCGGGATAATGGGTCTTCAGAAAGTCCATCAGCATGTTTATCCTGCCTCTGAACGTGGCTTTGCTCATCACGGGCGTGCGGTATTTTCGCACTGTCTTCACGCCTCCGCCCACAACGGTCTCGCGCTCGCCCGTATCATACCATTCGCCAAGGGGCACGCCGCCGTTATAGTCGTTGGTTCCGGCGAACACCACTATGGCGTCCACACTGTCGCCCTGCTCGGCGAGCATACGTTGTGCCTGACCGTACAGGTCGCTCATCTGATGGCCGTTGACGCCATACACCAGCGGCACTATACCGAGCATGTCGGCAAGAAACTCCCAGTAGCAGCGTGTGGTGCCCACATGATGCGGGTCGGTGATGGAGTCTCCAAGGAATGCCACGCGGCGACCCCGCCACCGGCTGTCAGAAAGGTTTGCGCCGTCAGGACCGGCACCACGCAAGGCAAATGCAGGCACAGGCATGAGTTGTGTGAGCAGTGTGAGCGTCGCCATGAGATAAGCCGCTGACCTGCGTAGGATGTTTTTCATAATCATAAGTCGTGTTTTTTATGAGTCTGTATATAGCACACAAAGTTAACGATTATTTTCGTCCGCAGCACAAAACGGATTTGTTTATTTGCAGAAAATGACTTATAATGCACGGAAAGACGGCTGTGTGCGGTAACGGGCGTCGCTCTGCCGGCGCGTCGCGTGGCGTTTTTCCAGACAGAAAGGAACGGATGACGGTTCATTGCAAGCGCATCCGCAACGTACTCTCAGGACAAAAAAAGGAGGCAGACATAAGGAATATATGTTCCCGTATGTCTGTCTCCTTTCATTCATATGCCGCATGACGCAGGCGCACAGGCGCGCCTCCAGCCGTCGGGCATGTCATTTCACGACAACCTTGCGCACAGTGCCGTCAGACAGTCTCTCGATGTTGATGCCCCTGACAGCCTTGTCAAGCTTGCGCCCGTTGAGGTCGTAGCGTGCCGTGACCTTCACGCCTGCGGGAGCGTCCGTGCTTACTATGCCCGTCGACTCGTCGCAGACAAACCTGATGACTATCTGTCCGTTGAGCTCGCCAGCGGCGTTCTTCACCACTCCGGCAGGTATTACGGCAGTGTAACCGTGTCCTTTCTCAGCCTTGAAGGTGTATGTGAATCCGTCGTAGTCGGAGCCCCAGACCACGAGCGTGTTCTTGCTCTTGTCGCTCACAGTGGCTTTCCATCCGTCGTCGGGCAGTATCTCCCTGCCTCCGGCAAGCTGACCGTCGAACAGACTTGCGTAAGGCGAGGCGTTGACAACGGTGACAGGCTCGGCAAACTCCACCTCAACCGACATCGGCATCCAGCCCGGCTCCACCTTGGCTCCGGCGGCGGGAGTGGTCGACACGTGCGTGAACACGCCCTTGTCTGTCTCCTCTATTGTGAGCGACGTGCCGTATCCTGCGTCGCGGTAGGATGCCGCACAGCCCTTCGGCACGTAGAGGGTGGCTCCGCTTACGCCGTAGAACTGGTCCTCATACGGCTCGTATATCTCTTCAAGTTCGGGCGGGGTGGCACCCAGACAGTTGATTGTCTTCAGCGCGGTGCAGCCCAAGAACACGCGGTTGCTGATGTATCTGAGTCCAGAGGGGATGGTGACTGTGGTAAGTTTCTCGCATCCCGCGAAAGCCGCACTGTAGAGTGTCTCCGTGCGTTCGGGCAGTGTCACCTCCGTGAGCTGCGTCGCTGCGAAAGCCTGCTCGCCTATCATCACCATCGACGACGGCAGGTTTATGCTCTCGAGAGCCGACTCGCAGAAAGCGTAGCTGTCCACCGCGAGGAATCCTTCGGGAAGGGTCACCTTCTTTATCTCGCTTCCGGAGAACGCGCCGCCGTATATGCCGATGCACGATTTCGGAAGAGTAAGCTCGTAAAGTCCTTTTGTCGGCGCGGCGTAGAGCACTTTCCTGTTGGTGCTGTATATCACTCCTCCGTCTGCCACGAAGTTCTCGTTGCCGCTCTCCACGGTGAGAGTGGTGATGCCGGTGTTGGCTACAAAGTTCACGCCCACTTCCTCGAGCGACGCCGGAAGTTGCAGGCTCGTGAGCGCGGTGCACATGAGGAACGCGTCCTCACCTATGTAGCTCACGCTTGAAGGGAGGTCTATCGAGGCGAGGGAGGTGCACTCGCGGAACGCACGCTTGCCGATGGTATTCAGACCGGAAGGCAGCTTCACCGACTTCAGATTTGTACACTTGTAGAACAGGGCGGTGGGAATGCTCGTCACGCCTTCGGGTATCTCTATCTCAGAGAACCCGCACTTGTAGAACGCCGCCTCACCTATTGACTTCAGACCGCTGCCCAGCTCCACCGTGGCAAGCGAACCGCAGGCGAAGAAAGCGTTGTCCCCTATATCCTCAACCGAGTCGGGAATCTTTATGGATGTGAGTCCGGCATAGTCGAAAGCATATTCTCCTATATGCTTCAGTCCGGCAGGAAGCGTTATGGAAGTGAGGTTCCGCGCCGTATTGAAAGCCGAACGCTTGATTGATTCGATGGTCTGAGGAAGAGTCACCGACTTGAGGTCGCTCCAATGGAAGGCTTCCTCACCAATTGCTGTGACACTGTACGACACTCCTCCGTTCTCAACCTTTTCGGGTATAACATAGTCGGTCACGGGCTCACCGGAGGCGTCCTACAGGGCGTCGCTGATTTCCGAAGTGGTGGTGGGGGTGAACGCACCTGTTACAGTATAGGTGAGCAGACCGCTCTTGAAACTTGTCTGTGCGTTCAGCATGGCACTGAAAAGCACAAACGATGAAAGTAAAAGTTTTCTCATACGCTTTAATTTTTTAAAGAAACGATGTCCGCACTGCTGATACAATCTGTCCGCACCAATCCTACGGAACGGTCACAAAGATATATAAAAACCATTAACAAGTGCTCATAATGAAACAATTTGTTTAAAATTAATTTCAAAATGTAATGTTTATAAAACTCTATCCGACAAAAAGTAAAACATCACATCGCGCATTCCACCAGACGGCATTAAAACAGAGACACCGCCACGGCATCATGCCAAGGTAGACAGACCTGACATACAGACCACCGGAACACGCGGTTTTCTTTTCATAAAAAATAATAATAAAAAGGCTGATTTGTAGCGCATTCCACATTATTTGGTTATCTTTGTCCGATTTTATTTTATTAGATGTAATATTAGATGAACGTAATTACGAAAACAGTATCACTGCCTGATGGAAGAACCATCAGCATTGAGACCGGGAAAGTGGCAAAGCAAGCCGACGGATCATGTGTGCTCCGCATGGGCAACACAGTGCTCCTCGCCACTGTTTGTGCCGCAAAGGATGCAGTTCCCGGAACAGACTTCATGCCTCTCCAGGTAGACTACAGAGAGCAGTATGCCGCTGCCGGACGATTCCCGGGCGGATTCACAAAGCGCGAGGGAAAAGCCGGCGACAACGAGATACTCACGTCCCGCCTTGTCGACCGTGTGTTACGGCCCCTCTTCCCCTCCAACTACCACGCAGAGGTTTATGTGAACGTCATGCTCCTCAGCGCCGACGGCGTTGACCAGCCCGACGCTCTGGCAGGATTTGCAGCATCAGCCGCTCTGGCTTGTTCAGATATTCCGTTTGAATGCCCCATCTCTGAAGTGCGCGTGGCTCGCGTAGACGGACAGTATGTAATAAACCCTACATACGAGCAGATGAAGAGTGCCGACATGGACATCATGGTGGGTGCATCCGCAGAAAACATCATGATGGTGGAAGGCGAGATGAAAGAAGTGTCCGAGCAGGACATGATCGGAGCGCTCAAGGCTGCCATGGACGCCATCAAACCGATGTGCGAGCTGCAGACAGAACTGTCGAAAGAGCTCGGCACAGACGTGAAGCGCGAGTACTGCCATGAGGTGAACGACGACGAACTGCGCGAGGATGTGCGCCGCAAGACATACGACAAGTGCTACGCGATTGCCGAGGCTGGCGACCACGACAAGAAGAAACGCGAGGAGGCTTTCGCACAGATCATAGAGGACTTCACTACAGAATATGACGCCGCACACGCTGACCTGACACCCGAGGAGCTCGAAGAGAAGCACGGAATGATAAGCCGCTACTACGACGACGTGATGCGCGACTCGATGCGCCGCTGCATTCTCGACGAGGGCAAACGCCTCGACGGACGCAAGACAGACGAGATACGCCCCATCTGGTGTGAGGTGTCACCGCTGCCGATGCCGCACGGAAGCTCCATCTTCACACGTGGAGAGACACAGAGCCTCACCACATGTACACTGGGAACGAAGCTCGACGAGAAACTCGTTGACGACGTGCTCGACCGCGGATACCAGCGTTTCCTGCTGCACTACAACTTCCCGCCGTTCTGCACAGGAGAGGCTAAGGCACAGCGGGGTGTGGGTCGCCGCGAGATAGGACACGGACATCTGGCATGGCGCGGACTCAAAGGGCAGATACCGGAGGACTTCCCCTACACCGTGCGTCTCGTATCGCAGATTCTCGAGAGCAACGGTTCGTCATCCATGGCGACAGTCTGCGCGGGCACACTCGCGCTGATGGACGCAGGCGTTCCGATGAAGAAACCGGTGAGCGGAATTGCCATGGGACTCATCAAGAACCCCGGAGAGGACAAGTATGCCGTGCTGAGCGACATCCTCGGCGATGAGGACCACCTCGGCGACATGGACTTCAAGACAACAGGAACAAAGGACGGTCTGACTGCCACACAGATGGACATCAAGTGCGACGGACTGAGCTTCGAGATTCTGGAGAAGGCTCTCATGCAGGCAAAAGCCGGACGGGAGTACATCCTCGGCAAGCTCACCGAGACAATAGCCGAGCCGAGACCTGAACTCAAACCGCAGGTTCCGCGCATCGTACAGATTGAGATTCCCAAGGAGTTCATCGGTGCGGTGATAGGTCCGGGCGGCAAGATCATACAGCAGATACAGGAAGACACCGGCGCCATAATAACCATCGACGAGATCGACGGTGTGGGCAAGGTACAGGTGAGCGCGGCAAACAAGGACTGCATAGAAGCCGCAATGAGCAAGATAAAAGCCATCGTGGCAATACCCGAAGTGGGCGAGACCTACGAGGGAACGGTACGCTCAATCATGCCTTACGGATGTTTCGTAGAGATAATGCCGGGCAAGGACGGTCTGCTCCACATATCCGAGATTGACTGGAAACGCCTTGAGACGGTGGAGGACGCCGGTATAAAGGAAGGCGACAAGATTAAGGTGAAGCTCATGGAGATTGACCCGAAGACCGGAAAATACAAGCTCTCTCACCGCGTACTCATTCCGAAACCGGAAGGTTATGCCGAGCATGAGCGCAGACAGAGACCGGAGCGCGGAGAGCGTCGCCCAAGACCGGGACGCGAGAACGGCGAGCGCAGAGCACAGCGCCTGCTTTCATATCCATTGTCACCTTCTCTTTTT
>OGXJ01002347.1_pt1 | contig 12771 bp, 10 predicted proteins | sample 1576231 | NCBI WGS metagenome assembly OGXJ01 (sample SAMEA3541539, study PRJEB24748) | human gut metagenome | biome: human gut; feature: human-associated habitat; material: faeces | place: China | collected 2012
GGTTTGCGTTGAGTAAGATCCAATTCAGGGGAAATAAGAAGATTTTGTCTTACTTTTTACTTGGATTGATGCTTCCGTTTCAGGTTGCATTGATTCCGTTATTCACTATTTTTAGTAAGATGGGAATCCTCAACACCTATCCGGCAGTCATTTTGCCACAAATTGCGTTCTCTCTGTCATACTCGATTCAGCTGTTTTATTCATTCAGTAAATTCCTGCCGGATGAGATTATCGAGGCTGCAATCATTGATGGGTGTTCACCGATGCGGACATTTTTCAAGATTGTACTTCCGATGTCGACGAACTCGCTGCTGACGGTAGCAACGATGCAGGGTGTCTTTACATGGAATGATTTTATCAATGCCTATACGTTTACGAGATCTACCAATATGAAAACTGTTACGTTGGGGCTGAACGACTTTGTCGGTTTTATGGGAACTACAGACTGGGGTGCTACATTTGCGGCAATTACCGTCACTGTGTTACCGACATTTTTGTTTTATTTCTTTACGAATAAGTACATGCTCAGCGGTTTGACCGCCGGAGCTGTCAAAGGATAATCATATGCCTGCGGGCAGGAAAGAGAGGAAAATTATGAAAATTTATTATCAGCATCCAAATACCTGGTTTGGCGATTGCATGCCTTTTGGAAAGGACGATACATTCTATCTGTTCCACCAGAGAGATACCAGAGTCCCGTGTCCTTTTGGAGAGCCGTTTGGCTGGGATCTGGCAACCACAAAGGATTTTGTGACTTATGAGGATTGCGGTGTGGCGATTCCGAGAGGAACGGATGAAGAGCAGGATCAGTTTATCTTTGCCGGAAGTATCTGCGAAGACAGAGAAGGAAAATATCATGCATTCTACACCGGTTACAACAGAGATTATCCAAAACAGGGAAAACCATCTCAGGTACTGATGCATGCGGTCAGTGAGGATCTGAAACACTGGACAAAGACGCAGGATGCAGTGACCTTTGTTCCGCAGCCGGGATATGATCCGGATGACTGGAGAGATCCGTTTGTACTGTGGGATGACGAATCTGAAAAATATATTCTGATCCTGGGGGCACGTCTGGAAGGAGGACGTTTCGCTGCATAGTAAAGAGGTACAATATCTATATTTTCTCTCTTTATGTACTGCCATATGTCAGTTTCTGTCCAGTTAGAGATTGGGAATACTCTTATACTTTCACCCTTGTTAATACGTGAATTGTATAACTTCCACATCTCTGGTCTCTGGTTCTTAGGGTCCCACGCGTGGTTTTCATTACGGAAAGAGAATATTCTTTCTTTGGCTCTTGACTTTTCTTCATCTCTACGTCCACCACCAAAAGCTGCTGTGAAACCATATTTATTAAGTGCCTGCTTTAATGCCTGTGTCTTCATAATATCTGTATACACTGAACCATAGTCGAAAGGATTAATTCCTTTCTTAACACCATCTTCATTGATATATTCTAACATTTCAATGCCAAGCTTCTTGGCTGTTTCATCTCTGAACTTAATCATTTCCTTAAACTTCCATGTTGTGTTAATATGAAGAAAGGGAAATGGTGGCTTCTCCGGGTAGAATGCTTTCATTGCAAGATGAAGCATTACTGAACTATCCTTTCCTATTGAGTAAAGCATAACTGGCTTTTCACACTCAGCCGCCACCTCTCTTATTATATATATTGCCTCAGCTTCAAGCTGATCAAGATGTGATAATTCTGCCATTGTTTTATCTGTCCTTTCCTTATATATTAGTTTAGAACGACTATCCACTTCCATAGTATGTTTATATGTTTATTAGCTAATAATCATTCAAGTTAAATAAACTATTTTTTATTACAAACGTCAGTTATTAAATATAATATATTCTTTCTGATATCTTTTACTGCATTAATCTTACATCAGTACTTATTAGATTCTTTCTTATTAATTACTATTGTTTCCCTGCTTCCATCTGTCTTATCTATATTCCAGTTAAGGAAGTCACCTTTGGAAATAACGCTCATCTTACTTCCCATACCTCCCATATCTGCTCCAAGATAAAGTGCGATAGCTTCAAACTTACATTCCTTGATACAAGATGAACATCCCCAGCAGTCCTTAGGATACTTCATATATGCTTTCTTATCTTCTCCCATCTTAATAAGACTTCCCGGACAGACGATACTGCATTGTCCGCAGCCAGCACATTTCTCCTTATTAATTACTATGCTCATATGTCTCACCTCTTCCCACAAGATTTCTATATTTCACTTCTATCCTTCCGTCTACCTTTCTTGTATTAACATACTTAAGCCATTCATCTGACTTCTCTGGGTAATCAAGGTTCTCCGCAAAGCTGTGCCATCTTGTTTCTTTTCTTGCTTTCAAATGTTCTATAAGCACCTGACAGACTGTAAGTCTTTCCTTTAATTCATATACAAACATAAGCTCATGATAATCTTTAGCGTTAGCTTTTTCTGAAAGAGTTTCTATCTGTTCAATCTTTTCTTTGGCAAGCTTAAGCTGCTTTCCATTGAACTGGTAATGACTTCCTATACCACCAGCATATGTATCCATAACCTTCTGCATAGCTTCCTCAAGTTTTTCTGTCGAGAAAATGGTATCTTTATCCTCACGGCTAAGATATTCATTATATTCTTTTATTCTTTCATCAGTAAGCTTGTCTGCATATTCATCAGCTGTACTCTGTGAAAATGCATTCTCTGTGATGTCCGATCTATTCAATTCCTTAACAATATCTTCTGCCGCAATTTCACCTTCTGCCATAGCACCTGTCACATACTTCTGAGGACAGCCTCCTGCAACATCTCCTGCCGCATAAAGACCATTGATTGTTGTCCTTCTATTAGTATCAACCCAGTAACCACTCGCCGTATGTCCACCTACAATATAAGGCTCTGTTCCTTCTATCTCAACATTCTGCTCACTTGGGTTCTTTCCAGACTCTATCCATTTAAGTGTCTGGCTTGGTGCCATATTAAGGTATGCTTTCTTTAATGACTCGTCCTGCTCACTGCTTATTCCTTCTGTTCTTAAGTAACAAGGGCCTCTGCCCTCAATGTTCTCCCTTACAGTTCCGTATACTCTCTGTGAAGTTGTAAGTCCATACCGGTTCTCGTATACCTCACCTAAAGAATTCACCTGCTTTGCACCAACTCCCTGTGCTATTGTTCCTGTAGGAGCTATTGTATCTTTACATCTTAAAGCTATAAAACGCATTTCAAACGTTGTCATCTCTGCACCTGCATTAATACCCATAGCAAAACCAGCACCTGTATTAAATGGAGGATACCACATTTTATGTCTTGAAAATCCTGGATTGTTAGGCTTGTACAATCCAGCCGCTCCACCAGTCGCACATAATACCTTCTTAGCTCTTATCTCATAAGCTTCACCAGTATCAATATTAAAACCAACAGCACCAAGAATTGTATTATCCTTTACTATGTAATCAGTTATATTAAGTCTGTTAATTACAATTACATTTTCAAGACTATTTACTGCATCTGCAAGTATTGGCTTAATATTCTCACCGTTAATCTTAATATTACGGTTGCCTCTTGCAACATATCTGCCATTCTCATCTTTAAGAATTACAAGTCCAAGCTTTTCCATCTTGGCTGTTACTTCGTTAAGTCTTTCTGACATTGTAAGAAGTAAATCTTCCCTCACAATATCGTCAGCATCTTTCTTTGCATATTCAACATAATCCTCTGGCTTTCTGCCTTCAACTATGTAAGCATTTATCGCATTAACACCAGCCGCAAGACAGCCGCTTCTCTTTATATTCGCCTTTTCTGCAATTATAATTGAAGCATCTGACTTTTCCCTTATTGTAAGTGCCGCATAACAGCCTGCTGTTCCACCACCTATAATAAGCACATCTGTTGTTAATCTGTTTAAACCATTAATCTGCATAAACTTTCCTTTCTCATTGTAAAACTTGTCCACAGGTCTTTATCAGATATATACTAATCTGAAGCTGTGCATATACCCACAAAGCATTTAACCTGGCAGAAACATAACTTTAATCTGGTTAAATATAGAATACGTCATCATCCCTCATACCATTATTCTCGCAAAGATATGCCTTTTCATCATCAACTGCGTATATTCTATATATAAGAACGTGAACCTTTTCCCCAACCTGTAGCGGCTCTTTCTCAAGTGACCACTCTCCTGTTATCATTGTTCCTCCAATATTAACAGTTACATCAAGATGATTGCCTCTGAAAAGAATATCCTCAACATAACCTTCCTCAGCAGCACTGTTGTACTGCTGGAGCTTTCCATACTTAGAAAGCTTCACAAATTCAGGTCTTATTATTGCTCTTTTAGCTCCCTGTATCTCATCAAAACCTTTTAATTTTGAATAATCATTAACCTCAGAAGCTTTTCCAATGAATTCAACAACAAATGGTGTTGCTGGAGATTTGTATATCTCTATCGGACTTCCCATCTGCTCTATCTTTCCGTGGTTAGTAATTATAATCTCGTCAGCTACTTCAACAGCTTCGTCCTGATCGTGTGTGACGAATATGCTTGTTATTCCAAGCCTGGTAACCATACTTCGAAGCCACGTTCTAAGTTCTGTCCTTACCTTTGCATCAATCGCCGCAAATGGTTCATCTAACAGAAGCACTGATGGATTAGGTGCTAGCGCTCTTGCAAAAGCTACTCTCTGTCTTTGTCCACCTGATAACTGGTTAGGATACCTTTTCTCAAGACCTGCAAGCCCTGTTATATCAAGAAGCTCTGTAACTCTTTTCTTAATCTCATCTTTTGGAACTTTCTTAAGCTTAAGTCCAAATGCTATATTATCATAAACTGTCATATGTCGAAAAAGAGCATAGTTCTGAAATACGAAACCAATCTCTCTTTGATTAGCTGGTACATCATTAACTCTCTTTCCATCAATATATATATCTCCAAAGCTTGGTGTTTCAAGACCTGCAATCATTCTTAATATTGTTGTCTTACCGCTTCCCGAAGGACCAAGCAATGCAACAAGCTTTCCCTTTTCTATTCCGAAATTCACATTATCAGATGCACGAAAATTTCCATACTGCTTAAAAATATTCTTCATCTCAACATACATTACTTTTGCCCTCCTTTCTTATAATTACTTTGTCTGTGTTCAAATATATTCCTTAATACAAGAACTATAATCGCTATAATTACTAATATTGATGATACAGCAAATGCCGATGTTATTGATGTATCTGTACCTGACATATACAGTGCATCTATCTCAAGTGGAAGTGTGAATGTCTCTCCTCTTGTCTTTGATAATGCATTAACCGCACCGAACTCTCCTAATGCTCTTGATGTACATAGAATTATTCCGTATATCAACGACCATTTTATATTAGGAAGAGTTATCTTAAAAAATATTGTAAAACCATTAGCCCCCATTAAAGCCGCCGCTTCCTCCTCGTCCTTTCCGAGTGAGTTAAGCACTGGTATTATCTCTCTTGATACATATGGAAATGTAACAAATATTGTAGCAAGCACAACTCCCGGTATCGCAAAAGCTATTCTTATATTGCTTCCTGTAAACTCATTAACCAATCTTATAACAGGATAGAAAAATCCAAGTCGTCCAAATGTCATAAGGAACGCAAGACCTACAATAACCGGTGATATAGAAAATGGTATATCAATAAGTGTTGCAAGTAGCTGTTTACCTTTAAAATCAAACCTTGTAAGAACCCACGCTGCTATAATTCCAAACAGTGTATTAATAACAACAGCAACAACTGTCGCAATTATAGTCACCTTTAACGCACTTAATACATAAGGTGTTGTTATTGATTTAATGTAAAAACTAAAGCCCTCTTTTAATGAACTTGCTATTATTGATAATAGAGGCATAATCAGCATAACTGTTATAAACAAAACAGTGATAAGAATACATATGCTTCTTGTTCTTCTTTTTCTTTTTTCAAGCTTATCATTCTCGCTCATATTTAACCTCCATTTTCACTACATTGTACGCTTTGCCTGCCTCATCTGTATTATATTAATGATAAGAAGTATCAGAAAAGATATTATAAGCATAACAAGTGCAATCGCTGTCGCCGAAGCATAATCAATATAATTAAGCTTCTGCATTATTACATAGGATACAACCTGTGTATGTTCCTTGGCACTGTTGCCTGATATGTATATAACGCTGCCATATTCTCCTATTCCCCTTGCAAATGCAAGTCCGAAACCTGTAAGAAGTGCCGGGCTGATTTCTGGAAGAATCACTTTAAAAAATGTCTTTGATGGACTTGCACCTAACATATATGCCGCTTCCTCATATTGAGAATCCATCTTTTCAAGAACCGGTATTACCGCTCTTACAACAAATGGAATTCCTACAAACACAAGTGCTGTAATAAGTCCAAGATGTGTATAAGATACTCTTATGCCTATTGAAGCAAGCAGTTTGCCAAGTATTCCGGTTTCAGAATACATTTTCGATAATGTAATACCAGCTACCGCTGTTGGAAGTGCAAATGGAAGTTCTATAAGTCCGTCAAGCACTCTTTTTCCAGCAAAATCGTATTTAACAAACGTCCATGCAATTATTGTTCCAAACACGCAGTTGATTACTGCCGCTATGAATGAACATCCAATGCTTGTAACAAAAGCATTGACGACATTCTGCTTAGTAACCAGCCTTATAAATTCGGCTGGTGGAAGCTTAAGTGAATATACCATAACCGAAGCAAGTGGAATTAATACTATAAGTGATAACATAGTAACTGTAATTCCAAGTGTTAAATGAAATCCCGGTATAACACGTACTTTTTTATCTTTACCGAATTTTCTGCTATTCTTTATTTCATCAAACGCTGTATCATAGTCTGGCTGTTTATTATTATCAATTGTTCTATCAGTTGTTATAGATTTCATCAAACCAGCCTCCATCATCAAAATATATCTTGTATGCCTGAGTCCAGCCGCCGTAATCAGCTATTGTATCAAGCTTTATTGTAAGATTGAATTTACCACTATATTCATTCAATACCTCTTCATCTGTTGGTCTGTATCCATAATCTGCGGCTATTCTTTGTGCCTGCTTTGAATACAGGAATGATAAATATTCGCTTGCAAGCTCCTCTGTCTTGTTGACTTTAACATTATCATCTACAACTGCCACACTTGGCTGTGCGAGAATACTTACAGATGGTGTGACAATCTCATATTCATCAGGATATGAAGCTAATGATGTAAGTGCCTCATTCTCCCAGGCAATAAGCACATCGCCTTTTTTATTCTCAACAAATGTTGTTGTTGAGCCCCTTGCTCCGGAATCCAGCACTGATACATTAGCATACAGCTTTCCTAAGAATTCCTTCTGCTTATCTTCACTGTTATACTTATCTCTTGCATAGCTTAATGCCGCAAGGAAATTCCAGCACGCTCCACCACTGCTCTTAGGATCTGGTGTTATAACCTCAACACCATCTTTAATTAAATCATCCCAGTCTGATATATTAAGCGGATTGCCCTTTCTTACAAGAAATACAATCGTTGAAGTATACGGAGATGAGTCTTTATCATATTCGTCCTTCCAGCCTGCATCAATAAGACCTGTATTCTCTATAAGGGATATATCATGTTCAAGTGCAAGTGTAACAACATCTGCATTACAGCCTTCAACTACTGAGCGTGCCTGACTTCCTGAACCTCCGTGAGATTGTATAACCTTTATCTGCTTTCCGTATTCAGCCATATAGTAATCGGCAAAGACTTTGTTATATTCCTCATAGAACTCTCTTGTAGGGTCATAAGAAACATTAGTTATTGTAAGTCCATCTCTCTTACTGCCACAGCCTGCCGCTATATATGTCATCGTAATACACATAATAAGAAGCATACATAATTTATACCTTTTTTTATTAGAATGTCCGTTATGTTCAAGATATTTCATAGGTCTGCTCCTTTCTTATGGGCTTTAAATTTACTATATACCCACCATTCATACATACATAGTGTGTTAGTATGTTTATTACTTAAAAAATATTGCCAGACACCTTTGCTGCTGTCTGGCAACCCTTGGAAATTATTGATATAATAAACCTTATTTCCTATAAAGTCAATATGTTTATGTGTTTATTTTAAAATTATTTTAAATGGATGTTTACAGCCTCTCCTGTCACTATGACTGCCGGTGATGTTATGCCTGCTTCTCTTACCTTTAATTCAATATCAGCAAGTGTACCTTTGACTATTCTGTATGTATCATCAAATCCACCTGTAATAACTGCCGCTGGAGTGTTCTTAGGCTTACCTCCGCTTACGAGTGCCTCAGTTATCTGTGCAAGATGTGTAAGTCCCATAAGGTATACACAAGTTCCATTCATAGAAGCTGAATTTCTTATTTCTTCATAAAGTGAGTCCATATCTTTGGTATGTCCTGTGACAACACTAAAGCTTCTGCTTACATCCCTATGTGTAACTGGTATGCCTGCCATTGCAGGAACTGCTATTGCTGATGTTACTCCTGGTATTTCTTCTGTTTCTATGCCATTTGACTTAAGATAGAGCATTTCTTCTCCACCACGTCCGAATACATATGGGTCACCACCCTTTAATCTGACAACAAGCTTTCCTTCATTGGCTTTCTTTAAAAGGAGTTCGTTAATTTCTTCCTGTGCCATACTGTGTCTTCCATTTCTCTTGCCAACATATATCTTTTCACAGCTTTCAACACAGAATTCCATTAGGCGATTATCAATCAGGTCATCATATACAAGCACCTGTGCCTTCTTTATGGCATTTAACGCCCTTACAGTTATAAGATCATAAGTTCCACAGCCTGCACCAGCAATTACAACCTTGCCCTTGCTGTAAGAATATTTCCCATCTGCCTTTGTTTCAGCATTTGTATTATCTTTACCAGTAATCCTCTCACTTACTTTATTAATAACATCCTGTAATTCGTCCTTGTCAAGCTCTCTGCCAAGCACCATACATTTTCTTGCAGCTTCCTTGAATATATCAGCTCTCATAGAGGCATCATCTACATTCTCTTTAATACTATCCCTGATTGAACCAAGATACATAAGTATATCTTCAATATCCGCAGGAAGCTCCTGTGCTATTCTATTCTTAATATCTGCCGCAACATAAGGACTTGCTCCCTGGGTAGATATTCCTATAGATAAATCTCCTGCTTTGTATACAGACGGAAACAGAAAATCACAATTATCCTTATCGTCTACCGCATTTATAAAAATGTGGTATTTGCGGCATACGCCTGCAACATATGCGTTAAATTTTGCATCATCTGTAGCAGCTATACAGAATGAACATCCGTCCAGATCTGAATTAACAAATTCTCTTTCAATAATATTAATACCTTCAATGCTCTTTATGCTATCGCTTACCTTTCTTGCAACAACTGTAAGTTCCGGCTCATATGCAAGAAGCTTGCTTATTTTATGCTCTGCTATTCTGCCTCCTCCGATAACAAGACCTTTCTTTCCTTTAATGTCAATAAAAAACGGAAAATAACCCATAGTAATTCCTCCTGAATATTTTACCTATCAATGTACAATATATCCACTAACTGCTTGTAGGCTTCACCCCACTTCGCATTAGGTTTTAAATTATAAAGCTTCTTATCAAGAACATAGTAACGTCCCTGCTTTACAGCAGTTAATGACGACCACGCCGGATTAGATGTAAGAAGCTTATCTATATTGCGGATAGCCGCATCTGTATCGTTGCCCTGTGTTGTAACAAATATGTAATCAGGGTCAGCTACTACAATTGCCTCAAGGCTTAAATCATCAAGTAGTGATGTATCTGAGTCTGCTATATTAACACAGCCCAAATCCTTTAATATCTCACCGCCTACTGAGCCTTCGCTCTGCTTTGCCTTGACACTGCTTGATGAAGTTCTTATAAATAATATCTTTGGATTGCTGCCATCAGCTCTTGATTTTATAGTATCTATCTGCTCTTTAACATCTGTTCCATTAGTCTTATACAGATCTCTCCTGCCTGTTATCATAGTACATTTGTCAAGCATATTAAGATACTGCTCAAAATTAGATACATCAAAATATGCTACTGTTATTCCTGCATTTTCAAGTGTCTGCATAAGTGCTATATTAGAATCTGTATTACAGCTTGCAATAACAAAATCTGGTCTTGAAGCTATAAGAAGTTCCACATTAGGATTTAGTATACTTCCAATATTGACAACATCACTTGAAAGTCCTAAATCAAAATTAGTCCATGTATCATTAGCTGTTGCCACTACACTTCCACCAGCAGATATCCATACATCTGCAAAACTTCCTATAAGTGTTGCTGTTCTTTTATAAGAAGTTACTGTAACTGTTCTTCCATAATCATCTATAAACGTATACGGATTGTCAGCTGAAGCACCTGCACCGGCATTATAACCAGAATTATCTACATTAACATCTTCTGTTGCAGTTCCACAGCCTACAAAAGCAAACACCATAACTACAACAAGTGCAAGTGATATTAACCTTTGTATTTTGTTAGTTATTTTTCTTTTTGTCATTAATTAAATCTCCGTTCTTAAATATTGTATATATAATGCTTGGGTGAAAAGCCCCCAGCTTATGATACCTACGGATTGTTCCGTACTGCACACATACAATTCTACACTGGTATTATAGATATTTAATAATCTGTTGTAAGATAACTCGTAACCGCATATACAACATTTCCATTATATATAAGCCTTGACCAGCCGGTATCACCTATTCCTGTTCGCAATGCTATATCTCCATTATCAAGCACATCTACAATATCACCTGATACTTCTGGGATACTTCTTAGATTAACCGGCTCTTTAGCAGTTACCTCCTCATTAACACTGTTAAAGATAATTCCCAATTCAGCTGTATTAAGGCTCTGCTGTGTCTGTCCCGACACTGATGCCTGTGTGCCATAATTATAATTAAAGCTTGAATTGTAATTAAAATAAGCAACATTTACGTCAACATATCCTGATATTCCATCTATTCTGGCATTATTAGTATACTGCCACATAGCACACGCACCTGTGTATGAAGGATGTTCTACTGCTGGATATGTTCCCTCTTTATAAGATGCCACCCATATCGGATATCTGGCTTCTATATCCTGTATATTCCATTCCTTATTATTAACAATCTGACCCTTACCAGCATATAACATGGCATCGTAGCCTTCTCTGTCCACAGTATCCATAAATGCAAGTGCATTGTTAGTTCTTTCTTCATTACTAAGATTATACATTCTGCTTGAAGGATTATTATAATCTTCACAATTGTATACAACAGGGTATGTTATGTCATAGGCTGATATATAATCTATGACCCAGCGTGCTTCCTCTATTGCTTCGTCCTCGTCAACCGCTGTCGAAAAGAAATACACACCTATATCTATGCCCGCTTTCTGTGCTCCCTCAAGATTGTATGACGCATATTCATCTTCGCATATAGTTCCATATATATCTGTACGGTATCCAACTCTTATCATCGCATAATCAATTCCGCTTTCTGCGACTTTATTCCAGTCAATCTTTCCCTGCCATTTGGATACATCAATGCCATTGGAATATGCCATATTATCATTAGAAAATGTTGTTATATTAAGCTCTATCCCATTCTCACTTAATTCCTGTGACATATTATCCGACTGTGGGTCACCATCTGCTAATTCAACATATGAATTATCTGCATCCACACTGTTACCAGGAATCCCATAAGTGCTGTCAGCTACCTGTATTGTATTACTCACTAAAACATCTTTGCTCGCCTTTCTTTTATTAGTAACCTTGATAACAGGTATGCTTACACATACCCCGGCTGTTACTAATATCAATACAACTACCAGTACTGCTGCTATGTGATGTCCTTTACGTTTTACAAACTTCTTTATATTCTTCATAGCAATCCCCCATTTATGTTAAATCTTTATTTTACATTAACTCAGAATATCAAAATATAATTACCACCAATTTCATTACAATACTAATATTACGCTAATTAGTCAATAACATATCTTCTGAATATGTTAATTTTAATAATATTTTTATGATTATTTTGCACAAAAAAATGTTTTGAATATAAATCTTGCATACACTATAAGTGGTGCTATAATGTTTGTTAAAGAAATAACAATATACAGACGAATACCGTTCAATAATTCCAGCTTAACTGGACATTATATTATCCGGCTGTATAAGAAATGAGGTATAATTATGAAAGTAAATAGTAGAAAAGTTGCTGTAATTGGCTGTGGTTTTGTTGGTTCATCATCTGCATTTGCACTTATGCAGAGTGGTCTGTTCTCAGAAATGGTTCTTATTGATGCAGATACGAAAAGAGCCGAAGGTGAAGCTATGGATATAAGCCACGGCATATCATTTGCAAGACCTATGCAGATATATGCTGGTAATTATGATGATATTACTGATGCCGCTATTATTGTTATAACTGCTGGTGCTAACCAGAAGCCTGATGAAACAAGACTTGACCTTATCAAGAAAAATGCGGCTATTATGAAATCAATTGTTGGCGAAATCAAGAAACGTGATTTTGGTGGAATTCTTCTTATTGTATCTAACCCTGTAGATATTCTTACACTTATTGCACTTAAAGAATCTGGTTATCCATCTAACAGGGTAATCGGTTCCGGAACTGTACTTGATACAGGCCGCTTCAAATATCTGCTTGGTGAACATCTTGACGTTGACAGCCGAAGCGTTCACGCATTTATTATTGGTGAACACGGCGATAGCGAGCTTGCT
>OGXJ01002357.1_pt1 | contig 12731 bp, 8 predicted proteins | sample 1576231 | NCBI WGS metagenome assembly OGXJ01 (sample SAMEA3541539, study PRJEB24748) | human gut metagenome | biome: human gut; feature: human-associated habitat; material: faeces | place: China | collected 2012
AATATAGTAATTTTTTTATCTTTGAAAGATATTTCAGCTCAATTTGTTTGATAAGCAGGATATCTACTTCCACCATCATGTTCATTGTCTTCAGCAGATTCTCCGAAAAGTTACGCTTTTCGAGGAAGAAGGGGTAGAATCCATGATGCAGGTAATCCTGAAAGTAATCCAGCGGACGTACTTTGGAAAGCACTCCTTTGGCAATCTGTTCGTGTGTACTGAGAATCTCTTCGAGACTGTACGCCCGGAATTTCATACCTGTTTGCAGGTTCAGAAATTCGCGGAAAGAGAATCCGCGAAGATTATAGCTTTTCGCAATATCACGCAATTCGAGGTTTTCTTCTTTCAGCCGCATCACGGACGAACCGGTGAATACGATTTTCAGGTTCGGATAACGGTCGTAGCACATACGGAGTTCTTTGCTCCATTCGGGATGCTTAAACACTTGGTCGATCAGCAGAACTTTTCCGCCACGTTTCTGAAACTCGTTGGCAAAGTCTACGATGCTATGCCCCGAGAAATAGAAATTGTTCATGTTGATGAACAGACAGGAACGGTCGGTTCCGAATTTCTCTTTGGCGTATTGGAGAAGGAAAGTGGTTTTTCCTACGCCACGTGTCCCTTTGATACCAATCAGGCGGTCACTCCAGTCAATCTCGTCCATAAGATCGCGGCGAACGGGGGCATTGGTGTGCTCAACAAGGTAAGCGTGTGTGCGATAGAATGATTCCATTTCAGTTCTTTGTTTTTCGGGTGGCAAATATAGTGCTTTTTTTAGGATTTGCAAAGTAGAGATAGCAAAAATGTGCTTTTAAATACAACTTTCTCTTTATTGTGAAGATTCCTGTTTATTTCCTGTATATATTTGCAGAATAAAGCATTGATTGCATTTGGTATGGCTAAAAAGACTCTTTATATATTCAATCCGGAGCATGATTTGGCGTTGGCAAGTGGTGAAACGAATTATATGCCGCCGGCTTCTGCCAGGCGTATGGCTTCCGAACTGGCTTTGCTTCCTGTGTGGTATGCGGAACGGGGAAGTGCGGTGCTGGCTTCTTCTGCTTATAATCTCGATTATTTGAAGCGGATGCAGGAGTTGTTGGATATTCCGGTCTATTTAATGACGGAACCGGAATTGGCTGCCGAACCGGCATTGGATATCCGTCCTTGGGGGTGGGATGCGGCTTTACGGAAACGACTTTCAGGACTGGGAGTGGATGAATCCCTACTTCCTTCCATGCAACAAATAAGTGTATGGCAGGAGTACTCTCACCGTTCTAAGTCCGTATCGTTACTTCCTGAACTACAGTTGAATGAACATTTCTGTGGAGAATCTTATTATCTGAAAACGCCGGAAGAATGGAAATCTTTCGTGGAAGAACGGGAAGGGTGTTTGTTGAAAGCTCCGCTTTCGGGAAGTGGGAAAGGGTTAAACTGGTGCAAAGGTACATTTACTCCTTTTATCTCCGGTTGGTGCACGCGTGTGGCTGCTTTACAGGGAGGGGTTATTGCGGAACCCATATATAATAAGGTAGAGGATTTTGCTTTGGAGTTTTATTCTGACGGGGCAGGTGAAGTGACGTTTGCCGGATATTCTCTTTTCCGTACCGGAAAGAGTGGGATGTATGAAGGAAACTACCTGCTCTCTAATGAGGCAATCCGGGGGAAACTTTCACAATACGTACCTTTAGGGGCTTTGACGGACTTGGAGAGTCGTTTGAAGTGTGAGCTTTCTAAGTCGGTAAGCTCTGTTTATAAAGGTTATCTGGGAGTTGATATGATGATTTGCCGGTTCCCGGAAAATGAAAAAACAGCTTTTCGGATTCATCCTTGCGTAGAAATAAATCTGCGCATGAATATGGGAGTCATGACGCGCTTCCTGTATGACTGCTATGTACATCCGGATTCAGCAGGATGTTCGGGAATTGATTATCATCCTTCGGAGGGGGAAGCTTTGAAGGAACATGAACGGATGTCGGCCACTTATCCGTTGGAAATCAGGGAGGGGAAAGTATGCTCCGGCTATTTACCTTTGGTGCCTGTCCATAAGAGAAGCTGTTACCGGGCGTGGATGTTGGTTGCTCCGACTCATTGAAAAAGGAATGGTGTGGGCTTGGTTGTTTTTGATATAGGATTCATCCCATTGGTTACCTGAAATTGTTAAATTTTCATTTATCGTTAGTAGAGTATTTTATTTAAGCTATCTTTGTTCATATTTATAGTCAAAATAATTATATTATATGAAAACACAAAGAATAAAAACACTTCTTCTTTTTCTGTCAATGATACCATTTATAGGTATTTATGCTCAATCAATATACTACGTTTCCCCTCACGCATCATCGGGTGGAGATGGTAGTCAGTCGGCTCCTTTTCATTCAATTCACGAAGCTGTCGAAAAAGCCCGAAAGGATCAAAATAGCACTACAATTTACTTGCGGGAGGGGAAATATGTTTTAGATAAGCCCTTGATGCTGACTTCTGATGATGGAAATGATTCGAAAGAATTGATAATAAAGAATTATCCCGGAGAGAAAACCGTACTGTCGAGTGGGATTGTACTGGACTTGAAATGGGAGAAATATAAAAACGGTATCATGCGGGCTGTAGTGAAAGGAAGTCCGGTTATGGATATGCTTTTCGTAAATGGAGAATTGAAATCTATGGCACGTTACCCTAATTATGATGAAAAAGCTGTTCGTTTTAACGGCACATCTGCTTTGGCAACAGCCCCGGAACGAGTAAAAAAATGGAAATCTCCGGAAGGGGGATACCTTCATGCCATGCATAAACATGATTGGGGTGATTTTCATTATCGTATTACAGGCAAAAATGAAAAGGGAGAGTTACAGCTGGAAGGTGGTTGGCAGAACAACCGTCCTATGGGAATCCATAATGAAAACAGGATGGTGGAGAATATCTTTGAAGAATTGGATGCTCCGGGAGAATGGTACTATGATAAAAAAGAAGGCTGGTTGTATTATTATCCTTTACCTGATGAAAAAATAAACGAACTGACGTTTGAGACCCCGCAACTTAAAAACTTGATTGAGTTTGCGGGAACTTCATCCGAGCCGGTGAAGAACATAACGATTCAAGGAATTGAGCTGACACAAACGATACGGACCTTTATGGAACAGTATGAGCCTCTGCTCCGCTCGGACTGGACAATATATCGGGGAGGAACCGTTGTTTTCAGGGGAACGGAAAAATGTGCTCTGCGTGATTGTTATATCCATAACGTAGGAGGGAATGGTGTCTTTTTTGATAAATATAATCGCTATTCGGCAGTGACCGGTTCTTACCTGACTTCTATCGGAGCCAGTGCCATTTGCTTCGTCGGGGATGTGGCGGGAGTACGTTCGCCGAGTTTTAGGTATGGGAAATTTGTTCCTTTGGATAAAATGGATTATACGAAAGGGCCTCAGAATGACAATCATCCTGCTTATTGCGAGGTCTCTGATAACTTGATATGTACAATCGGTTTGTTTGAAAAGCAGATTACCGGAGTGGAGCTTTCCATGTGTCGCAACATAACGGTAAGTCATAACAGTATTTACAATACTCCCCGTGCCGGAATTAATATCAGCGAAGGCACATGGGGAGGACATATTATCGAATACAATGACATTTTTAATACCGTGAAGGAAACAGGTGACCATGGAACTATCAACTCCTGGGGGCGTGACCGTTTCTGGCATCCGAATTATAATATAATGACGCAAATAACGAATGAAAAGCCTGCGTTGATTTTGGCAGACGTGGTCGAACCTATCATTATCCGCCATAATCGTTTGCGTTGTGATAGAGGATGGGATATAGACTTGGACGATGGTTCCAGTAATTACCAGATTTACAATAATCTTTGTTTGAATGGCGGCATTAAATTGCGTGAAGGGTTTTATCGGACTGTTGAGAATAATATTATCGTCAATAATACGCTTCACCCGCATTTGTGGTTTAAAAATAGCGGAGATGTCTTTTCACGTAACATTGTAATGACCAAATATAAACCTATAAGTGTGCGTGGTTGGGGCAGAGAGGTAGATTATAACATATTTGCAGACAGTTTGGCGTATCTTGCAGCTCGCCAACTTGGTGGGGATGCTCATTCTATAGTAACCACAGTCAAGTTTATGGATGCTGCGAAAGGTAATTTTAATGTAGCTGACGATTCTGAAGTCGTAACCAAAGGAGGATTCCGTAATTTTCCGATGAATAATTTCGGAGTGCTGTCTTCTCGTTTGAAACGGTTGGCTGCAAGTCCTGTGATGCCCGTTCCGCTTGTGGCAGGTCATGCAACGGATACTAAAACGATGTTTTGGAAAGGGGTAACGTTTAAGAATCTGGATACATTGGAGGAACGTTCTGCTACGGGTATGGATACGGAACGGGGAGTTTATGTCGTTTCTGTAGATGTCTTAGGTAGTAATCAAGTCCGAGATTTTATTGCTTCGAATGATGTTATTCTTAGTGTAAATGGAAAGCCGGTCAATAATTTAGATGATATGGAGGAGGCGTTGAAGCACGTGGATACAAGTAAAAAGGCAGAGCTTGTTATTTTCAGAAATCAGAAGGAACATAAAGTTGTTATTCCTCTTTGATTTTTATCCATGTTTTTACTTATTACATAATGAAATAAATGTCTGTCATATCTATCATTGATTTTAATATTCTTCTAATTATCAGAGAAATAAGTATGATAGATGCCTTCTATTAGGGGGTATCTATCATACTTTTACTGCAAAAAACAGGGTATCTGTCATAGATAAGGCAACCGGATAAAGGTCGCGTAAGCTGGCTTGTTTTTATTGTAATGGGCACGCATAAATCCGATTATCATGGCTTAATAATCCGCCTTGAAAGGCGTTAAATTTATAGCCCACAGCTGTGTGACGTACAGCCTCCATACGTGTGCTGTACGGTTTGCATGCGTGGGCTGTACAGCCTGCGTCTGTGGGCTATAAAAAGACTGATACTCCAACCGGATTATTAAGCTGCAAAATACGGGTTATCTTACTGTAAAACGTGCATTCTTATGCCTTATGTAGTATTTAATCCGGTTCTTTGCTCCTGGGTAGGGGGGAGTTATTTTTGTGCTGCTGTACTTTCATTCCCGTAACGGTCTACGGCTGTAACGGCAAAATGTTTTTTGGCATTCCAAGGCAGGATAGGGGCGTAGATATAACTTGTCTCTCTGATATTCTGTGCAACGATATTTTCCGGCCGACTGGTGTCTACCGGATATTCATTCGATGCATAAATAATGTACATCGGATTATTACGTGGATCATTGTCGGTAGCGGCCTGCCATTTCAATTCCGTATATCCACTGTCGATAGTCCTTACTTTCAGTTCGGACGGAGCTGTGGGCGGAACATTGTCCAACCAGGGCATCGGTGGCTGTAAAGCCGGGTATGCGTAGAAGTTCTCGATTAGTTCATCATAGATGCCTTGAGTGTTCTCCATGAGATATTTTACCCGGTAGTGGCCTTCACCCGCCATTTTATGATTCCGGATGAAGTTTATTTGACGGTCTATCTCGTCCCGTGTCCATTTACCTTCGTCGGGATGAAGGAAATAGATGCCGAGCCCCGGAATTACTTGTCGTCCGTTGCTTTGCTCCTGCCAGTCAAGGGCAAAAGGATAGAAGCTGTTTCCCTGAAAATACATCATTGGATATATCTGGTCCATAATACCTTCGCCAAGCCAGCCTTGCGGGTCTTGATAAACAGTGAAGAAAGCGTTCCACCCACGGGAAGGATAACGCGAAGTGTCCCGGTATTTCCCAACCGGACTGGCGCTGAGCTTCACCCAAGGCTTCATTGCTTTTACACCTTTATATATATAACGTACAATTTCAGAAATATTATCCCGCCGCCACTGGTCCAGTGTACGCCCTTTCCCGTATCGGCGGAAATCATATTTGTCGGGAAAGAGAGGAGCATTCTCCGGATAACGCAGATAATCGAAATGTACCCCGTCTATATCATAACGGCTCACGACTTCCCGTACCAGTTTCATCAAATATTCTTTAGTTCCCGGATGTCCAGGATTAAGGAAATATTCGTTCTTGTAAGGTACGCAAATATCTTTCATCCGCTTGGTGACGGACCGGTTGCCGAGCGAGGCAACGTGTTTCCTGTTTCCCAACGGAATAGTTACCATCCAGGCGTGGCATTCCATACCCCGCTTGTGGCATTCTTCAATGGCAAAAGCGAGCGGATCATAACCGGGATTTCCGCCGGATTTCCCTGTCAGGATAGAATTAAAAGGTTCGATAGACGAAGGATATAACACATCCCCACGTGTGCGTGTCTGAAACAGGACAGTATTGAAATTGGCAGCCTTCAGTTTATCGAGGATATCCACCAATTCTTCCTTTTGCTTGCGGATACTTTGAGGACTGACAGCACGTGTGCGGGGCCAGTCGAGACCATACAACGCTGTGAGCCATGCGGCGCGGACTTCATGTTTGGGCTGCGCTGCCACGGAGAGGAAAGGAAACAAAAGTGAAAGAATGAGAATAGATAGGCGCATATTCTTTATTTTTTGTTTTAAATCCCTGCAAAGTTAGTAAAAGTGTCGGTAATGTTGGGCTGTTTCGTGAGATTATGTTACATTTGCCAAGCTAAAAAAACGACACACTATGATAACATTTACTCTATGCCTACTGGCGTTGATAGTAGGCTATTTTACGTATGGACGTTTGATGGAACGCGTCTTTGGTCCCGACGACCGTAAAACACCGGCTCTGACCAAGGCTGATGGAGTAGACTATATTCCATTGCCGACCTGGAAGATTTTTATGATTCAGTTCCTTAATATTGCCGGACTAGGTCCGATATTCGGTGCAATAATGGGAGCTAAATTCGGTAGTTCTTCTTATTTATGGATTGTGTTGGGAAGTATTTTTGCCGGGGCGGTGCACGATTATTTTGCCGGAATGCTTTCCTTGCGTCATGAGGGCGAGAGTTTGCCGGAAATTATCGGACGCTATTTGGGACTTACGACGAAACAGATAATGAGAGGTTTCACCGTTATCCTGATGATTTTGGTCGGTTCGGTTTTTGTGGCCGGTCCTGCGGGATTGCTGGCGAAACTGACGCCGGAAAGTCTGGATGCTACGTTCTGGATTATCGTTGTGTTTGCGTATTATATTTTGGCTACATTGTTGCCTGTAGATAAGATTATAGGTAAGATATATCCGTTGTTTGCAATTGCCTTGTTGTTTATGGCTGTGGGGATTCTCGTCATGCTTTATGTGAATCATCCCGCTTTGCCGGAACTGTGGGACGGACTGCAAAATACGAACCCGGAGGCGAGTGAACTTCCTATCTTTCCGATAATGTTTGTGAGTATTGCCTGTGGTGCAATTTCCGGTTTCCATGCTACACAAAGTCCTTTAATGGCTCGTTGCATGACTTCGGAACGTCATGGGCGTCCGGTGTTCTACGGTGCAATGATAACCGAAGGCATCGTTGCACTGATTTGGGCTGCCGCCGCTACTTACTTTTTCCATGAGAATGGGATGGAAGAGAGTAATGCTTCCGTCATAGTAGATGCAATCACAAAAGAGTGGCTGGGAACAATCGGGGGTGTGCTTGCTATCTTGGGAGTGATTGCTGCTCCGATTACTTCGGGCGATACGGCTTTCCGTTCTGCCCGTCTGATTGTGGCGGATTTCCTGGGCTTGGAACAAAAGAGTATGCGTCGTCGTTTATACATCTGTATTCCGATGTTCGTGGCGGCTATCGGTTTACTTCTGTATAGCCTGCGTGATGCGAACGGATTTAATATGATCTGGCGTTATTTTGCCTGGGCCAACCAGACATTGGCTGTGTTTACCCTCTGGGCAATAACGGTTTATCTGGCGGTATCCAAGAAACCGTATGTCATTACTTTGATACCTGCCTTGTTTATGACAAGTGTGTGTTCTACTTATATATGTATTGCTCCTGAAGGTTTGGGACTGTCGCACGCAATCTCTTATTACATCGGTGTAGGATGTGTGGTGGTTGCTATTGTGTGGTTCTTTGTCTGGCTGAGCAAGCAGAAAACAAGAAAATTATCAGAATGAAGAAAATAAAAAGATCAACGGGAGTTGCACTTGCATTCCTTATTTATGTATCCGTGACGGCGGCTTATCTGTTACCCCGCAATACGGAAGTGAGCCAGACGGAAAAGTATCTGACGGTGGCGGGTTCTTATGTCATTGTCCTGCTTCTTTGGCTTGTCCTCCGCAAAAAGGAACAGATGCGTGAACGCCGTAAAAAAGACGAACAATCTATTCACTTAAAAAAGTAAGTTTATGAAGAAATTAGCTTTAGCTATTTGTCTGCTGTTGGCATCAATAGCTGCGCAGGCACAATTTGAGAAAGGAACTATGATTCTAAATCCTTCCGTTACAGGGTTGGACTTTTCTTACAGTAAAAATGATGATGCTAAATTTGGGATCGGCGCGCAAGCCGGTACATTTCTGGCAGACGGTTTTGCATTAATGGTAAATGCAGGAGCTGACTGGTCACAACCGGTAGATATATATACATTAGGTACGGGAGCACGTTGTTATTTTAATACTACAGGTGTTTATATCGGTGGTGGCCTCGATTGGGAACGCAGACGTTATAAAGGTGGCGGTCATAACAACGATTGGGGATTGGGTATCGAAGCCGGATATGCTTATTTCCTGTCGCGGACAGTAACTATCGAACCGGCTGTTTATTATAAATGGCGTTTTGATGACTCCGATAATTCACGTTTCGGCATTAAAGTAGGATTCGGATTCTACTTTTAAATAATTTGAGAATGGAGAGTGGAGAGTTATTGCGCTATATTTGCTGCAAAACATCTCTCAACTCTCCATTTCTGACTCTTGACTTATTTCAGCTTTTCTTTCAGGAACTGACCCGTATAGCTTGCTCCGCAAGCGGCTACTTCTTCCGGAGTACCTACCGCTACAATGTTTCCACCTTTATCTCCACCTTCCGGGCCGAGGTCAATCACATAATCGGCACATTTGATAACATCCATATTATGCTCGATGATTACGATGCTATGTCCACGGCGGATCAAGGCGTCAAAAGCATCCAGAAGTTTACGGATGTCGTGGAAATGTAAACCTGTTGTCGGTTCGTCAAAGATAAACAGAGTCGGGTCGGCTTTCTCCTGACTCAGATAGAATGCTAGTTTCACACGCTGGTTCTCACCACCGGAAAGAGTGGAAGAAGATTGGCCTAGTTTGATATACCCGAGTCCTACATCCTGCAACGGGAGTAGCTTTTTTACAATTTTCTTCTGTCCGTGTTCATTGAAGAATTCAATCGCCTGGTTCACGGTCATTTCCAGTACATCAAAGATGTTCTTGTCGTGGAATTTCACTTCCAGTGTGTCGGATTTGAAACGTTTCCCGTGGCAGGATTCACATTCCAGAACGAGGTCTGCCATGAACTGCATTTCTACGGTAATGGTGCCTTCACCCTTACATTCTTCGCAACGTCCGCCTTCACTGTTGAAACTGAAGAAACCGGCGGTATATCCCATTTGTTTGGCGAGTGGCTGCTCCGACCATAGCTTGCGGATTTCGTCATAAGCCTTGATATATGTCACGGGATTGGAACGGGATGATTTGCCGATCGGATTCTGGTCTACAAATTCTACATTCCGTAAGTCGCGCAGACTGCCTCCGATAGATGAAAATTCTCCCGGACGGTCACTGCATTCGTCCAACTCACGCTTCAATGCCCGGAAGAAAATATCACGTACCAGCGTGCTTTTCCCGGAACCGGAAACGCCGGTAACCACTGTCATTACATTCAGCGGGAAGCGGACGTCTACTCCTTTCAGGTTATTCTCGCGTGCACCTTTCAGTTCAATATAATTATTCCACGGACGGCGATGTTGGGGGACGGGAATTTCTTCTTCTCCCAAAAGATAGCGGACAGTATAACTGTTGCTTCCTTTTTTGAGGTCTTTCATGTCACCCTGATAGACGACTTCTCCTCCCAGACGTCCGGCGTTGGGACCGATGTCAATAATATAATCTGCCGCACGAATGATTTCCTCGTCATGTTCTACAACTACTACCGTGTTACCGAGTTGTTGCAGTTGGCGCAGCACATTAATCAGGCGGTCGGTGTCACGGCTGTGCAGACCGATACTGGGTTCGTCGAGGATATAGAGGCTACCTACAAGACTGCTTCCCAGTGATGTCGCCAGATTGATACGCTGGCTTTCTCCACCCGACAGGGAGTTACTGAGCCGGTTCAGTGTCAGATACCCCAGACCTACATCAATCAGGAAACGGATACGGCTGTTTATTTCCATCAGAATCCGGCGGGCTACATTACTGTCGTGCTCGTTCAGTTCCAAGTGATCGAAGAACTGCTTTAATTCGGAAATAGGCAGGTCTACCAGTTCGGAAATATTCTTTCCGCCTACGCGTACATAGCCGGCTTCCGGTTTCAGACGGGTACCGTGGCATTTCGGGCAAAGTGTTTTTCCGCGATACCGGGCAAGCATCACACGATATTGTATCTTATATTGATTTTCTTCAAGCATCTTGAAGAAGTCATTAATACCGTGGAAATATTGGTTTCCTTCCCAAAGCAACCGGCGCTGTTTGTCCGTCAGTTCATAATAAGGAGTGAAAATCGGGAAGTCGAATTTCTCCGCATTGTGGATCAGCTCTTCTTTCCATTCTCCCATTTTTTCACCGCGCCAACATACGATCGCTCCTTCATAAACAGATAAAGAACGGTCGGGAACCACCAAATGCTCATCTATACCGATAACTTTGCCGAAGCCCTCACAGGTGGGGCAGGCACCGATCGGGGAGTTGAATGAAAACATCTGGTCATTGGGTTCTTCAAAAGTGATACCGTCTGCTTCGAACTTTGTGCTGAAGGAGAACAGTTGTGTTGTTCCGTCCGGCAGGTAAAAGCGTAGCATACAGGTTCCGTCGCCTTCGTACATGGCTGTTTCGGCAGAGTCGGTGAGGCGGCTGATAGCATCTTTGGTGTCGGCTACTGCCATACGGTCTACCAGCAGATAAACTTCGTCGCCTGCTACGGGCTTGTATTCATCAATACGTTTCATCTCACCGTTCACTTCGATACGGTTGAATCCCTGTTTGAGGTCTATTTCCAGTTGCTGTTGCAGGCTGCGGTCTTCACGCAGGTGGATAGGGGTCAGTACGGTGTATCTTGTCCCTTCCGGGTGTGATAACATACAGTTGATGATGTCTTCCGTCGAATGTTTCTTCACTTCCTGTCCGCTTACAGGGCTGTATGTTCTCCCTACACGGGAGTACAGCAAACGGAGATATTCATAAATTTCTGTGGAAGTTCCTACGGTGGAACGGGGATTGCGGCTGTTTACTTTCTGTTCTATGGCAATCGCAGGCGGAATGCCTTTGATAAAATCGCATTCCGGTTTGCTCATTCGTCCGAGAAACTGGCGTGCGTAGCTACTTAGGCTTTCTACGTAGCGGCGTTGTCCTTCTGCGTAGAGGGTGTCAAAAGCGAGAGATGATTTTCCTGAACCTGATAATCCGGTGATGACAACAAGTTTGTTGCGTGGAATATCTACATCGATGTTTTTTAGGTTGTTTACTCGTGCGCCTTTGATCGAAATATAGTTATTTTCTGACATAAAATGCTATACTCCGCCACCAGCTCCGGCAGGGATTCCTCGCGCAGGTAGCTGCGCGGATCGATCACGATGATCTCCGAAAACAGCTCCGCCCAATAGTCCGTCATCGGGTCCTCCATGGAATCCTTCAGAATCAGAACACGCCGCGCAGAGCGCGCATTGGGATTACAGATGCGGTAAAACCCGAGGTTTTCCGTCGAGAGCAGGTTATACTGCATCTCCTCTCCGCTCTGCAGCCCTCTGGCCCAAATAGACTCACGAGGAACTTCGACGTCTTTGGCATCATAATACTGCAGCTCGGACGTCTCGCGGATGGAATAATACGGGATCTCCTCCTGCATGGAAAACAGATAGGAGAAGCGCCGGTTCAGATCACCGCGATAGGGACAGTCAAGGTCCTGCCAGGCAAAGTCCTCCGCCGCGGGCAGCACCACACCGTCCAGCAGGCCGTTTTCCTGCATGGCTGCGGCAAGATCAGCCGAGGCGGCGGACCTTCGGGGCTGACGGAGCCATGGCGCGGCCGAAGCCGTAGGTCGCCGCCGAGGCAGCCAGCAGAAGCAGGATATTGCCCGGATCGCCCCATGCATAGAACCCAAGGCTCCCCACGAGGAGGAACGCATTGCGCAACCGCGCGGGTAGCAAATAATAGCACAGGAAAAAGAGCGGCAGAAAACAGATCAGAAATATGGCGCTGTTGAAAACCAGGGGTCTTGATTCCTCTTTCGGTCAAAATAGTCTGCCGGCACGGATGCACCGGGAGCGCCGGTTATTTCTATCAGAACAGCCGCGTACCCGCGACATATTTTGCCGCGATATGGCGCTCGTCTGCCAGATAGATGCAGCGCTCGAGGCGCTCGATCGGGGTCAGCTCCTGCGGATGGACCAGGGCGCTGTCGTCCAGCACGACGGCATCCAGCGCAAAGCCCGGCTCAAAGCAGCCTACCTCTCCGAAGAACGCACCGCCGCCGCGCGTGGCCAGATAGAACGCCTGCGCGACCGTCAGGGGCGCAGTGGTGTCGTCGAGCAGACGCCAGCGGAGCTTCGAGACGCGGATGGCCTCCGCCATGACGCGGAACAGA
>OGXJ01002358.1_pt1 | contig 12731 bp, 11 predicted proteins | sample 1576231 | NCBI WGS metagenome assembly OGXJ01 (sample SAMEA3541539, study PRJEB24748) | human gut metagenome | biome: human gut; feature: human-associated habitat; material: faeces | place: China | collected 2012
AACAAGAAGCCGTGAAGCAATTCCCGTCGGGAAAGTTCGCATTGGCACTGGCAGGAGACTACTATCAGTTCCATGTCGAATCCGAGATTATGAAAGAAGAGAAAAGGGTAGGAGCTGTCATCCGGTTTGCCTTAATCAATCCTGAAGCAGACGGGCTACCCGCCTACGACAGCACGATCGGGACAGTGGTAAGCGGTTATGAAGACGAGATTGTCCGGGAATTTCCCAAAGACACGGAGTTCAGCTACGATAGCGACCTCGAAGACCTCTTTCAGATTACGACCGAAGGCGGCATACTGAAAGTCACACTTCTGCCTTCGTGGAGCGACATCCGGGGAAATTATGCCATTTACGCCCGCCATAACGAGGTGTATACGAAAATATATGTCAAAGTGGAATAATCAGAACATTCCCTGTACTTTATAGACAAATTCCATCCAAACCCAATATCGGATCGCCTTCCCGAGAAACATCGAGACAGCCACGATCCAGATATTGGCGCGGAGAAAACCGAGTGCCACGGCGATAAAATCGCCTATACCGGGAAGGAAAACGAAAAAGCCCATCCAGGAACCTTTCCCTTTTATCCAATCTTGTACTTTTTGCAATTTGGCAGCATCCAGTTTCAGATATTTCTCTATCCATTCGACCTTGCCCAGCATACCCAGCCAATAACAACTCATGCCACCTAAGAAATTACCGCCCCGCCGACATGCCGGAGCCGGACGCCGAACACCGGAAAAACGTCTTCATCGCCAGCTACCACCTGACCAACCCGGCCGTCTTCGGCAAAAGCGTCCACGAGATCGCTGCGCAGAGCCACCACCACTTCGTCATTTCGCGGGTCTGGCGCGAAGGGCAGGTTTCGATTCCCACCTCCGACAAGACGTTGCAGAAGGACGACGTCATCCTCGTGATCACCACCCCGGGCGAGGCCGACGCACTGCGCCTGATCTTCGGGGAGCAGGAACAGAAGGACTGGAATACGGAGAACATCGACTGGAACGCCGTCGACAGCCAGCTCACCTCGCAGCGCATCCTCGTGACGCGCCCCGAAATCAACGGCAAGAAACTCTCCTCGCTGCGCCTGCGCAACAATTACGGCATCAACATCAGCCGCGTCTACCGCTCGGGCGTACAACTGCTGGCCACCCCCGACCTGCGTTTGCAGATGGGCGACCGCCTGACGGTCGTGGGCGAAGCCGCCGCGATCAAGCATGTGGAAAAGATTCTCGGCAATGCCGTGAAGAACCTCGAAGAGCCCAACCTCGTGGCAGTCTTCGTCGGCCTGATCCTCGGGCTCACGCTCGGGAGCATCCCCGTAAGCATCCCGGGCATCAGCCTGCCCGTAAAGCTCGGCCTGGCAGGCGGCCCGATCATCGTCGGCATCCTGATCGGCACGTTCGGCCCGCGCCTGCACATGATTACCTACACCACATACAGCGCCAACCTGATGCTCCGGGCACTGGGCCTGTCGATGTACCTCGCATGCCTGGGGCTCGAGGCGGGCACGCACTTCTTCGAGACGGTCATGCGCCCCGAAGGGGCACTATGGCTGTTGCTGGGATTCCTGCTGACGTTCGTCCCCGTCGTACTGCTGGGCATCTTCGCCCTGCGCATCCTGCGCATCGACTTCGGGTCGGTCGCCGGCATGTTGTGCGGCAGCATGGCCAACCCGATGGCACTGAACTATGCCAACGACACGATCGAGGGCGACAACCCGTCGGTTTCGTACGCCACGGTCTACCCCCTCTGCATGTTCCTGCGGGTGATTATCATTCAGGTGATGCTGATGGTTTTCCTGTAACTGCCGGTTTCGCCGGTGCGCCCGGCTCCCTCAGGTGGCGGAGCGCCTCGATATCGCTTCCCGACGGGTTTTGGAACACCCTCAGGTCGAACTCGGGGATGACGGCCAGCACATGGTCGAAGACATCCGACTGGATGCGTTCGTAATCCACCCACACCACCGTATCCGTAAAGAAATAGAGTTCCATCGGCAATCCCGTCTCTGTCGGTTGTAGCTGGCGCACCATCAGGGTCATCCCCTTGTTGACAGGCACCTCGTTGCGCAGGTACCGCTCCAGATAGGCACGGAATACCCCGAGGTTGGTCTGGTGCAGGCCGTTGATCTTGCGTTCGCCGGGGCGGATGCCATGCGCGGCGTTGTACTCCTCGACCCGTTGCTCGGTCTGATCGATATATTCGCGGATGATGTCTATGTTGCGGTATCGGGCCAGCATCTCGGGCGTACAGAATTTCACGCTCGTCATGTCCAGGTTCACCGAACGCTTCACGCGGCGCCCGCCCGACGCCTGCATCCCGCGCCAGTTCTGGAACGAATCGCTCACCAGCAGGTAAGGCGGCAGCGTAACGATCGTATTGTCCCAGTTCTGCACTTTCACGGTCGTGAGCGACACCTCGATCACCGAACCGTCCGCACCGTATTTGGGCACGGTGATCCAGTCCCCCACCTTGAGCATGTCGTTCGCCGAGAGCTGGATGCCGGATACGAAGCCGAGGATACTGTCGCGGAAAATCAGCATGATGACGGCCGCCGAAGCGCCCAGCCCCGTAAGCAGGATGGCGGGCGACTTGCCGATCAGGATCGAGACGATCAGGATGCCGCAGATCAGCGCCGCGATCCCCTGCCCGGTCTGGCGCAACCCGTTGATCGGTTTGTTCTGCCACGCTGGACGCGCCGAGACGATGTTGAAAGCCGCATAAAGCAGGGCATTGATAAAACGGAAGACTGTAACGACGATGTACACCTGCACCAGGCGCGTGACGATCGTCCTGGCTTCCGACTGTTCGTCAAAGACTACGGGAAGGACGATGACCAGCACGATGGCGCTGACGATATTGCACAACCGGCTCAGCACGGCGGAACTGAACAGTTCGTCGTCCCACGTGGCTTTGGTGCGCATCACGATGCGCCTCATCCCGTGCACGAGCACCGTGCGGCACAGGAAATCGAAAAGCACGACAGCCAGCAGCACCAGGGAGAAAGCCACCCAGCGATCCCAGCCGTTATTCAATGCGGAAGTGAGCCCGAGCCATGCGAGCAGGGCGTCGGCCCAATGTGTAAGGAGAGACTGCATACGGTATTTCTATCAAATTTCAGACCTGTCGGAAACGGCCTTCGTGGTTATCAGCGGCGGAAACCCCGGCTACGGGACGACAACGGCGGCTGGGAAAGCCCGGCGGCAGGCATCATCGCAAGACATGCGTTTCCGGATCGGCGTCAATCCCCACGGCTCGCACCGGCCAGTGCCGGATAATACCCTGCTGTATGCAGGGCAGTCGCTTCATAGTCAGTTTCCCGGTTACAAATATACGAAAAAAAACTATACCCCGAGCACCAGCTTCACCTCGCCCTCCAAATTGGGCGTGAATACTCCCTTGCCCAGGTTCGCCAGGATTTCGTCCCGGCTCCAGAAACGCCCTCCGTCGAGCTCGTCACTCGGGACGACCTCCCCGTCGTACACCGTGCGGTGGACATAGATCAATTCGCGCTCGCGCTCCGAGCGGAACACGTACACCGCCACGCGTTCGGGCACGAAACCCGTCACGCCGAGTTCTTCGCGCACCTCGCGCCGCAACGCGTCGTCCACCGTCTCGCCGTAGTCGACATGCCCGCCCACGGCCGTATCCCAGCGCCCGGGCTGGATATCCTTCCACACGGGGCGCCGCTGCAGGTACAACTCGCCCCGCGAATTGAACAGGTGCAGGTGCACCACGGGATGCAGCAGCCCGCCCCCGCCGTGGCATTCGGCACGTGTCGCCGACCCGACCACGTTCCCGGCCTCGTCGACCACCGGAAACAGCTCCGCACCGTTATCGCATCGCATGGCGGGGATATTTACGGATATAAACCACGGCCGTCAGCAACCCCAACAGGGTGAACCCCGCACCGGGCAACGCCGTATATTCATAGCCCAGCCCGCGGGCGATCGGCAGGCCCCCGCAGTAGGCGCCCAGCGCATTGCCCAGGTTGAAGGCCACCTGCACGAGGGCTGCGCCGAGCATCTCGCCGCCGCGCGAATTCTCCAGGATCAGCAACTGCTGCGGCGACGAGACACAAAACAGACAACCCGTGCAGAGCGTCATCAGCACGACGGAAAGGTAGTGGACATGTGCCCCGAAGAAAATCCCGAGCAGCGTCAGGGTGGCCGCGGCCAGCGTAAAACGCACGACCTTCTCGGGCGTAAAACGGTCGGAGAGATGCCCGCCGAGGATATTGCCTGCGAACATGCCGAAACCGGCCAGCATGATAACCAGCGTAAGGTTCTCCTCCGTGAAACCCGAGGTGTGGATCATCAGCGGGCTGACATAGCTGTACCAGCAGAAGATCCCGCCGTTGCCGAGCATCACCGATGCCAGCACGAGCCAGGGCGCAAGGCTGCGCAGGAACCGGAACTGCCCTTTCAGCCCCGTATCGGGCAGCGGCTCCATGCGGGGCACCCACATCCTTACGAGCGTCAGCGCCACCACGCCCCATACGGCGACGATCGCAAAGGTCGTGCGCCATGACAGCACATTGCTGATATAGGTACCCAGCGGCACCCCGAACAGGTTGGCGACGGTCATGCCGACGATCATGATCGAAACGGCTTCCGTGCGCTTCCCCGCATCCGCCACCCGCTCTGCGACGATCGACCCGACACCGAAAAAGGCGCCGTGCGGCAGGCCGGACACAAAGCGCATCGCCATCAGCATCCAGTAATTCGGCGCCAGCGACGCGCACAGGTTCCCGACGGCGATCAGGGCCGTGAGCACCAGCAGTATCTGTTTGAGCGGACGCGTCCGGGCTACCAGCACCGTAAGCGGCGCCCCGAAGCAAACGCCCAGGGCATAGGCCGAAATAAGATGCCCGGCCTCGGGGATGGAAACCCCGAGGCTGCGGGCGATATCGGGCAGGATGCCCATCATCACGAACTCCGACATTCCCAGGGCAAGTGTCCCGAATGCCAGTGCAATCAGACTTTTTTTCATATGTAAAACCAACTGACGAATAACCGGCTGCAAAAATAACACAAAAGGCGAAAAGTTTTTCGCTTTTCGCCTTTTGTTACGGTTCCCGTATGGTTGCATAGACCGTCCGAATTACCGGCGGAGAGTTGCGGCGCCGGTTATTCGGCCTGCGGCGCGGGGCGTTGCGGTTCGCGCGGCTGCCCGACCTCGTATCCCAGTTCGCGCATCCACTCGACGGTGAGCGGGTCGACCTGGTCGTTGCGATCGGCCCAGCGGCGCTGTTCGATCAGGCGTTTCTTATGCTCCTCGATGCGCATCATGATCGGGAAATCGGGATGCCGCATTTGCGAACGCGCCGCCCGCTGCGAGGGGCGTATCCTGCGGTCGAACACGTCGGCCTGCGCAGGCCTCCGCGCGCCCTCCCATTTGAAGCCTTTCAGGTAGAGCTCCTGCGTAGGCGGGATCTTGTCCATCGGATAGAAGGCATCGGTGATTTCGTTGCGGTAGACGATCTGCACCACCTGCTTGTCCTCGATATAGAACGAGCAGTCGCCGCTCTCGATAACGCCCATCATCGTGATCTCGGGCGGCTCGCCGTCCTGCATGTAATAGATGGTCTGGGCATTGCCGTTGACGTCGTTGCGGTATATCTGGTTGTTGTAGAAGTAGGCGGTCATGGTCTTGCCCGCCACCTGATTGTAATGTGTCGTATCGAGCTGGCTGACCATCATCGGGCTGCCGATGAATTCGGCGCGTTTGATCTGCTGCCGCTCGGTGAAAATATCCATTACGTCCGAAGTGATCTGGTTGCTCTGGTTCCACAACACGGGGTCGATATAGAGGTGGATCGTCGAGTCGGTGCTGATCGCCACGATCGAGTCGCACACGGTCTGGAAATCCGACCTGAAGATCCTCACGTCGCGGTAACCTTTCATCAGGCGGTAGATGCTGTCGCGCGGCAGGGCGAGCGAGTCGACCGAATCGGCCGGGAGCGCCATCGCCCCGGTGTCAGCCAACAGCGAATCGGCCAGCAGGTTGAGCAGCGAATCCTGTTCGGCCATGTTCATCTCGATGAGCGAATCCAGTTCGCGCAGGGCCGCCGAATCGACCGGGATCACCTTTCCCTTGCGGGCGGCACGCGCCTGCCGGGCTTTGAGCTTCGCCGCAGCCTTCAGCCTCCGGGCGGCCAGACGCGCCTCCTCGCGCTCCTTTTGCGACAGCAGTTTGGCCGTGGCCTTCTCCTTGCGTCTGACGGCTATCGAATCGAGCTGCGCCTTCTTGATTTTGGCTGCCGCGGCCTTCTTTTCGGCCTTGGCCTTGCGCGCCGCTTCCTTGAGCAGGGCCTTGCGCTGGGCAACGGTCAGCGTATCTGCAGCCCTGTCCAGCGAGTCGGGCAGGCTGCCCGGCGCGGAGAGCGAATCGGCCATGTGCAGCGAATCCGCCCCCGACGAACCATGCGCCGGCGAATCGGGGCCTAAAGCTGCGGCGAGCGAATCCGTCCCACCGGCCGACGAAAGCGAATCGGCTGCACTGCCGGGACGCAGCCCGGGCACAATACGTCCGCCCTCGGGGCCGGCCGTGACGGCCAATCCATCGGGATGCTGTCCCAGCGAATCGGGCCGTTGCAGGGAATCGGCCCCCATACGCGCAAGCGAATCGGCCGCGGCCTTTTCCGCAGTCCGGCGCCGGGCATTCTCGTTGACCGTAAAGAGGAACATCGAGTCGGCACGCATGAAGAGCGAATCGCCCTGCGTAAGGTCGTAGCTCACCACCGAGGGGCGCCGCGTGAGGAATACATCGCCCGGCTCCTTCCAATACTCGCCGTAATCGCCGAAGGCGAGCACCTTGTGCTCCGTATCGTCGATCTGGATGTCCCGCCACAGCACCACGTGGTCTTTGGCGCGGAAATAGTCGATGCTGTCGCTCCACATCTCCTGTTTCTCGGTCAGCACATAACCGTTGCGCGTGACCCGGTAAAGCGTATCGGCCTTGTCGTACGCGCCCCGGTCGGCATAGAGGTAGTCGCCGTCCTTGTTCCAGATGTTGGTATTCTCGAAGAAAAAAGCGTTGTCGGTGGCCATGTTGTAGACCACCGAGTCGCCCTTGAGTTCGTATTCGTCGTTACGCATCTCGACGCGGTCTACGCAAATGAGGTCTTTGGTGTTGGCATAATAGTAGCCGCGCACCGATTCGAGCCGGTTGTCCCGGTTTATCAGTACGCCGCCGTCGGCGAACTGGCCGATATTCTCCTTCGTGTTGAAAACAAACCGGTAGGTATAGAGCGTGGCATCGCCGTCGACGACCTTGACGATGTCGGAATAGACCCGCGCCTCGTTCAGCTCGCCGTTGTATTCGGCACGGTCGCCGTAAATATAGGTCGTATTCTTGTTGATGAGGACATTGCCGAAGAACTCGATCCGCATGTCCGAATAACGCACGGCACTGTCGCACGTAATGACAGCGCCGTTATGCTGCGCGGCGAAATTGCCGACCAGGAAGATCACCGAGTCGCCGGGGGCTATGGGGCCCATGTTGTCCGACTTCAGGTCGATGAGTTTCTTCTCGGCCTCGGGCTCCTGTCCGGGTGCCTGCATCCCGCTGCGGGCGAAAATCACACTGCCCGCAGCCAGCACGACGGCAGCTATGGTAAAGAGCCTGCGCACGGTTTATTTCACCCAGCTTTTGTTCTCGAACTCCCCGTCGCGGAATTCGGGGTCGATGTAAACGTACATGGCGTCGATCTTCTTGGTCAGCCACTCCTTGAACACCCGCTCCTGCTTGGCATTGAGCGCCATCTCCTCCAGCCGGAGGTAGTCTTCGTTGAGCGATGCGACATGCGTGGGAATGATCTCCACGAGCTTGACGATCTTGGCCAGCTGGTTGCCCATGATGTCCTCGGTCAGGAATGCCGGCGAAATCTCGCCCGGTTTGAGGCGGATCAAGGCATTGTAGTCGTCCAGTGCACCGAAGTGCGCGAAATCCTCACGCAGGAACTTCGTCACGGTGAGCTTCGCCTCGAAGGCATTGAAACGCTCCAGGATGTCGTGGTTCGAGACGATACCGCCGTTCATCTTCGACGTGGCGTCGTCGGAGAACTGGAGGGCGGCCTTGTCGAACGCAAGGGAGTCCTGACGTATCCGGTTGGCGATGCTGTCCAGAAACACGACCCCTTCGTTGAGCTCGTCCATCGTATAGACCGGGCGCAGCAGGATATGGCGGAAATGATAGAGGCTGCCGCGCTTGTCGAGCAACTGGATGATATGCTGTCCGTAGCGGGTCTCGACGACCTCCGATATCTGCCCCGGCTTCATGTTCTCGAGGGCGTCGGCGAACGGTGCTTCCAGTCCGTTGAGCTCGGTGGGATCCATCTCGCCGCCGCGCATCATCGTCCCGGGATCCTGCGAATACATGCGTGCCAGGTTCTCGAATTTCGCCTTGCCGGTAATGATCCGTTCGCGCATGTCGAGCAGGCGCTCGCGCGTGCGCTGCTTGGCCTCGGTGATCGACTTGGGGAAACGGGTGATCTGGGCGTAGACATATTGTTCGGCCACGGTCGGCAGGCTGTCCTTGTCGATCGACTTGTAGAAACGCTCGACCTCGCCGGGAATGACCGACACCTTGCTCACGACCTCGCTCTGCATGGAAGAGGCATACGACTGCTCCTCATAGCGCTGGCGCATGTTCTCGCGGATGCTGAAAATGGCCATGTGGTGCTTGGCCTCGAGCTTCGGGATCGACCCCTCGGTTTCGATCATATTCTGAATCTGCTGTTCCACATGCGTGGCGATGTCGCCCGCATTGATCTTCACCGAGTCGATCTGCGCCTGGTTGAAGAGCAGCTTCTGGGTCATCAGTGCCTCGAGCGCCTCGTTCATCGGGTCACGGTCGGAGGTATATCCTTCGGCACGGCGCTGGGCCGTGAGCTGCCGGGCATACTCCGCCACTTCGGAATGGAGGATGGACGAAGACCCTACGACGGCGACCACCTTGTCGAGCATCACCTGCTGCTTCTGCGCGAACGCCCCGGCAACGAGCAGGGCGAAAGCCGCCCCCAGCATACCTTTTTTCAACATTATTCTTTTTCTTTATCGTTTGTATTCTCGTTTTCGAAAATCTTTATGCTCCCGCCTTCGCACGCACGATTATAGAGTTCCTCCTCGTAGCTGCGGATGATCTCGCTCTGGCGCTGGTTGAAGAGAATGCGGCGGATCGTCCCCCGCAGCCGTTCGAGCGGGATGGGCTCCCCCTCGCGGCGCACGGCGTCGATCTGGAAATAGTAGTGCGAATGGCTGTCGCGCATCTCCTGCACGGCCGTCGATGCGAGCACCGGGTCGTAGTTCTGCGACCGGAGCGTGGGCAGGAAACTCAGGAATTCCGGGAAATCCACCCACTGGTCGCTGAAATCGGTGACCGTAAAGTCGTTCTTCGCGCATATGTCCCGGAAATCCTGCTGCCGGGCTTCGCTCTTCGCCCCCATCAGCTCCCGCAATTTGCGCGCCTGGCGGTACCCTTCGCCGAACTGCACGATCCGTCCCTTGACCAACGTACGGTCGAGCCGGAAATCGGCCTTGTGCGCGTTGTAATAGGCCGCGATCTCGTTCTCCGTGAAGGTCGTGTCGATGCTGCGGTCGACGTAATGCTGATCCAGCTTGCGGATCAGCAGCGCCTGCCGGTACTCCTCGACCATCTTGTCGATATCGTCCGCCGAAGCGGAAAAAAGGATCTCGGCCTCCTGCAATTTGAGCTGTTTGCGCACCCAGCGGTCGACATAGACCTTCATGAAGGCCGCGCTGTCCTCGCCCGTAACCCCCTTCGGGACTACCGACTCGACATCGCGCATCTTCAGTTCGCTGCCGCCCGCCCGCGCCAGTGTGGTATCGCTGGCAAAATAGCCGGGCAGTTCCTGGCAACCGGCCAGGAACAACGTAGCCGCCACGACCGCTATTTTCGTTCGCAAAGTCATAATCCGGAGGACAAAGATACTGTTTTTACTCGTAACTAACGCAGCCTCTGCCGAGATTATTACGCCGCGCCGCGATTTTTCTCCTCGGCCTTCAGACGGCGCAGCGACACGAGCATCATGTAACCCGAAACGGCGAAGACGGCCAGCGCCGCGATATACAACAGCACGTAGAGCGTCCGGCTACCGACCATGTCGATGAGCATGGAATTACCGTGCCCGGCAATCAGCGCCAGGTAGGCAATGCCGTTGTTGACCGCATGGAGTATGATCGCAGACCAGAGCGAATCGGTGCGCAGGTAGATGAAGGCCAGCACCAGGCCCATGACAAAGGCGTTCACCACCACTGTGGGATGGACATGCACGATGCCGAAGATGGCCGACGAGAGCAGCCATGCGGCCACCACGCCGTACCGTGCGCGCGTCGATTCGAGCAGCACGCCGCGGAAGACCACCTCCTCGAAAAGCGGGGCCATCACCACGACCGTCACGATCGCCCACGCCCCGCGCCCGTAGACGTTCGGCACCTCGGGCATCAGGCTCAGCAACGGCTCCAGCACGACCGAGGTCGAGAGCATGAAGAACACCCCCCAGAGCAGCAGCACGGGATTCAGCCCGCGCCGGGAGAAACGCGCCACGACCGCAGGGCCGTGCCTCCGCCTGCGGTAGAAGAGGAATCCCGCGAGCGTCACGGACATCGACACGAAATAGGTCACGGCATTGAAATGCCCGGCGGCGATCTGCTCCGCCGTGCTTATCGCCTCGTCGGGGCTGGCCAGCAGCTCCGGATCGGGCCATTTGCACCCCGCCAGCCATGCCACGGCAGTTCCCAGGCCCTGCGCCAGCAGGAAGATGCCGAAGAAAACCAGGTAGTCCACCACCACGGGGAATTTTCCGTTGTAGTGCCATATCTTATTATTGTCCGCCTTATTGCCCGCCGCCTTCGCAGGCTCTCCGGCAGGCATGGGTTCCCGAACGGGAACCCCCTGTTTTTTTTCTGTCATAATAGGCTGTTACTATCAATTCGTTCCGAGTCCAAAGATAGTGCAAGTCAAGGGCAAAAGCAAATTTATTTGCTCCGGCAGGGGCGCAGCCCATTTTCCGAAAAGATAAGCAAATTTCGGTTACGGTTATGGATTTCCATTTTAAATCATTAAATTTGCCCGATTATAAACCCGATTGAAACATGGCAAAGGTTATCGCTTTAGCGAATCAGAAAGGCGGCGTGGGCAAAACCACAACGGCCATCAACCTCGCGGCATCGCTGGCCCTGCTGGGCAAGAAGGTGCTGCTGCTCGACGCCGACCCGCAGGCCAACGCCACCTCCGGACTGGGCTTCGACATAAACCTCGAAGGCATCTACGAGTGTATCGCCGGCCTCAGGAAGCCCGAAGAGGTTATCCTGCAAAGCCCCGACGTGAAGAACCTGTGGCTGCTGCCGTCGTCGATAGACCTGGTAGCAGCCGACACCGAGCTGCCCAAGCTGGAGGACGCCCACCATGTGATGAAGCGCATCGTGGACGCCGTGCGCGAAAGGTTCGACTACATTTTCATCGACTGCTCCCCTTCGCTGGGTTACACCACCGTCAATATCCTCACGGCCGCCGACACGGTGCTCATCCCCGTGCAGTGCGAATACCTCGCCCTCGAAGGGCTTTCGAAGCTGCTGAACACCATCCGCAAGGTCAAGAGCGGCCTCAACCCGGCGCTCGACATCGAGGGTTTCCTGCTGACGATGTATATGCGCAACCGCCTGAACAACCAGGTCGTGAACGAGGTGCGCGAACATTTCGGGCCGTTGGCTTACGACACAATAATTCAGCGCAATATCCGTTTGGGAGAAGCACCCTCGCACGGAAAGCCCGTCATGCTTTACGACGCGGGCGCCGTCGGCTCGGAGAACTATCTCACGCTGGCCCGGGAATTCCTCAAGCGCAACCGCAAACCGAGAAAATAACATACCGAAATGAAACAACCGAAGGGATTAGGGCGCGGACTGGACGCCATATTCGGCACCGACGCCGTCGACGCCAAGCTCAAGCCGATGAGCCAGATGTCCGAGATCGACATCACGGAGATCATTCCCAACCCCACGCAGCCGCGTACGCAGTTTGACGAGGAGGCGCTCGACGAACTGGCCGACTCGATCCGCCAGCTGGGGGTCATCCAGCCCATCACGGTCAAGAAATCCGGCGACGGAAAATATATCATCATCAGCGGCGAACGCCGCTGGCGCGCCGCACAGCGCGCCGACGTGGCCACGCTGCCCGCCTACATCCGCGAGGTGGACGACGAGAACCTGCACGCGATGGCGCTGGTGGATAAAAATCAAAAATCAAGGGGTTTTGCAAATTTCTTTGTTAAGTTTTTATGTCCTTTCCATGAGCCTGTCGAGTGTATGTTCTTTTTGCCCTCGCCATGTACGAACAATGTACGCTCCATCTACCTTTCAGATAACAAAAAACGCACCCGTCATAAGACCAGTGCGTTAAACTATATGGGGATCATCTCTCTGTTTGGGCAATTCCGGTTCACCTTCATATTTTCGCTCCGAAACACAGCGCAGTCAAAGCACTTGACTTAGTCAAGTAACAGTGCTATAATGCTTTTCATTCAAAAGCAGAAGGAGTTGACGAAATGGAGCCATCCACGGTATCTTCCTGCATTCTGACCCTGCACAAAGAGTTTGCCGCTTACACGACCCAGCGGTTACAGGAACTGGGTCTGAGCTTCGGGCTGATATATTTTGTCATTTATGTAGGAAAGCATCCGGATTGTACGCCTTCGGAACTGACCAAAG
>OGXJ01002359.1_pt1 | contig 12723 bp, 10 predicted proteins | sample 1576231 | NCBI WGS metagenome assembly OGXJ01 (sample SAMEA3541539, study PRJEB24748) | human gut metagenome | biome: human gut; feature: human-associated habitat; material: faeces | place: China | collected 2012
GTAGCGGATGGCGCGGTCCGCCGGCTGGAGCGAACGGGTCAGGTTCAGCTCCTGCCGCTCCCGGGCCTTGCGGTCCCGGGCGGCGCGGCGCTTGAAGGCCCGCTGCACCTCCAGCTTCATGGCCTCCGGCGACAGGCCCGCCGTCTGGGCGGCGCGGTTGGTGTACACATCCCGCTCCACGGCATTTTCCAGACGGCACAGCTCCTCGGCCATCTCACCGGCGTAGCCAATGCGGCCCTCGTCGGAGGTGAGATCGTAGCGGGCGGCGATCTGGGTCATACGGAACTCCACGCCGTTCTCGCTGCCGGACAGCAGGTTCTCGAAGGCGGCGGGGCCGTAGTTTTTGATGAAATCGTCGGCGTCCTGCTTGGTGGGCTTGCCGTCCACCATGCGGTTGGGCAGCTTCAGCACCTTGACGCTGAACTCGGAATTGTTCAGCAGCTCCAGCGCCCGCTGGGTGGCCAGCTGACCGGCGTTGTCGTTGTCGTAGCACAGCACCAGTTCCTTGGTGAAGCGGCTGAGCAGGCGGGTCTGCTCCACGGTGAGGGCCGTGCCCATGGAGGCCACGGCATTGTCGAAGCCAGCCTGATGCAGTGTCACCACGTCCAGATTGCCCTCGCAGAGGATGATGTTGGGCCGCTTGGTCTTTTTGGCCAGATTCAGCCCGTAGAGGATACGCCGTTTACTATATGTGATGGTCTCGGTGGTATTCATGTACTTGGGCTCGGAGTTGTCGATGACGCGGCTGCCGAAGCCCACCACGTCGCCGCGGGTGTCGATGACCGGCAGCATCAGGCGGTTGCGGAACTTGTCGTACAGGCGGCCGTTCTTGCCGTTGACCACCAGACCGGCGGCCAGCAGCTCCTCCTTGGTGTAGCCCCTGCGGGTCATGGCGGTGAGCAGCCCGTCCCACCGGTCGGGGGACGCGCCCATGCCGAAGCGGACGGCGATGCCCCTGCGGATGCGGCGCTTGTCCAGATACGCCTGCACCGCCGCGCCCTCCGGCGAGCACAGCAGGTCGTAGTACCAGCGGGCGGCGTCGCGGTTCAGCTCCAGCACACGGCGGCGCAGCCGGTCCGCGCCGTCCTGCGGGCCGTCGTCCTCCGGCACCGGCAGGTTGGCGCGCTTGGCCAGAAACCGCACGGCCTCGGGGAACGTCAGGTTCTCGATCTCCATGATGAAGTTGATAACGCCGCCGCCCTTCTTGCAGCCGAAGCAGTGGTAGATCTGCTTGTCCGGCGACACGGAGAAGGAGGGGGTCTTTTCGTTGTGGAAGGGGCACAGGCCAAACAGGTTGCCGCCCTTGCGCTGCAGGGCGACATAGCCGGACACCACGTCCACGATGTCACTGCGGGCGATGAGCTCGTCCAGAAAGCGCTGGTCAAACACGAAGCGTACCTCCTCTCCGGCAGAATGCAGGCTTGCACGGAGCCGTGCAACATTTCTCACAGTAGAATATACCGCAAAAATCGGCGGCTTCCTCTTTTTTTGCGAAAAAATTTGAAAAAACCTGCTGCGGGTGGGGCGGATACCTTATATAATATAACGGGGCGCAGGCCGCGCAGGGGGGGGCGGTGCGCGTCTGCGGCGGGCAAATTGTTACGAAATGTCCGCGCATGCAGGGGGCAGGCGGCGTGGAAATGCTGCATTTTGGTAGAAAATGCACGGCATGAGGCACGATCAGCATAATATTTGCGCTATAACACATAAAATACGCGAAATAGTGAGCATCGATGGGGGCGTGTTTGCCTGCGAAAAGTTATGGATATTCTGTGAATTGAGCAATAATCGGTACGTTTCGGAAAATTTAATCCTTTTTTAACATTTATTTATGAGTTTTTTCGCATTTTTCGGGGTCAAGTCCCTTGATTTATTTCGCGGATATGGTATACTGTCACCGTGAAAGGCGAACCGGACCTTCCGGAGCCGGCTCCGTGGTGTAAGCTGACGGAGACGGGGAAGGCGGGGATGGGAAACCGATCAAAAAATTTTTTATGGAGGAAACAAACATGAAGAAGATCATCGCAACTGTTCTTGCTATGGTCATGGCCATGGCTCTGTGCGTTACCGCTTTCGCCGCTGTGAAGTACACTGCTTATGACAAGACCGGCAAGGAAATCGCTAAGGACGTCACCTATGAGACCTGCAAGGCTACCTACGACAAGAAGGCCGGCGACGGCATGGTCGCTCACTATGACGTGACCATGAACGGCGTGACCAGCTACTATGTTGTCGCTGCTGATGCCAAGACCTATGACCTGAAGCTCACCACTTCCGGCAAGGCCCCCCTGTATCTGGTTCAGGTCGACAGCCCCTACTATGTTGCTAAGGCCACTGCTTTCAAGGCTGTTGGCGATGGCTGCGGTCAGCTGGATGTTGACACCGACGAGACCTACTACACCTCCACCAAGGATGATGTTGTGACCTACTATGTGGCTGACAAGAAGGGCGCTGTGAATGTTCTGGTCGACAACAAGCTGGTTGCCGTCACCGTCCTGGGCGATAACCTGGATCTGGTCGCTCACGAGTGGGAAGCTTCCAAGTACGACAAGAATGACAACGCTATCGAGTACACCTGCAAGAACTGCAAGACCGTCGCTAAGGTCTATCCTTCCAAGGATGCCGCTCTCGCTGATGGCAAGAAGACCGTCGAGATCCTGGCCAACGGTGACATCATCGGCTTCAACTTCACCGTCAAGGGCGCCAACGCTTCCACCACCACCGATGGTAAGGGCTCTCCCAAGACCTTCGACGCCGGTGTCGCTATGTACGCTGGCATGGCTCTGATGAGCGTCGCTGGTTCCGCCGTTGTGATCGGCAAGAAGAAGGAGTTCTAATTAGAACTTAGTTCTGAACCAAAAAGAAAGACCGCTTCGGCGGTCTTTCTTTTTTGCGTACTGGGAGACGCAGCGCCCTCACGCGCCGCCCGCAGCGACCCGCTGATTTATTTTCAAAAGGAATGTTCCGCGCTCGGGGGCGCGGCCCAGCAGGCCGCACCCACACTTGCCGCCGCTGGCGGCAAGTGCGCGATTTGATAATCGCCCAAACGGGAGGGCGACCATTGCTCTCTGCGTGCCATGTCAGCGGCAGCGAGGGTAGGCGCAGAGGCGATTCGTTGCGGAACCTTTTTGCACCGCAACTGCAATCGGATGAAAGGAATTCCAAAAACCATTGGTTTTTGGCGGCGTTCTCTCCCCCATTTCTTCCGCTGCTGGAAGAAATGGGGCCGCCGGAGGCATCGAAGAGAAAAGCCGGCAGGTCACTGCGGCCAAAAGTGACCCGCGCTCGGGGGCGCGGAGCTCTCCCTGCTGGAGACAGATACAGGGCGCAGGCGGCGGCAAAAAAATTGTGAGGTCCGGCAAAAAAATATTGATTTTTCCGGTGCTGTCCTGTAAAATATAGACGACAATCCAAGATTGGTAGCTGTAAGGAAGTGCTTCGCGCACGGGCTGCAACTATCACTCGGCAGAAGCTTGAGTGTTTCGGTCTCCTGAAACGGGGGGACTGGGGCACTTTTTGTTATTCCGCTGGGGGAAGGCCGTCCCGCAGGGGCGGCAGCACCGCCGCAGGGGCGCGGCGCGGGAAGCATGGCTGCACAAAATGGGGAACACAACAGAAGGAACGACTACGAAAGAGGAGGAGCTTGCAGATGAATCTGATAACAAACGGACGGCTCATTACCCGCGATACAGACGGGAAGGGCTATTATGAGCACGGTGCGGTGGCCTTTGAGGGCACGAAGATCGTAGAGGTGGGCGAGGAGACCGCGCTGCGGGCCAAGTACGCCGACGCCCACATCATCGACGCCAAGGGCGGCGTCATCATGCCCGCGTTTATCAACGCCCACACCCACATCTACTCTGCACTGGCCCGGGGCCTGAGCATCGTGGGCAACAACCCCACCAACTTCTACGAGGTGCTGGACGGTACGTGGTGGGCCATCGACCGCCACCTGATGATGGACGGCACCCGCGCCTCCGCCACGGCGCTGTATATTGACAGCATCAAGCAGGGCGTCACCACCGTTTTTGACCACCACGCCAGCTACGGCGAGATCCCCGGCACCCTGTTCACCATCAGCGAGGAGAGCCGCCGTCTGGGTCTGCGCTCCTGTCTGTGCTACGAGGTCAGCGACCGCGACGGCGAGGAGAAGTGCCTTCAGGCCATCAAGGAGAACGCCGACTTCATCACCTACTGCCAGAAGCAGAACGATCCCATGCTGGCGGCCATGTTCGGCGGCCACGCGCTGTTCACCATCAGCGACAGGACCTTCGACCGCATGGCGGAGGCCAACAACGGCCGCACCGGCTACCACATCCACGTGTCCGAGGGCATGAACGACGTGTACGACTCTCTCCAGAACTACGGCCGCCGCCCGGTGCAGCGCCTGCAGGATCACGGCATTCTGGGCGAAAAGACCATTCTGGGCCACTGCATCCATGTGAACACCGCCGAGATGGACATCATCAGAGAGACGGGGACCATGGTGGTGAACAACCCCGAGTCCAACATGGGCAACGCCATCGGCATCTGCCCCGTATTGCAGCTGTACAAGCGGGGCATCCTGCTGGGTATGGGCACCGACGCCTACACCAACGACATGCTGGAGTCCCTGAAGGTGGCTCTGTGCTCCCAGCGGAGCCAGAACTGCCTGCCCAATGTGGGCTGGTGCGAGGTCACGGATATGCTGTTCAAGAACAACGCCAGGATCGGCGCACGGTACTTCCCCGATGAGCTGGGCGTGCTGAAGGCCGGCGCGGCGGCGGACATCATCGTCATGGACTACAAGCCGTTCACCCCGTTCTCCGACGAGAACATCGACGGCCACATGATCTTCGGCATGACCGGCCGCCAGTGCCAGACCACCATCGCCGCCGGTAAGGTGCTGATGCAGGACCGCGTGCTGGTGGACATCGACGAGGAGGCGGAGAACGCCCACATCCTGGAGGCCGCCAAGAAGCTGTGGGGCGACCTGAACCACAGAACGTATTGATGACGTGAACCGACTGCCAGAGCGGAAGACCCTGCGGCTGTCCCAATATGATTACAGCGGGAGCGGCGCATACTTCGTGACGGTCTGTACTCAGGAAAAACGGTGTACGTTAGGCCGTGTTGTAGGGGGCGGCGTCCTCGACGCCCCGCATGTACAGCTGTCGGAATATGGGGATCTTGCCCAGCAGACGTTGTTGGAAATGAGCGCGGCGTATTCGAATATTGCCATTGAAAAATATGCCATTATGCCGAATCACGTCCATTTTATCGTTGCTATCCGGAATTGCAGCGGGCCGTCGAGGACGCCGGCCCCTACGAATGCGCGTCTGCCGGCTTTTATCTCCACATGGAAACGATTTACGAACAAGCGGGCGGGAACTCCGCTCTGGCAGCGCAGCTATTACGACCACGTCATCCGCGGGGAGGCAGACTATCTCCGCATTTGGCAATATATCGACCAGAATCCCGCCCGCTGGGCGGAGGATGAATACTACCAGGAATCACCACAAAGGAGGATGACCTATGTCTGAGAAAATGTATCCCATCCCGTTCAAGTCTCTGATGAACTGGGTGGTGGAGGAATACGCCGCGTCCGGCGAGATCTTCGGCGTGCGCAAGGCCTATAAGGCCACGGGCAAGAGCCTGCCCATCTTCGGCGAGCGCATCGAGACCCCCTTCGGCCCCGCCGCCGGCCCCAACAGCCAGCTGGCCCAGAACATCATCGCCGCCTATATGGCCGGCGCCCGGTTCTTCGAGGTCAAGACCGTCCAGAAGATGGACGGCGCCGATCTGGCCGCCTGCGTCCCCCGCCCCTGCATCCTCGCCAACGACGAGGGCTATAATCAGGAGTGGTCCACCGAGCTCACCGTGCCGCAGGCCATGGACGAGTACATCAAGGCGTGGTGCGCCCTGAAGGTGCTGAGCCGCGTCTACGGCTTCGGCGATCCCGACGGCTTCGTGTTCAACATGTCCGTTGGCTACGATCTGGAGGGCATCAAGGGCGAGAAGGTCAACACCTATATCGACGGCATGATGGACGCCAACCGGACCGCCATCTTCGGCGAGTGCAAGGCGGTTTTGAAGGAGCTGTTCCCCGCGGAGAGCGCCTATATCGACGGTATCTCCCCCCGCGTCAGCCGCAGCGTCACCGTGTCCACGCTCCACGGCTGTCCCCCCGATGAGATCGAGCGTATCGCCAGCTACCTCATCTCCGAGAAGCACCTGCACACCTTCGTGAAGTGCAACCCCACCATCCTGGGCTACGAGACGGCGCGGCGCACGCTGGACAGCATGGGCTACGACTACATCGTGTTCGACGAGCACCACTTCAACGAGGATCTGCAGTGGGCCGACGCAGTGCCCATGTTTGAGCGGCTGCAGGCGCTGGCGGACAGCAAGGGCCTGGAGTTCGGCCTGAAGCTCTCCAACACCTTCCCCGTGGACACCACCCGGGGCGAGCTGCCCAACGACGAGATGTACATGTCCGGCCGCAGCCTGTTCCCGCTGACCATTGAGATGTGCCACCGCATCTCCCGCCAGTTCAAGGGCAAGATGCGGATCTCCTTCGCCGGCGGCGCGGAGTATTTCAACTGCGACAAGCTGTTTGCGGCGGGCATCTGGCCCATCACCGTGGCCACCACTATCCTCAAGCCCGGCGGCTACAACCGGCTGTACCAGATGGTGGAGAAGGTGGAGCCTATGGCGTATAAGCCCTTTGCCGGAACGGATACGCAGGCCATCTGCGAGATGAGCAGCGCCAGCCACACCGATGTCCACCACGTCAAGCCCATCAAGCCCCTGCCCAGCCGCAAGAGCGAGAAGCAGGTGCCCTGGATCGACTGCTTCACCGCACCCTGCAAGGGCGGCTGCCCCATCGCGCAGGATATTCCCGAGTATATGGAGCTGTGCAACAAGGGGCTGTACGGCCCGGCGCTGAAGCTCATCACCGAGAAGAATCCCCTGCCGTTCATCACCGGCACCATCTGCGCCCACCGCTGCCAGACCAAGTGCAGCCGTAATTTCTATGACGAGTCCGTCCGCATCCGCGACACCAAGCTGCTGGCGGCCCAGAAGGGCTACAACGCTCTGATGGCCTCCATCAAGCGGCCCGCCAAGGTGGAGGGTAAGCGCGTCGCCATCATCGGCGGCGGCCCCACCGGCATCGCTGCCGCCTACTTCTGCGGCAGAGCCGGTATCGAGACGACGATCTTCGAACGGGAGAGCTGTCTGGGCGGCGTGCCCCGCCATGTGATCCCCGCCTTCCGCATTGCCAACGAGGTCATCGAGAAGGATATCGCCCTCATGGAGCGCTACGGCGTGGAGGTGAAGTGCGGCGCGCCCGCCCCCTCCGTGGACGAGCTGAAGAAGATGGGCTACACCCACATCCTGCTGGCTGTGGGCGCGTGGAAGCCCGGCAAGCTGGACATCGCCGGCGACGTGGCCGGCGCCATCCAGTGGATGAAGGGCGTGAAGGCCGGCAACATCGGCGTGGCCGGGAATATCGCCGTCATCGGCGGCGGAAACACCGCCATGGACGCGGCGCGCCTTGCCAGGCGCAGCGGCGCGGAGCACGTGACGCTGGTGTACCGCCGGACCCGCAAGTATATGCCCGCCGACGAGCATGAGCTGGCGCTGGCGCTGGCCGACGGCGTGGAATTTGCCGAGCTGGCCGCCCCCGTCAAGCAGGCCGACGGCGTGCTGACCTGCGAGAAGATGGTGCTGGGCGAGGCCGATGCCTCCGGCCGCCGCAGCCCTGTGGGCAGCGGTGAGTTCTTCGACATCCCCTGCGATCTGGTGATCTCCGCCGTGGGCGAGCAGGTGGATGACGCGCTGATGGCCGCCAACGGCATCGAGCTGGACAAGAAGGGCCGTCCCGCCTTCCGGACCAACGTGGAGGGCGTGTACGCCGCCGGTGACGCCAAGCGCGGCCCCGCCACCGTGGTGGAGGGTATCGCCGACGCCGCCGCCTTTGCCGAGGCGGTCATCGGCGAGGCCCATACCTACGATATTCCGGAGCAGGCCTACGTCACCAAGGCGGACGCCGAGGCCAAGAAGGGCATTCTGGCCATGAGCGGCTGCGTCTGCTGCGAGGGCGAGCGCTGCCTGCAGTGCGCCACCGTGTGCGAGAACTGCGTGGATTCCTGCCCCAACCGCGCCAATGTGGCGATCCGCATGGCCGACGGCAGCCACCAGATCGTCCACGTGGACAAGATGTGCAACGAGTGCGGCAACTGTACCCAGTTCTGCCCCTACGCCTCCGAGCCGTGCCACGACAAGTTCACCCTGTTCCAGACCGCAGAGGACATGGTGGATTCCCACAATGCCGGTGTGCTGTTCCTGGGCAGCGGCAAGGTGCGCGTCCGTACCTTCGGCGAGCCCAGGGACTACGATCTCGACGGGAAGAACGACCTGCCCGCCGATCTGGAGAAGCTCATCGTCACCATCCGCGACAAGTACGGTTATCTCTACAACTGAGCCAAAACGCCATAAAAAGAGACACCCTCTCGGGTGTCTCTTTTTTGCGGTATCGTTACGCCAGCAGGGTGCGGTCGTTGTCGTATTCGCGGCCGCTGACCTTGCGGAACATGTCCATCAGATCGGCCACGGTGAGCCTGGCCTTCTCCTCGCCGGAGATGTCCAGCACGATGCGGCCATTGTGGAGCATCAGCAGGCGGTTGCCGTAGCGGATGGCATCCCGCATGTTGTGGGTGATCATCAGGGTGGTCAGGTGGTTCTCCTGCACCAGCCGGTCGGTGAGCTCCATGACGCGGGCGGCGGTCTGGGGATCCAGAGCGGCGGTGTGCTCGTCCAACAGCAGCAGCTTGGGCTGCTGGAGGGTAGCCATCAGCAGCGTCAGAGCCTGCCGCTGGCCGCCGGAGAGGGTGCCCACCTTGGTGGTGAGGCGGTCCTCCAGACCCAGCCCCAGCTCCTTCAGACGGCGGCGGTAATCCTCCCGCTCGCTGCGGCGGATGCCCAGGCGCAGGGTGTGGCGCTTGCCGCGGCGCACCGCCAGCGCCAGATTCTCCTCGATCTCCATACCGGCGGAGGTGCCCATCATGGGGTCCTGATACACGCGGCCCAGATAGCGGGCGCGCTTATACTCCGGCATGCCGGAGACGTTGACGCCGTCCAGCTCGATGCTGCCCTCATCTGGCTGCCATGTGCCGCAGATGGCATTCTGCATGGTGCTCTTACCGGCGCCGTTGCCGCCGATGACGGTGACGAAATCGCCGTCCTGCAGGGTCAGGTCCATGTGATCCAGCGCTACACGCTCATCCACGGTGCCGCTGTTGAAGGTCTTGGTGATGTTACGCATTCTCAGCATGACGGGAGTCTCCTTTTTTGATACGGGAATTGGTACGGATCTGATCGCGGACATGGGGCACGCCCAGGAATACCGCCACCACGACGGCGGAGAACATTTTCAGAAGATCGGTGTCGAAACCGGCGAAGATGATGACCTGATAGACGATGTAGTAGATGACAGCGCCCAGCACCACGCCGCCCAGCTGGGCGGCCATGTGGCCGCCATGGCGGCCCAGTACGGCCTGCCCGATGACCACGGCGGCCAGACCGATGACCACGGCGCCGCGGCCCATGTTCACATCGGTGTAGCCCTGATACTGACACAGCAGGCCGCCGGACATGGCCACCACGGCGTTGGACAGCGCCAGACCGATGACCTTCATCAAGCCGGTGTTCACGCCCTGGGCCCGGCTCATCACGGGGTTGCAGCCGGTGGCGCGGAGGGCGCAGCCCAGCTCGGTGCTGAAGAACAGGACCAGCAGGGTCACCAGCACCGCCACCCAGCCCAGCAGCACCGGCAGCGCGGCGGGAATGTTCATCTGGGTCAGCAGTACGTCGATGCTGCGGGCCGGCAGGGCCTGGTTCGCCTTGCCCAGGATCTTCAGGTTTACGGACCAGAGCACCATCTGGGTCAGGATGCCCGCCAGAATGGGCGGGATACCCAGCAGCACGTGGAGCAGGCCCGTCACCGTGCCGGCCAGCAGGCCGGCCAGCACGGCGCACAGCATGGCGATCCATGGGCTGTGGCCCGCGAGCAGTAGCATGGTACACACCGCCGCGCCGGTGCAGAGGGAGCCGTCCACGGTCAGGTCGGCAATATCCAGAACTTTATAGGTAATGTAAACGCCGATGGCCATCACGCCCCAGATCAGGCCCTGGGCCAGCGCGCCGGGGATCGCATTCAATAGCTGTGTCATGTGGGAACACCAGACCTTCCTGTTTTTGGTTTATTCCATGGCGGTGTAGCCGTCGGGAACGGTGATGTTCAGGGCTTCGCACATGGTGGGGTTGTACATCTTGGCGGCGGGGGCGTAGGCGATGGCCATCTGGGAGATGTCAGCTTCACCGGTAAGGATCTGGGCGGCCATCTCACCGGTCTTGTAGCCCAGATCGTAGTAGCTGATGGAGAGGGTGGCCACGCCGCAGCCGGCGCAGATGCCCTGTTCACCGGCCACCACCGGCGTACCGGCATTGAGGACGATGTTGCCGATGGTCTCGGTGCAGGAGGCGGCAGTGTTGTCGGTGGGGATGTAGATGACATCGCTGTCGGCAGCGGCCTTGGTGGTAACGGCGGCCACATCGTTGGAGTCAGCGAAGGAGTAGCGCACGCAGGTAATGCCCTTGCCGGTGAGGTATTCCTCCACCACCTGGACCTGATACTCGGAGTTGGGCTCGGCGGAGCAGTACAGCAGGCCCACAGTCTTGGCCTCGGGGAACAGCTCCAGGATCATGTCCGCCTGCTCGGTGAGGGGCGCCAGATCGGAGGTGCCGGAGACGTTGCCGCCCACGGTGCCGTTGAAGTCCTTGAGGCCCAGCGCCACGCCGTACTCGGTGACGGCCGTGCCCAGGATGGGGATCTCGGTGGTGGCGTTATATGCGGCCTGCAGGGACGGGGTGGCGTTGGCCATAATCAGATCGACCTTCTGGGAGACGAAGGTGTTGACGATGGTGGTGCAGACATTCTGGTCATTGGCGGCGTTCTGGACGGAGATGTCCACGTTGTCCGCGCCCAGCTTCTCCTGCACGGCGTCGATGAAGCCCTGGGTGGCGGCGTCCAGCGCATCGTGGGTCACCAGCTGGCACACGCCGATGGTGTACTTTTTGGCGGCGTTGTCACCGGCAGAGGCGTCGGTATCGGCGCTGCCGTTGTCGGCGGCGGGCTTGCTGCCGCAGGCGGCCAGGCTCAGACACATGGCGGCGGCGAGGAGGGCGGTCAGCAGCCGCCGGGTGGCATTTCGTTTCATCTTGGGTTCCTCCTGATCGTGATTTTGTGAAATTGGGATGCAAAAAAGCCGCCCCGTGGACTTGTGGTCCATAGGGCGGCTTTCATGTCGTTCCGTCTCCGGCGGAGAGCGGCCTTCCTGATCAGCAGCGTTTCTGGGCATCACAAATCGCTTTTACTTCGTCCGTAAAGGTAAAGTAAAAGTAAAAGCTATATGCGTATGCCTGATACTGCTTCAACATGTCCGGCGTTCTCCTTTCCCGAAGTTTTCTGTAACTTACCACACGCGGTACGGCGGCGTCAATTGTCATTTTTGCCAAAAAAGTCCATTGAATCCGTCGGTAAAATGACGTTTTTTCGCTTTGCGGTGCTAAAGTTTCCGGTAAACCTACCTGCTTTCGGTATTTTTTGCCCGCCTTTTTTGTCGGGGATAACCTACAAGGCGTATTGGCGGTCAGCCCGCCATGATCTCGAATTTCAGCACGCCCTCGGCGGAGGAAGCCCGGGCCATCAGCTCCTCCAGCCCCTCGACCATGTCGCTGGTCTCGGCGGAAATGGTGACGCCGGCGCAGCCGTTGGTGGGGATGGTCTGGTTGATGGTGAGAATATTCGCGCCGGAATTGGCAAAAATAGACAGGTAATTGGACAGCACGCCCGGAATATCCTTGAGCAGTGCGTAAAACGTGATGATATGGCCCGCCCGCATGTTCTGAAACGGCTGCACCGCATCCTTATACTTATAGAAGGCGCTGCGGCTGATGCCCACGAGACGTGCGGCCTCGCCCACGGTGTCGGCCTCGCCCACCTGCAGCATACGCTTGGCCTCCGCCACTTTGATAAAGACCTCCGGCAGCGCCTCCGCAGAGACGAGATAGTACTTTTTCTTCTCCATGTTCCCTCCAATGTGTCCGCGGAATGCGCACATTTGTCTAATATGAGTTATGTTATCACGGTAAAGCGAAAAAGACAAGAAAAATTTTGTAAAAATTCTGTGAAAGGGAGGTACGGCGATGGAGCGGAGGCGGGAACAGGTACTGGGTCTGCTCTGGTGGGCGGCTATGGCGGGAGTGAGCTGGCTGGTATTGCGCTACGCGCTGGTATGGCTGCTGCCGTTTCTGCTGGCACTGGGCGCTGCGGCGCTGCTGGAGCCGCTGATCGTCCGTGCCCAGCGCCGCCTGCACCTGCGGCGGAGCTTTACGGCGGCGGTGCTGACGCTGGTGCTGGTGGGCGGTGTACTGGCGGTGCTGATCGCGCTGGCGGTGCAGGTGGTGGAGCAGGCGGTGGCGCTGGTGTCGTCACTGCCGGAGCTGCTGGCCGCCCTGCCGGAGACCATGGCGTCGCTGGAGCGGCGGCTGGAGGGCTTCTGCGCCGCCTGTCCCGATGGGGTGCGCCAGACGGCGGAGCACATGCTGGACAGCCTGCCCCGGCGGGCGGCGGATACCGCACCTCTTTGCCTGTTTCAGGGTCATGTCCTTTATTTCTTC
>OGXJ01002366.1_pt1 | contig 12687 bp, 12 predicted proteins | sample 1576231 | NCBI WGS metagenome assembly OGXJ01 (sample SAMEA3541539, study PRJEB24748) | human gut metagenome | biome: human gut; feature: human-associated habitat; material: faeces | place: China | collected 2012
CGATGATAGCCCCAATGAACTCTTTAGGAATAGTCATCGTTTCAAGGCAGGGGCTTACATGCCGCTTTGCGGCAAAATGGCCGCTGCCGAATGCCGGAAAAAACAAAACCAATATGTCCATACCCAAATTCGAAACCTTCACCTCGGGGGCCGTGCCCGTGAGCACGGAGAACATAGATACCGACCAGATCATCCCGGCACGTTTCCTGAAAGCCACCCAGCGCAAAGGATTCGGCGACAACCTCTTCCGTGACTGGCGCTACGACGCCCGGGGGCAGCGGATCGCCTCGTTCCCGCTCAACGACAGCCGTTATGGGGGCAAAATCCTCGTCGCAGGCCGCAATTTCGGCTGCGGCAGTTCGCGCGAGCACGCCGCATGGGCCATCGCCGACTACGGGTTCCGCGTCGTGGTGTCGAGCTTCTTCGCCGACATCTTCCGCAACAATGCCCTCAACAACGGGCTGCTGCCGATCACGGTAAGCGGAGAGTTCCTCGCGGCGGTCTTCGCGGCGATCGACGGCGACCCTGCGACGCAATTCACCGTAGACCTGGACAACCAGACGCTGACGATCTGCGCCACGGGCCGCAGCGAGCGCTTCGAGATTGACGCATACAAGAAGCGGTGCCTGCTGAACGGCTACGACGACGTGGACTACCTGCGCAGCATCGCGCCCCAGATCGAAGCGTTCGAACAGGCGCACAAATAGCAGCGCGATGTATCCCCGCGTAGAAATAATGGATACCACGCTGCGCGACGGCGAGCAGACGTCGGGGGTTTCGTTCAACGCCCGCGAAAAACACTCCATCGCCCGGCTGTTGCTGGAAGAACTGTGCGTGAGCCGCATCGAGATCGCCTCGGCGCGGGTTTCGCAGGGCGAGCAGGAGGCCGTGCGCCGCATCGCCGAATGGGCTGCCGCGAAGGGTTATACCGACCGCATCGAGGCGTTGGGATTCATCGACGGCGGCGTGTCGCTCGACTGGCTCGGCCAAGCCGGGTGCCGCGTGGTGAACCTGCTGGCGAAGGGGTCGCTCAAACACTGCCGCGAACAGCTGCGCCGCACCCCGCAGGAGCACCTCTGCGACATCCGCGCCACGATCGGCGGGGCCGTCGCGCGGGGCATGAAGGTGAACGTCTACCTCGAAGACTGGTCGAACGGTATGCAGGATTCGCCCGGGTACGTCTACACGATACTCGACGGGCTGGCCGACGCCCCCGTGCAGCGCTTCATGTGCCCCGACACGCTGGGCATCCTCGACCCCTATGCCACCGAACGGTTTTGCCGCGACATGGTGACACGCTATCCGCAGCTTAGGTTCGACTTCCATGCCCATAACGATTACGACCTGGCCGTGGCCAACACCGCAGCTGCGGTGAAAGCCGGGTTCCACGGGGTTCACGTAACCATAAACGGGCTGGGCGAACGCGCAGGAAACGCACCCCTGTCGAGCACGGTGGCCGTGCTGCACGACCGGCTTCACTGCCTCACGGGCATCGACGAAACGAAGATCAACCACGTCAGCCGCATGGTCGAGACCTACACGGGCATCCGTATCCCGGGCAACCGCCCGATCGTCGGCGAGAACGTCTTTACGCAGTGTGCCGGCATCCATGCCGACGGCGACAACAAGAACAACCTCTATTTCAACGAGCTGCTGCCCGAACGCTTCGGACGTGTACGCGAATACGCCCTGGGCAAGACCTCGGGCAAGGCCAACATCCTGAAGAACCTCGAAGCGCTGGGCATCGAGCTCGACGAAGCCTCGATGCGCAAGGTAACCGAACGGGTGGTCGAGCTGAGCGACAAGAAGGAGCTGGTGACGGCCGAAGACCTGCCCTACATCATCGCTGACGTACTGCGCTACGACCAGGTCGAAAACCCCGTGCGGATACTCAATTACAGCCTGTCGCTGGCACAGGGGCTGCACCCGGCCGCTACGCTCAAGATCGAGATCAACGGCTGCGAATACGAGCAGACCTCGGTCGGCGACGGCCAGTACGACGCCTTCATGCGGGCGCTCAGGCAGATCTACAAGCACCAGCTCGGCCGCGAGTTCCCGATGCTGCGCAACTACACCGTCTCGATCCCGCCCGGCGGACGAACCGATGCCTTCGTGCAGACGATCATCACGTGGGAGACGGGCGGCAAGGAGTTCAAGACCCGCGGGCTGGATGCCGACCAGACCGAAGCCGCCATCAAGGCGACGATCAAAATGCTGAACATAATCGAACCAACATACAACGACCATGGATGTTAACATAGCCCTTTTAGCCGGCGACGGCATCGGCCCCGAAATCATTGCCGAGGCCACGAAAGTACTCGACCGCGTGGCGGCGAAATTCGGACACCGATTCGACTACCGCGAGGCGTTAGTGGGCGCCTGCGCCATCGACGCCACGGGCGACCCCTATCCCGACGAGACGCACGCCATCTGCCAGGCTGCCGACGCCGTATTGTTCGGTGCCATCGGCGACCCCAAGTACGACAACGACCCCAAGGCCCCGGTACGTCCCGAGCAGGGACTGCTGCGCATGCGCAAATCGCTGGGACTGTTCGCCAACCTGCGCCCCATCGCATTGTTCGACACGCTGGCCGGCCGTTCGCCGCTCAAGGCAGAGGTGGTGCGCGGCACCGATTTCATCTGCGTGCGCGAACTGACGAGCGGCATCTATTTCGGCCGACCGCAGGGGCGCAACGAAGCCGGGACGGAGGCTTTCGACACCTGCACCTACACGCGCACGGAGATCGAACGTGTGCTGGACGTCGCATTCCGGCTCGCCATGAGCCGCCGGCGGCGCCTGACGGTCGTGGACAAGGCCAACGTGCTCGAAACCTCGCGCCTGTGGCGGGAAGTCGCGCAGGATATGGCGCCCCGGTACCCCGGGGTGAAGCTGGAATTCATGTTCGTGGACAACGCCGCAATGCAGATTGTACGCCAGCCGACCCATTTCGACGTGATCGTCACCGAGAACATGTTCGGCGACATCCTCACCGACGAGGCCAGCGTCATCAGCGGCTCGCTCGGCATGCTCCCCTCGGCGAGCGTCGGGTCGGAAGTGGCGCTCTTCGAGCCGATCCACGGCTCCTATCCGCAGGCTGCGGGGAAGAACATCGCCAACCCGATGGCCACGATCCTCTCGGCCGCCATGCTGCTCGAACACCTGGGGCTCGACAGGGAAGGCAGCGCCGTGCGGGCCGCCGTAGACAAGGCGCTCACCGAAGGCGTCGTCACCGAAGACCTCGCCGCACAGGGCGAACGCCGCTACTCGACCTCCGAGGTCGGGGACTTCATCGCCGCGCATATTTAGGCACGCCCCGCTCCGGGGGCTCCTATCCACAAAAAAGGGGTTGCAACCGCAAAGGTTGCAACCCCTTTTTCCGTTCAGGCCACGAGGCGCACCCCGCCCGGACAGCAACGCCCCCACGGCCCGGCAGCCGGTTTATATCCCGGCCACGAATTGCTCGAGTGCCCCCAGGTCGGCCGCCATCGGCTCCGAAACCCGGGGCAGGCGGGCGAGCCAGGCCAGCCGCGGCGGCAGCGGAACCGCAGCCCCCGTGACGGGGAAGATGACCTCCCCGAATTTGGCGGGATGCGCCGTAGAGAGGTAAAATCCCGGTTTCCCGCACGCTACGGAAGCGGCATATCCGATGGCGCTGTGCGGGTCGGAAAGGTATCCGTAATTGCGGTGCAGCCCGTCGATCGTACGGCGGATCATGGCATCGTCGCAGCGGAATCCCTCCAGTTCATCACGCAGGGCATCCGGCTCACCGCCGCAGAGCCACAGCATACGTTCGAAATTGCTCGGCGCTCCGACGTCCATCGCATTGGCCGGCGTCCGCACCGACGGCCTCGGACGGTACTCGCCGCTGCGCAGGAACTCGGGCACCACGTCGTTCCGGTTCGAAGCCGCGACGAATCCGCCGAGGGGGAGCCCCATGCGGCGGGCGAGCATCCCGGCCGAGAGGTTTCCGTAGTTACCGCTCGGCACCACGACCACAGGCCGTCCGCCGCCCGTCTGCTGCCGCCACAGGCAATAGCCGTAGAAATAATAGAATGCCTGCGGTATCCAGCGCAGCAGGTTGATCGAATTGGCCGACGACACGCGGTGCCCCGCACGGAATTTTGCGTCGGCAAACAGCCCCTTGACCAGCCGCTGGCAGTCGTCGAACGTCCCGGCCACACGCAGCGGGTGGATATTGCCGCCGAGCGTGGTCATCTGGCACTCCTGCAGCCGGCTGATCTTCCCTTCGGGATAGAGCAGCACCACCTCGACGCCCGGCACGCCGTAAAACCCGTGCGCCACGGCGCTGCCCGTGTCGCCCGACGTAGCCGTCAGAATCACCAGTTTTTCGCCGGCACCGCCCATCAGACCGATCATCCGCCCCATGAAGCCCGCACCGTAATCCTTGAATGCGAACGTCGGGCCGTGGAAGAGCTCCAGCGTATAGCGGCTGCCGACACGGCGAAGCGGCAGCGGAAAGTCGTAGATCCGCTCCATCTCCCGCCGCAGGAGACCGGGGTCGATGTCGTCACCGAAAAAAAGTTCCGCCAGGTATCCGGCCAGCGCGGCATAGGACTCCCCGGCCAGCCGCTCCGCGACGGCCATATCGGCCTGCGGGATACGTTCCGGGACGAACAACCCGCCGTCGGGTGCCAGCCCCGCCTGCACGGCCTCGCGAAGCGAAAAGGCGCGTGCGCATGCTTTGTCTTTCGTGCTATAATATTTCATCTGTTTGTCGTTTTATACTATTCCACAATCCTTGCCCCGCAGTTCGACACGCGGCCCGCATATATCTTGCAGCCGATACCGGGGCGGGCGAAATGCGCCCGCATCCGCTGCGCGACCCGCTGCGCGACGGCCTCATCGGCGGCCAGGGCGAAGATCGAAGGCCCCGACCCGGCAATGTTCATCGCCAGGGCGCCTTCGGCGAGCACCCCTTCCTTCAGCACATCGTAACCCGGAATGAACCCCTTGCGGTAAGGCTCCGCCACCACGTCGTGCATCGACCGACCGATCAGCGCCACGTCGCCCAGGGCGAACCCGGCCACCAGCCCGCCGACATTGCCCCACTGCGTCACGGCATCGTGCAGGGGTACCTCGCGGGGAAGCACTTCGCGCGCCTGCTTGGTACTGACCACGATGTCGGGATGCACCACGGCATAGAAAAAGCCCTCGGGGACAGGCAGGCGCACGATGTCCAGCGGTTCGTACCCCCGGATCAGCACCACGCCGCCCAGCACGGCAGGGCCCACGTTGTCGGCATGGGACGTACCGCCGATGAGCGCCTCGCCCATCATCGCAAATTCCACGAGCCGCTCCCCTGAAAAGGGACGTCCCAACAGTTCGTTCACGCCCCAAACCGCTGCGGCCGACGAAGCCGCACTCGACCCGATGCCGCTGCCGGGAGCGATCTTTTCGAGGATCGTAACCTCGACCCGCACGGGTTTTTCGTATGCCCCGAGCAGTGCCATCACCGCCGGGGTAATCACGTTGTCCTCGTTTTTGGCGGGAAGTTCCTTCCCGCTGCGGTTGCGGATAACGAGCCCCCCGGCACCTTCTTCGATGCCGACCTCCAGCAGGTCGCCCACGCCGTCGAGCGTCAGCCCCATCACATCGAAGCCGCAACCCAGGTTCGCCACCGTTCCCGGGGCGAAAACTTTGATATATCGCATGATAAAATCTCCTTTTGAATGAAACCACCTTTGATCGAACCGGGCTTTCCGTTCCGGCAGCCTTGGCCGGAAAATGCATAACGGGTATGCTCGTGACGGAAAAATAACAACTACACCCCCACAGGGGTTGTCGTTGTCGTCGTCATTGTAGTGGCGGTAGCGGAGATAAGGACGGTGAAAGAAACGGTGCACGCCACCGGGCTGCAGGCTACCCCGCATCCCCCGGTCATCGTATGGTTCCGTTTCATATCCATCGGGGACAAATATAAAACAAAAAAATTTAATATCCAAATTCGGGTAACAAATCGTAAGACGCCCTAAAAAGCACTGGCAGCCGCTTTATATATAATAGGAGTAGTCCGGAAAGGCTGAAAATACCGAACTTGACGACAAACCGTAAGATATTAGGGGTTCCTGGAAGGCCTGCTTTCCTCCGAATCGGGCTAAAAGCGGTTAAAAGGCCAAAAAATACGATTTCAAACTGTAAGATAAAAAGCTTCTATCCGGGTTGTCATAAAGCGCAAGAGGGGATATAGGTTCCGGATTATCACATTATTAAATTTTTTGCAAAATTATTTTGACGAAACGATTTTATATCCCTATCTTTGAAACGGAACAAATACGGAAATTCCGGACATGAACGCCCAGAACCATTCGAATAATAACGTCATTAATCTGCTGCTCGTCGTCTTTGGCAAGATAACGGGAGAAAGGTGATGTGTATATCCGAAAGATGATAAAAAGGCCTTTCTCCCGATGGAGAAAGGTTTTTTATTATCCGGGCAGATGGCAAAGGCACAATATGCAGAAAACAAGAAGAAGATGAAACACCCACTCAGAAGTGCCGTCACGACGACGGGCCGGCGCATGGCCGGAGCCAGGAGCCTGTGGCGTGCCAACGGCATGCGCGAAGAGCAGTTCGGCCGTCCGGTCATCGGCATCGCCAACTCGTTCACCCAGCTGGTTCCGGGACACGTGCACCTGCACGAGATCGGACAATACGTCAAGCAGCGGATCGAAGCGCTCGGCTGTTTCGCCGCGGAATTCAACACCATCGCCATCGACGACGGCATCGCCATGGGGCACGACGGCATGCTTTATTCGCTGCCCTCGCGCGAGATCATTGCCGACAGCGTCGAATATATGGCCAACGCCCACAAGGTCGACGCACTGGTCTGCATCTCGAACTGCGACAAGATCACCCCGGGCATGCTGATGGCCGCCATGCGGCTCGACATCCCGACTGTCTTCGTATCGGGCGGGCCGATGGAGGCGGGGCACCTCGGCGAGCGGGCGCTCGACCTGATCGACGCCATGGTGATGGCTGCCGACGACGATTGCAGCGACGAACAGGTGGCGCGCGTCGAACGCGCCGCATGCCCCGGCTGCGGTTCGTGCTCGGGGATGTTCACCGCCAACTCGATGAACTGCCTGACCGAAGCGCTCGGACTCTCGCTCCCGGGCAACGGCACCGTCGTGGCCACGCATGTCAACCGCCGCCGCCTGTTCGAAGAGGCCGCAGCGCTGATCGTCCGCAATGCCGAACGCTATTACTTCGAGGGCGACGACTCGGTGCTCCCGCGCTCGGTGGCCACGAAGGCAGCCTTCGAGAATGCCATGTCGCTCGACATCGCCATGGGCGGCTCGACCAATACGGTGCTGCACCTGCTGGCCGTGGCCCACGAGGCCGGGGTGGATTTCACGATGCAGGATATCGACCGCCTTTCGCGCCGGGTGCCCGTACTGTGCAAGGTCGCCCCCAACTCGCATTACCATATCCAGGATGTCAACCGTGCGGGCGGCATCCTCTCGATCCTGGGCGAACTCGCCCGCGGCGGACTGCTCGACACCTCGGCCGGGAGGGTCGACGGGCACACGCTCGGCCAGGCCATCGCGGCCTTCGACCTGCGGAGCGCAACGGCGAGCAGCGAAGCCAAACAGCGCTACCTGAGCGCCCCGGCCGGCCTTTACAGCCGGGAACTGGGCACACAACGGACTTATTACGACACACCGGACACCGACCGCACGGCAGGCTGCATCCGCGATCTGGAACACGCCTATTTCCGCGACGGCGGGCTGGCCGTACTGACGGGCAACATCGCCCGCCGGGGCTGCATCGTCAAGACGGCCGGCGTCGACGCGTCGCTGTTTGTCTTCCGCGGGCGCGCCCGCGTCTACGAATCGCAGGAGCAGGCCATCGGCGGCATCCTCGGCGGCGAGGTGCAGGCCGGCGACGTCGTTGTCATACGCTATGAAGGCCCCAAGGGCGGCCCCGGGATGCAGGAGATGCTCTACCCCACGTCGTACCTCAAATCCAGACACCTCGACAAAGCCTGCGCGCTGATTACCGACGGCCGCTTCTCGGGCGGAACGTCGGGGTTGTCGATCGGTCACGTCTCGCCCGAAGCGGCTTCGGGCGGGGAGATCGCCGTCATCCGCACGGGCGACGAGATCGAGATCGACATCCCGCGGCGCTCGATCCGCCTCATGGCCGGCGATGACGAAATCGCCGCGCGCATGGCCGCACAGCAGCATTTCCGCCCCGCGGCACGCGACCGCCGCATACCCGCGTCGCTAAGGGCCTATGCCAAGCTGGTCAGCTCGGCCGACAAAGGGGCCGTACGCATCGTCGAAGAAGAATAAAACCGGACAACACCATGAATACGAACACGACAACCAGAACCGAAGGACAACAGCCCGGCCCTTGTATCACAGGGTCGCAGGCCCTGCTCGAATCGTTCCTGCGCGAGGGTGTGGACACGCTTTTCGGGTATCCCGGAGGAGCCATCATCCCCGTTTACGATGCGCTTTTCGACTACCGCGACCGGCTGCGCCACATCCTTGTCCGCCATGAACAGGGCGCCGTACATGCCGCGCAGGGCTACGCCCGCGTCAGCGGCCGCGTAGGGGTTTGCCTGGTCACCTCGGGCCCGGGGGCGACGAACACCGTGACCGGACTGGCCGACGCGCTGATGGACTCCACGCCGCTGGTACTGGTGACCGGACAGGTGGGTTCGTCGTTGCTGGGCACCGACGCCTTCCAGGAAACCAACTTCGTGGGCATCACGCAGGCCGTAACCAAATGGAACTGCCAGGTCAAGCGTACCGAAGACATTCCCGGGGCGATTGCCAAGGCGTTCTATATCGCCCGTTCGGGGCGTCCGGGCCCTGTGGTGGTGGACATCACCAAGGACGCCCAGTGCGGGACGGCCCCGTTCCGCTACGAAAGACTGACGTCCATCCGCAGCTACGTCCCCGCACCCGCGCCCGCCGAGGAGTGCATCGCCGAGGCGGTACGGCTGATCGACGCCGCACAACGGCCGCTGCTGATGGCGGGACAGGGCGTGATGCTCGGAAACGCCGAAGAAGAATTGCAGGCCTTCCTCGCAAAGAGCGGCATACCGGTCGCCTCGACCCTGCTGGGGCTGTCGGCCGTGCCGACCTCCTCGCCGCAGTATGTCGGCATGCTGGGCATGCACGGCAACTACGGCCCCAACATCCGCAACCAGGAGTGCGACCTGCTCATCGCCGTGGGGATGCGTTTCGACGACCGCGTGACGGGCAACCCCAAATGTTTCGGGGCGAATGCCAAGGTAATCCACCTGGAGATCGACCCCGCCGAGATCGACAAGATCGTACACGCCGACGTGGCCGTCATCGGCGACGTGAAACAGACGCTCCCGCTGCTCACCCAAAGGATCCGCCCCGCCGCGCACAAGGCCTGGATCGAAGGGTTCCGCGCCTGCGACAAAGTCGAATACGAGGCGGTCGTCCGCAAGGCGATCCGCCCGGAAGGCGGCCGCATCCGCATGGGCGAGGTCGTAGACACCGTAGCGCATGCCTACGACAACGACGCGGTGCTGGTGACCGACGTCGGGCAACAGCAGATGTTCGCAGCGCGCTATTTCGGGTTTCGCCGCAGCCGCAGCCTGGTAACTTCGGGCGGCCTGGGCACGATGGGCTTCGGGCTTCCGGCCGCCATCGGCGCCAAACTGGGCGCCCCCGACCGCGAGGTATGCCTCTTCGCGGGCGACGGCGGGCTGCAGATGACCATCCAGGAGCTGGGGACGATCTTCCAGTCGCAGGTCGCCGTAAAGATCGTATTGCTCAACAACTCCTATCTGGGCATGGTACGGCAGTGGCAGGAACTCTTCTACGACCGCCGCTACTCGTTCACCGAACTGGCGAACCCCGACTTCGGGCTGATCGCCCGCGGCAACGGCATCGCCTACCGCTGCGTGGAGCGGCGCGAAGAGCTGGCCGGGGCGGTGGCCGAGATGAAAGCCTGCAAAGGCGCCTACCTGTTGGAGGTGCGCGTCGAAAGCGAAGAAAACGTATTCCCGATGGTGCCGGCCGGCGCCCCCGTGTCGGCGATCCGGCTCGAATAAACCGAACGAGGTATGGAACAAGAGTATATCATCACCGTATTTTCGGAGAACAAGGTCGGGCTGCTGAGCCAGATCACGACGGTCTTCACGTGCCGCAATGTCAACATCGAAAGCCTGACGACTTCCGAGTCGGCGCTCGCGGGCATCCATAAATTCACGATCGTCGTCCGCACCGGCCCCGACCGGGTCGAGAAGCTCGCGCGGCAGATCGAGAAGAAGATCGACGTGCTCAAGGTCTTCGTCTACACCTCGGACGAAGTCGTGCAGCAGGAGATCGCCCTTTATAAAGTCACGCGCAGCCGCAACGTCGAGAAACTCGTACGCGAGCACAATGTCCGCATCCTGGAGATCGACGACGACTACATCGTCGTCGAAAAAACCGGCCATAAGGCCGAGACGCAGGCACTGTTCCGCCTGCTGCAACCCTTCGGCGTGCAACAGTTCGTGCGCAGCGGCACGGTGGCCATCATCAAATCGCGGCGCGAGCTGCTCAACGAATACCTCGAAGAACTCGAGAGGAACAGACAAAGAACGGATTCATTTTAACTTTTAAAATTCATACAACTATGGCACAGATCAATTTCGGCGGAGTAGAAGAGAAGGTCGTTACCCGCGAAGAGTTTCCCCTGGAAAAAGCACGCGAAGTCCTCAGGGACGAAACTATCGCCGTAATCGGCTACGGCGTACAGGGGCCGGGGCAGTCGCTCAACCTCAAGGACAACGGGTTCAACGTCATCGTCGGACAGCGCGAAGGCTCGAAAAGCTGGGAAACCGGTCTTTTGACTCGTTATCGGGTTTCATTGCCCTGCGATGGTGTTGCCGCACCGTCCGGGGCGTTTTTCAATTCTGTCAGAATATTTATAAAATCATTCTGACGCATTTCAGACAGCTTTCTGCCACGCGCGATCTCGCACAATGTCATGTATTTTCGATCATCCGGGTATAGCTGTTTATAACGCTTCCTTGCTGTCTCGATCTCTTCCAGCGTGAGTTCTGACAGCCGTTTCAAGATACTTTCATCATTCATCCTTTACACCTCTTTTCTATCAGCTCCAGCGTATCCAGTACCAATGATCTGACATCCTCGCCGTACTGATCCACTATCTTTTCCGCCTGCTCTGCCAGCCTGTCCCATTCTGCGTCTGTTCTGGCGGTGTGGTACTGCCGGAACATTTTCCAGAGGTCAGTGTATAACTGGTAGATGATTTTTAACTCTTCATCGGTCATAGTCTCTTTATATCGCGCTCCTCCCTCAATGTATTAGTTACAATGTGGAGAATTACCCAGCAATTCATGAACGTGAAGCCTTTATCTATTAGTAGATCATGAATCTGCTGTGCATATTCTTCTACAACATCAGCGGGCAAATCTGGACTCCCGTCCGCTACTTTGAAAGTGTTATCTTTATCCCGCAATTCTAAAAACGCTTTGCTATTTTTTACTTTCATTGTTCGCCTTTCATGTCATAAGTGTCATTACTGTCATAAGTGTCATTACTGTCATTTACTTAACTGTCACACCCTTAACCCCTTATAAATCAAGGCTTTGCTGGGTGCATGTGACAGTTGTGACGGTTGTGACAGTACTTTTATAAATGTACACTCTTTTGTTACCACTTCTTTTTTGTGTCACATCAATGCCATCAACTTCTTTAAACAACCCCGAATAGCCGGATAACTCACGCCCGATAACAGACGGATCATCGTATATTTTAAGTGCTCCGCCGTCAATCCAGTTACTCGCCTGTATGATCTCGTCAACGCTCGCCGTTAGTTCTCCGTTGCTCTGCTCCAGAAGCTTCTTGACGATCTGCACCGCCTTGCTGTTCCGGTACTTGTTTATCTGCCGGTTATGTTCCACCGCATCAGAATCACCGAGATTCTCCCAGCGGAATATTGACTTGTTAAACTCAATCGCCAGCACCTGCTCCGGCATATCGCGCCCGGTTATGTATAACTTAGCGTCCTTGTCCTCGCGCCGTTTCTTTGAAATAACCAGCGCTGCATCAAGAACACCCATTACACCGGAAGATCCGGCAAGCTCATTAAATGGATCATCTGGATCTTTCATCTTTCTGGTGTGATGTATGACCAGAATACATATATTTCGGCTATCCGCAAATTCCTTAAGCCGTCCTAAGTCCTCATAATCCCTATCGTAATCATTTTGCCCGCGTTTCTGCGTTGGTCTGACCTTTTTCAGCACATCAATGATTACAAACCCTATATCAGGGAATTCCTGCATCTGCCATTCAATCTGTTGTTCCAAGCCCTCGCCGATCTTTCCCACTTTCTGCTCTGCTGTCACTATATGCAAATTATCCGGACACTCTGCGCCGTTTAGAATCTGTTCAAGCCTCGTCTTTGGTCTTCGCTTGGTGCTTTCCAGGTCCATATAGAGAACGCCGTTTTTCTTGGTGTCAAAGCCTAAGAACTTCACACCCTCGGCAACGCAAAGCCCCATATCAATACACATATAGCTTTTGTAATACTTTGATGGTGCACCGAGCATTGCAAGCCCAACCGCCGGAATAATCTTATCAACGAGATACTCCAAGGGTGCTATATACTCGTTCAGCATGACCCCCGGTGCCGAGCAGCTCCTCCGCGCTTCTTACGACGCGCTG
>OGXJ01002385.1_pt1 | contig 12586 bp, 9 predicted proteins | sample 1576231 | NCBI WGS metagenome assembly OGXJ01 (sample SAMEA3541539, study PRJEB24748) | human gut metagenome | biome: human gut; feature: human-associated habitat; material: faeces | place: China | collected 2012
CATGGAGCTATATCACATTCGTATATATCTTCTTTGCAGCAGTTATGCCAATGTGGCTTATGAAGCAGCCAAGAGATTATATGACAACATTTATGTTTATCGCTATGATAGTTGGAGCAGCACTTGGTCTTGTAGTTGCCCATCCATCTATGAACCTTCCTGTATACACAGGATTTAACAATGCTAAGCTTGGAACAATGTTCCCTATCCTTTTTGTAACAGTTGCATGTGGTGCTGTTTCAGGTTTCCACAGCCTTGTTTCATCTGGTACATCTTCTAAGACAGTAGAGAATGAAAAGGATATGCTTAAGGTTGGTTATGGTGCTATGGTACTTGAAAGCTTACTTGCAGTTCTTGCTCTTTGTGTAGCAGGTGCAGCCGCAGCCGCTGATGGTACAGCTGCAGCAGGTACTCCATTCCAGATATTCAGCCGTGGTGTAGCAGGTTTCTTTGAAATGTTTGGTGTTCCAGTACATTTCGCAACAGTATTTATGACAATGTGTGTATCAGCACTTGCCCTTACATCACTTGATGCAGTTGCACGTATCGGACGTATGAGCTTCCAGGAGCTTTTCAGCGTAGATGATATGGAACATGCAGAAGGCTGGAGAAAATTACTTTGCAATACATATTTCTCAACAATCATAACACTTCTTTGTGGTTTCGTACTTACAAAGATTGGATATGCTAACATCTGGCCATTATTCGGTTCAGCTAACCAGTTATTAAGTGCACTTGTTCTTATAACACTCTGCGTATTCTTAAAGGTTACAGGACGTAGCAACAAGATGCTCTTCCCACCTCTTATCATTATGCTTTGTGTAACATTTACAGCACTTGTACAGAGACTTATCGCTATGGTTAAGGCTATCCAGAACGCAGCATCAGTTACAATCCCAGCAGGTACTACTACATGGGGTAAGGTGTTCATAGCAAATGGACTTCAGCTTATAATAGCAATTCTTCTTATTGTACTTGGTCTTATCATTGTTGTTAACTCAGCTAAGAGCTATGCAAAGAGTGAGAAGAACTCAGAGAAGGCTGCTTAAGCAGGTTGATGTATTATAATTAAAAATGGCTGGTATCTTATATAAGATGTGACAGTTTACAAAGTCAGGTTACAGATTGGACGATGTGGATAGTTACATTTATAAGATATCAGCTATTTTAAATTTATTTAATGATACCAAGGTTAAAAGGTCTAATATGAGCATAGTTCATAGTTCTTACAGTCATTTTATAATTTGTAAAATTTGATATTTGGTGTTAATAAAGAATTCGGGTGCTGCCATAACGGTAGGCGGTTTAGTCTTGAACCTCTTCAGAAGGGAGGTGATAGACATGGTTACATATTCAGATTTATTTAACTATACTTTAGTTATATGTGCGATAGTTTCTATATGCATTTCTTTTTATCTGTGTCGGTGTGATACCATAATGCTTCTTAAGCAGTGCACTAAGGTAGCTTGCATTAGATATGCCGACTTTGTTTGCAACCTCACTTATAGATATTTCCCCGATTTCTAAAAGAATCTTTGCGTGTTGTAATCGGACCGCTGTTATATATTCAGTATATGATGAACCAGTTACAGCTTTGAAAAGTCTTGAAAAATGTGATGGAGAAAGACAGGCAAAGTCTGCCACATTCTGCAGGCTGGCACCATATTCAAGATTATTTTCAGCATATATCATAGCCTTCTGAATTCTGTCATCAAATCTTTTCAGATATAAAGTATTGTTATCTGAGTCACTAGAAATGTGATGCTCATATACATAGAAGAATAGTTTATAAAACATTCCCTGAAGAAGCAGTTGTGAGTGGTCAGAATTCCGTTCGTATTCGTATAACATTTCATCACACATTTTTTGTATTTCATCCTGTGAAACTTTGGTAAAATGTAGATAATTGCGACAAAGAATATCTAATTGAGTATGTCCGATTATTTCAATAATAGGTTCAAATACTTTTGTACGAACTTTTATTACATATCTGTCATAAGGAACATCCGATATAGGACAGTTTCTGTGATAAACCTCAGGCTTAGCAATCCCAAAATCGCCGGCGTGGCATACACGAATGTTATCAGTTGCAATCCATCTTCGATCACCTGATACCATATAACCGATGGTGTAGTGGTCATGTGCTGCCTGCATTGCTGGCATTGCGTAGCTTGCTTCTTTTATTTTGTGGTCTATATAAATATTTTCTCCGGGTTTAAGTGGAAGAGGCATAGTAATCTCCATTCTTGAGTGGTTTAACCAAGTTATAATTTACATAGCATAATTTTATAAATTTTATGTCATAAAAGCAATAATATTTAATGAAAATAATAAAATTTTGTGCAAGAATAAGTTATAGTTAAATCATAATAAGAGGTGGATAACATATGAATCAGAAGTTTAATCTTAAAGCTAATAATTTTATAAAAAATATGCTCAGGTATTCGTATCTGATAATTATAGCACTGCTTCTTAATGCTGTTGTGAATGAGATAATTGTGAGTGCCAATAAGATAATAAGTGTCAACATAGATTATATGCTGTCAGGCGAAGCTGTTGATATTGACAGTATTATTGTGAAGTTTATATATCTGACATTATCAGGCTTTGTACTTTCCTTTGCTGGAAGCAGGATTTCGCTTAAATATGCGGTAAGGGTTATTAATTTATACAGAAAACAGATAAGCAGCAAGTTATACCGGATAGATTATTCATATTATGATAATGCAGGTACAGCAACAATAATTAATAAGGTGAATTCTGATATAGCAGAAGCGGAAAACTTTTTGACAGAGCATTTTGCAACAATTATAACAAATATTACGGCAGCACTTATATATGCCAATTATGTGCGAAGGATAAATGTAGTGCTTTTTGTTGCAGTTGTTGTGAGTTATCCACTTGTAATATGGCTGTCAAATATTCTTGTGAAGAAAATGCGTGATGTGTCAAAGGTATATCGTTTAAAGGTTGATGCAATGCTTGGGATTGACCATGAAGCTATAATGGGGTATCAGATAATAAAAGCCTTTGGATTACAGAAGTATTTTGAAAACAGAATGCATAAGGCATCAGAGGAGCTTGTGGAAACAGAGCAGATAAGAACAGGTATAAGCAATACAGCGATAGTTATAAGAAGACTCATACAATGGATTCCTTCTATATTATGTGCATTTTTAAGCATATGGCTTGTAAGAAATGGACAGCTTACAGTTGGAGAGCTTGTTGGTTTTGTCGTTATTCTAGAAAAGTTTGTTGAGTCGATTATAGGAATTCCGTTTGCCATAGTTGATGCAACAGGCTGTATGGTGTGTATAGGAAGGCTTGAAGGAATACTTTCAGCTAAAGATGAGCATTTTGGGGACAACAAGGCAACGAATATAGCTAATAGCGTATCTGATAAGAGCAACTTAGACGTAGATTACGTTATAGAATTTGACAATATAAAGTTTGCATATAAAGAGGGCGAAAATGTTCTTAATGATGTAAGTTTTAAGATTAAAAATGGCGAAAATATAGCAATAGTCGGAAGCTCAGGTGGTGGAAAGACTACTATTTTCAGACTGTTATGCGGCTTATATCATGCCAGTGCCGGAGCATATAAGCTGTACGGAATGGATGTTAATGAATGGAATATTGAAAGCGCAAGAGAAAATATGGCGCTTGTTTCACAGGATACATTTTTATTTCCAGGAACTATTGAGGAAAATATCAGGTATGGAAATATTAATGCAACTCACGATGAAGTTGTTAATGCATGTAAGGATGCAAGAATTCACGACTTCATAGAAGGACTTACTGACGGATATGAAACTGTGATAAGTGAGGGTGGAAGCCAGCTCTCAGGTGGTCAGAGGCAGCGTATTGCTATAGCAAGGGCAATATTAAAAAACACGCCAATTTTGTTGTTAGATGAGCCTACATCTGCTATTGATGAGGGAACAGAGCAGCTTATACAGGATGCTCTTGACAGGTTATGCAAAGGAAAAACAAGTATAACGATTGCACACAGATTGTCTACAATAAAAGATGCCGACAGGATAATTGTACTTCAGCATGGAAGGATAGTTGAGGTTGGAACTCATAAACAGTTGCTTGATATGGGAGGGGTATATGCAGAAATGTACGCAGAAGGATAATAATAAGAAGAATTCCGGAATATGGCAGTTATTCTTACGGACTATGAGAACTATGGGAAAAAGACGCTTTATGTATTATGGTTCAATATTAGGGATGAGTATAACATTTGCAATGTTCTCAGTTATGGAAGCATTTCTTATGAAGATAGTTGTTGACATAGCACAGAAAGGCGAGTGGGACAGGCTTATAAGTTCTGTTGTAATAATAGTCATAACAGGCGTGATAGTGTTGTTAGGATATAGATTTGCCTGCATAAGATATAACGTGGAAGCAAAGCGAATATATGGAAAGCTGTACGAACAGGTGTTAAGTCACGAAATGAAGCTGCCTTGTGAATATTATGAAAATCACCATAGTGGGGAAATGTTATCAAAAGTATCATTCGACCTTGGAAGAATGGGTGATATATTTGGTTCAAGATTCAGAAGAGTTGTTATGCCATTTATGATGGTAGTTGTATTCTTAGTGCCTATGTTTGCACTCAGCTGGCAGCTTACACTTTGTCTTGTAGCTGTAAATACAGTGCTGATAGGAGTTACGATGGTCCTGACTGGACCGCTTAAAAGCTTAAGTAAGAAAATGTCTGAGTCAAACAGCATAATGACAAAGCATATAACAGATCTTATTCAGGGGATTATACAGGTAAGGATGTTTCCGGCAGGAAGAAAAACAGTTGACAGATATAATGAAGAGGCAGATGTATATGCTGTAAAGTCTGATAAAAGAAATATGTTTTCATCTTTGCTTGAATGTGCTAATACAGGTTTTGACCTTATATGTAATCTTGTTTTTCTGGCGTTAGGCATATTGTTTGTACAGAAGGGCTACACAACACTTGGTGCTATTGCAGCTATATATACAATGTATGGACGTTTTTCAAGGCAATTTTTGCAGATGGGAAAGTATATTCCTGAGCTTATTGCATATCTGACATATGCACAGAATATATTTGATTTTCTAGATGAGAAAACAGAGGATAAAAGTAAAAAATTGAATAAATCGGACATTCTAAATCATAAAGATATAAATGAGGATGTTGTAATTAATGAAATAAACAACTTTTGCGGTCATAATACAATTTTAAATAATGCTGATTATTCAGTTAAGATAAGTGATTTAACATTTTCATATATAAAAGATGAAAATAATACCCCTGTCGTTGTTCTTGATAATTATAATGAAAGAATAAAGGCAGGTGAATTCGTGGCTGTCACTGGTGCTTCAGGTTCTGGAAAGACAACTCTTTCTAAGCTTCTTATGGGATTTTATAAGCCGGACAGTGGAATGATTGAAGTGTGTGGCAATAATCTTGATGATATAAGTCTGTCGGCTGGCAGAAGCTTTTTTGCACTTGTTCCACAGGATGCAATACTTTTTAATATGAGTATAATGGATAATATAAGAATGGGAAGGCTTGATGCCACAGAAGCTGAGATTATTAAGGCTGCAAAGATGGCTAATGCTCACCAGTTTATAACAGAATTTACAGATGGTTATGACACAGTTGTTGGTGAAAAGGGGATGTCTGTATCAGGTGGTCAAAGACAGCGGATAGCCATAGCAAGGGCAATCCTTAAAAATGCACCCATAATGCTTATGGATGAGGCAACCTCTGCACTTGATAATGAGTCGGAGCGTGCTGTAAACGAAACATTACAGAACTTAAAGGGGAGAATGACAATTATAATGATTGCACACAGGACAACAACAATACAGATGGCAGACAGGGTTATAAGCTTATAATTGACAATAACAACGAATAGTGTTATATTACTCCACCCTATCATCATTAAAAATATAAAAAGGAGATGATTATTGAGTACAAATCATATGTAATGTAGTTCAATAAATATATGGGGATGAAAGGATCAGAGTGGTTTTATGACATTTTATCAGGAATTACAGTTAAGTTCTGCAGGCTCTAAACAGCTTATTAAGAACACAAAAGATACTAAAGAGAAAAGAAAACATATATTAATATATAATTTCAAGGTTTACCTTGTTATGGTATTCTGTGTTGCAGTTGTTACAGTATTCAGTAAGTTACTTGGAAGTGCTAACAGCGTTGTTGGTGTTACGGTACTTCTTGCAGTGCTTGTGTTAAGACAGGCGGATTTTGGAATAAAGACATCACATGGACTTTTGTCAATTATGGGAATATATGCTATATTGATAGCAGGACCAAGGCTTAGTAATATGGTGCCGCCTGTTGTTGCATTTCTTATTAATATAGTGTGTATAATGCTTCTTATGATAATGGGCTGTCATAATGTAATTATGTATAATCATTCGACATTTGTGCTTGGTTATCTGTTATTACAAGGTTACGATGTTACAGGACAGGACTATGTGTTAAGGGTTATCGGACTTCTTTGTGGTATGGTAATCTGTATGATTATCTTTTATAAGAACCAGAAGAACAGACCATATAAAAGAACATTCCAGGATTTATTCTATGAATTCAATATTAATTCGGCAAGAAACAGATGGTATATCAAGCTTACATTTATAGTATCAAGTGCAATGCTTGTGATGAACCTGCTTAATATTCCAAGAGCGATGTGGATAGGTATAGCGTGCATGTCAGTGTGCCTGCCATTTTCAAAGGATATAGAAGGACGAGCAGGCAAGAGAGGTGCGTTTAATGTTGTTGGATGTCTGATTTTTTCAATATTATACACAGTACTTCCACAGTCAATGTATCCATATATTGGTATGATAGGTGGAATAGGTGTCGGATATTCAGCTGGTTATTCGTGGCAGACAGTGTTTAATACATTTGGCGCACTTTCAATAGCGGCGGAACTGTTCGGACTTAAATATGCTGTTTTACTTAGAATAGGTGTAAATGTAGTAGGAGCGGCGTATACATTGTTATGTGACAGGTTGATAGATAAGATATATGCTGCCTGCACAGGCAGGAAAGTCGAAACAGCGTAACATACATAATTCAGATTGAGCTGTAACACATTGTTAATACTGGAGATGAGGTGTTATAATATAAGAATAACATCTCGTCGAAATACTACTTCATAAGATAAGGAGAGAGTACAATGTTATACATAATGAGGCACGGCAGGACTGATTGGAATGAGAGAAATAAACTGCAGGGGAGAACAGATATTCCACTCAATGAAGCTGGAAGAAAGATGGCGGAAGAGGCAGCAGCGGTTTATAAAAATGTGCCGCTTGATGTATGCTATTGTTCTCCATTGGCAAGAGCAAGACAGACGGCAGAGATATTTTTAAAAGACCGCAATATTCCGATTATAACAGATGACAGGCTTATTGAGATGAGCTTTGGAATATATGAAGGAACAGAACAGTCAGCAAGGGCTTTAGATTGTCCGATTAATATATTATTTAAAGAACCAGAAAAGTATAAGGCAGTTGAAGGTGGGGAAAGCATTGAGGAGTTATTTGAAAGAACAGGTGACTTTCTTAGAAATGTAGTGGAACCACAGCTTGAGGATGGAAAGAATATTGTAATAATCGGACATGGTGCAATGAATTCAGGAATAATATGCCAGGTCAGGGGTCTAAGCACAGAACATTTTTGGGATGCAGGAATTAATCAGTGCGAATTACTACAATTAAAGTAGTGTGTACACAAGGAGTGAATATACATTTGTATGAAGATGTTAAGAATATAATAAGTGAATTAAGAAGCAGACATACAGGATATACGGATTTCCCAATGGAACTTAAAAGACAGGTATATTCAATTATATATAAGCAACTTAAAAGCAAAGATAACACTTATACTCAGACACAGCTTCTTGAATATCTGGGACTTCCTAAGGACGTCTTTAAGGAGCAGTATTGGAATATGTATTCACCTGATATGAAGCTTAGACAGCAGGTTTACCATAACCTGCATATACCACTTAATTATGCTGAGGTTGAGTGTAATGAGATATATCGTGGAATTCTACATTATATTATAAGTCAGGCAGACCAGAGGACGGATACATTTTTTGATATGTTTGGCAAAATGGGACTTGTTCCGTTGTTCTGTGCAAATGGATATTCTAACAGAATTGTTCTTTTAGCACGCAGGAATTATCACCAGCTTGTGCAGTTTCAGAATGCATTGAAAAAACCGGTCAAAGTATACAAGCATATCAGAGCATTTATTAAGACAATAGAAGTGATGGGTATCGAGAAGCAGAAGGAAGTACTGATATCTAAGATTAACCAGTGGCTTGCACTGTTTAGCGTATATCAGGACTGGAGTGCAACTGGTTATGATGAATACACGCTTGCGGCAAGGTATTTTATGTGCAATTGTCTTCGGACTGAATACTGGCTTGATTCCAAGCTTGAGAAGACTTATTCATATAAAGACGGAAAGCTTGTTGTAGATGATATATCTTCGTATCTTGATGGTACGAAAATGTCCAGAAGCAGGATAAAGCAGTTATGTGGATTAAGCAAAGAGGATTTTTGCAAATTTGCTGATATGTATGTAAAGAAAATACATTTGCATCTTATAGAAACTGATTATCTTAATATAGAAAGTATTTCCACAAGCATAGTTAAGCAAGGGCTTAATTTTCAATTTGACAGGCAGTTTCTTTATATAGATATGCCAAAATACATAAGGGAATATAAAAGATTTGAGTTTAACGGTGCTCATATGATGGATATACTTAAGGTTCTTAAGACCTACTGTGGCAACTGGATTATGACCTGGAAGACTTATGTTGAGAACCAGAATGAGAATAGCCCTTATTACAGGCTTTCAAGCAAAGAAGCTGACTATGATAATGATATAACACTTGAAGTTATATATAAGGAAATGCTCAATATGCACAATGTTAAACCATTATATGTCTATGTATACCGTGATAAAGACAGAAACAGACCACAGAGCATAGCATTTATAACGGATATAGATTGCAGTGAGACAGACGACAGGGCATTTATGGACAAATACGATGTGAGTTTTCGTGATGGCGGGCATATAAGGAAAATGACAATGCCTGAATTTATAGACAAATTTATAAGAAATTCGCATTGGAAAATGTTCTGATAGTGAATTTATGCGATGAAGATTTTTTTTGAAATTGCAGATACAGTAAAATAGCATATTTTAAAGATTAAAAAAAGCGGCCTGTAAAATCAGGCTGCTTTTTATTATGCTTCAATTGTCGATAGGAAAGAGAGTTCCTAAAGATAAGATAAAGGCTGTATAGCTGATAATAAATTCAAGTACCTGTTATAACAGGTAAGAATGGAGGATAGTGTGAAAAATAAGATTTTTCACACGCAAGATTTGTGCTTCGCACAAACTTAAGATGCGCAAAGAAGCAGCGCAAGAATGGAGGACATTATGATAGTTAAATTAAACAATGGAGCAGTAAGAGAGATTAAAAAGGCAGAACCAATGGTTGAAAAGAGATTTGAATTTAATGGGAATTCATACCGTATGATTGCAAAAGCTAACAGTAATAAAGAAGATATAACAGGTGTAATGTTTAAATTTAATAATGACAGAGACGACAATATGTCAGTATTTGCAGTGAATGAAGAGAATGTGTTTGTCGGAAATCTTCAATATGATGAAGTGCAGAAAATTCTTGATTCACTTCTTATTAAAGGCTATGCGGATATGTCAGTGTATGATTATCAGTCAAAAATATCAGCTATTGTTGATACTGTATTTGATGAAGGAATGACTAAGCCATATTGTCTTTCTGGCTTTCTGGCAACAGCTAATATGGATATGCATGGATTTGGCAATAATTTCTGTATGTCATCAGCTTTCGGATTGGGTGCGCCTGTATACAGTAGTAATTCACCATTTGAAAGTCACAATACAGAAGATTTGATAGGAGGAAAGCCATCACATTTAGGAGAATACGAAGAAGATATTAATGGTGATATATCAGATGATGAATGGAAAGATTTTTAAGAAAACACTTACTAAGATGATAAAGGCATATTATATGTGTGCACAGAATGGCGTTGTATACAAGGGTTACACAGAATTAACAGGCGATAATTTAGCATATGTAAGAAGATATATCTCAGGTAAATGTGCTGATAGAAAAATTGATAGTAAAAATATTGATGAAGGCTGCGGTACAGATGAGCTGGATATGGTGTGGCTGAATGACAGTTTATTATTAATAGCTGGGAAGGATGCAGTAGTGCAGGGCAGAACGCTTAACAGGGCATTTTACAGACTTCCAGTTAATAATGAAACAGATAAAAAATCAGCAGATGTCAAAAATACAATTCACAATAAAATGAGTAATAACGATTTTGAAAGTGTAAAGCCTGAGAGAATATTTGCAGGAAATGTTGCCGTACTTAAGATAGCAAGGACATCAGAAGGCAGTAATGAACCTGTAGATATTATAGATGAGGACATAGAATTTATAGAAAGTGTGTTAAGACCAATAGAGCGTATATATGCCGGTGTTGTGTATCTAAAGAAGGAGAAAGATTTAGGACAGAAGAGCGTGGATTAAGATACGAAGACAGAGTGCAGACAAAGCTTAAAAGCAGAGTATGATTCAATTATTAAGGCAGAGTGTTACTGTACAAAAAAGTGAGAACAATCCACATATATAATCATATAGTAGAATTGTTCTCACTCTGTTTTAAAAAATTCATTGAAATCGCACTCAAATATTTTGGTAAGGGCGACAAGCATATCAACTGTAGGGTTGTTGTAGCCATTTTCTACTTTACTGAAAATGCCGGTTGTTACATTGACATTTTCAAGCTGGAGCTTGGCAATAACCTCAGTTGCTTTCAGTCCACGTTCCTTGCGGAGTCTTCTTATATTATTTCCAACAAGTGGATTTAAGTGCTGGTTAATTCGTTCAGACATATAGCTCCAATCCTCAGATACTAAATATAGGTAAATAATGGTGGATTTATAAAATCCATATATAAATATGGATGGAAATTTATTAACACACATTAAAAATTGTATCCAATAAGGAAGAAAAAAGTATCCAAAATAGAAGAAAATAGTATCCAAAATGGAAGTTATATGCTATACTTAGTAAAAAGTACGTATTTTACAGGAGAAAATAAATGGCAATACAGGAAGTTATTAAATACGAAGGTGATAATGACATTCTTATATATAAGCATCCTGCGGAGGATTTTAATACATTATCACAGCTTATTGTACACGAGTCACAGGAAGCAGTTTTTTTCAGTGATGGACAGGCATTAGATAGTTTCAAGGCTGGACGTTACACATTGGAAACTAAGAATATTCCATTAATTTCAAAGCTTAGAAATCTTGTTACAGGTGGAGTGTCTCCATTTCACACAGAAGTATACTTCATTAATCTTGCAACAATGATGGATATACCTTGGGGAACACCAAGCCAGGTTACAGTAAAAGACCCTAATTATGGTTATAGTTATAGTGCAGGAGCAAGCGGTTCATTTGGACTTAAGATAATTGATGGACGAAAGCTTCTGATTAATCTTGTTGGAACAGAACAGGAAATGTCTACAGCAAATATCCAGAAATATTTTAAGGATTTGATAGTCACAAGGGTTAAGAATTGTATAGCAGTGGAACTTAGCAGGTACAGCTACAATGAATTTAATCAGCATTTGAATGATATTTCTGAAAACGTTGCCAGGATTATAAAAGATGATATAGCAGAATATGGAATTCAAATTCTTAATTTTTTCTTATCAGCAGTTAATATTAATGACGATGATTTAATCGATTTAAAGAAACTGGATAATAGTATGGCACAGAAGCGTTTTGAAGCTATGGGTAACAGGGATGCGGCTGTTATTGAGGCACAGGGACTTGCTAAATCACGAGAGATACAAGGCTACAACTGGCAGCAGGAACAGCAGTTTAATGTCAGCAAAGCATTTGCAGAAAATGAGGGCTTTGCAGGTAATCCAGCTAATATGATGGCACAGATCCCACTTGCATTTTCAATGGGTGATATGCTTAAAGGAAATATGGAAGCGGCAGTAAATGCCAATAACACAATGCAGAATTCAGCAATGAATATGCAGGGTGGCACAATGGGAGTACAGGGGAATTCAATGAATATGCAGGGTGCTTCGCTGGTGTGCAGTAAATGTAACAGCCCACTGCCACAGGGTGCTAAGTTCTGTATGAATTGTGGAGAGAAGGTCGCTCCTAAAGAAGTGTATTGTCAGGAATGTGGAGCAGTTATGCCAGCTGATGCACAGTTTTGTATGAACTGCGGAACAAGGAGAAATGTATGATGAAATATATATTTTGTATTATTGCATTACTGATACAACCGGTATTCAGCTGGTATGTGTATCACAAGCAGGATAAGAAAAAAGCAGCACTAAAGATGCCAATGCTTTATTACAGTGTGGCATATATGGTAGTCCAGTTATATGTATTTTTTAAATTCTGTTCAAAGTTTCCAGAAAGATACAGCATTTATTCTTATCTTATACAGGCGGCTATACT
>OGXJ01002394.1_pt1 | contig 12531 bp, 9 predicted proteins | sample 1576231 | NCBI WGS metagenome assembly OGXJ01 (sample SAMEA3541539, study PRJEB24748) | human gut metagenome | biome: human gut; feature: human-associated habitat; material: faeces | place: China | collected 2012
CGTTTCATTTAATGTTTTCTTTATCTTAGATGTATTGGCCGTATCCTTAACAAAAAAAACAGGCATGTATATCATTGTTCTGGCTCTACTTCTTTTGGCATGCTTCGTTGTCAAACATTGGTCCTGTAAAATAGCTACTATTGTTTTAGGTAGCGTTCCTTATTTGGTTGTTGGTGTAATCGTGCCAACTTTTATTTTGCCAGCATTGCACATTGCCCCAGGGGAAAGTAACGAGATTCTTGCTGTGCCCATGCAACAAGTCGCCAATGTGGTGCATAACCATAAGGATGATTTGAGTGTAGCCGAAATCGACGAAATCCAACAAATTTACCATATGGATATTGGTCAACTCCAAGATGCTTACTGTTGGTATAAAGCTGATCCGATAAAAGGACAGGAATTATCTTCTGAAGATGTCCATGCCTTAATCACGACATGGATGAAACAACTGGTTAGACATCCCGGCGACATGATAGCAGGATGGGGTGGACTCTCCGTCGCATGGTTCTCATTCAATGTCGCATCAGGAGAAGAACAAGATCTCAGCATGATGCTTCCAATCAACAATTCCAAACATCATTATCAAAACATCGAACAATATATTCCTTGGACAGATAACACTAAAGCTGGTAATGCGATTGGACGATTCTACGCAGACACATTATCAGCGACGCCTATATTCAATATCATATGGCAAAAAGCCTTTTGGGCTACAATACTTCCTTTTGCCATCATGTTTCTCATACTGAGATCCAAGAAGAACAAACTTAATCTGTTGATGCTTAATCTGCCAATGTTCATCACAATGCTTGTTCTATTTGCTGGACCGATTTCCACGCACACGGAGGCAACACGCTATGTGTTGCCTATGCTGTATATCATTCCACTGTTTCTATCACTTACGCTGAAGCATTTGCCTGAAGAATCCTAAATCGTCTCTCCGGACGTGAGTCCTACGCTGACTCACTTCGATAGTAGGGCTCGTTTCACCTTTGAGATGCACCACTTGCCGACATATACGGCAATGCCAGTAAGCAGATAGACCGCAATGGCCTTAATGAATGGGTGGTATTGCCCAAACGTCAGGATGCGCTCGAAAGGCCCACCAAGCGTAAGGTTCACCAGCAGTAGGTGGAACATATATACACCGAGCGAGACGCTGGACACTTTGCGAATTATCGACTTCATTCTGTCAGATCCACGCTGAAGGGATGGCTCCAGCGCTTTGCAGAGCATGAACAGTGATACCGCGGATATCACACATAACGGAGAGGAAATGCCGACAAGATAATTCTGGTATTCCACCCCCATCGAATTCTGGAAGAAACCGTTCCACCATAAACCGCCGAGGAACATCAACGTCACAGATCCTAGGAAAGTTGCGGCCCATGCAAGCGCATTCCAATGCAACGGCAAGCCGTAGTTTTCCAAATAATATCCCAGCAGGAAATACAGCAGGGCACTGGAAGCAAATAGCGGCCAGCTCAACAATGGGCTGAAATATTCCTCGTTGATTCCAATGGCTTTTGCTGCAGGAATCAGAATTGAACAGAACAGCGTCAGTGCAATAGCATATTCCAACAAACGACGGTCATGGACGATTTTTGAAAGCAATGGAGTCAATAAGTACAAATAGATGATGGTATACAGGAACCAGTAAATATCGATAATGGAGTTGGTAAGGAATCTCTTGCAAAAATCGACAGGACCGAAACCATCGGCGATTGATTGCGCTCCATAAAACAGGCCGGGGAGCAAACCGAACAATAAATAGCAAGCGATGCTGCCCAGAATCAACGCACGTCCCACTCGTACGAATCGTTTTTTGAAAAACACTTTCGTAGAATATTTCTTCCGGTAATCCAAAAGATTCATTCCGCTGACCATGAAGAAAATAGGCACGGCGAAAATAAACATCGCCTGCATGAGCTCTTGGAATGTCCATAGAAAAGTATGTTGCAGAGAGAACACACCTAAAGACGTATGCAGACATACCACGGCAAAGCAGGAAACAATGTTCAGCACGTCCACAAATACATAGTGAGTACCGTGACAGCTGCTTTCCCGCCTGTCGACAGAGCCTTGCCACATATCTGTTTGTCTCGCCGTCACTGATCGTCCTTTCCTTCTCCAACTTGCACGCCCTTAGCATATCAACGCTAAAGTATCTCCGACAGAAGCGGAAACTCATCCGCAGGCGTCCGCTCTCATATCTAATCTGGAAAACACAGCATCTTTATCTACGAATCAGAAGTCCGAGACATGAAAAACAAGTTTGGAAACCGCTATACTCGCGCCATAGCAACGTTCCACTTTCATAAATTTGTTCAGATGTTTAGAAGAACTTTCTCATTGACACTGTCATTCATTCTGTTTTCCTGCGTACGCTCAGGAAAGCAAGAAAACACCACAAGAAAACGGAAACACCGCCCTTCCTTTACCGAGCTGTGTAATGGACAGCATGGTTCTGCAACAGAACAAAACCACCACCTTAAGCGGCTCAGCTCAGAAATCCTCATCGGGGAAAACAATTTCCGTTACTTTGCGAGAAGGAAAACATAAATACGCCAGTTCTTCAACAATCGATAAAGCAGGAAAATTTTCAATCAAGTTGCCTAGAATCAAAGGGTCACTTGCCCAATACACCATGGAATTTGCCATAGCTACCACCGTGATGAAAACACGGTACATGATGTATGCGTGGGCGAACTTTTTATAGCCGCTGGCCAATCGAACATGGAGATCAACTATAACGATTATTTCAAAAGCGATTCGGCATTCAAGACGAACACTTCGTCACGCTACACTCGTGATAATTAATGTGAATCGATAAATCCATTTGCTTCAAGTATGCAACATCACCTATAATCCATTCCCCATGCAGACCAGTACAAGGGATATAGTGGAGCATATGCCTGAGAATTCGAACGTTTCCGTTGCAGTACTTCTTCCTTGCTATAACGAGGAAGTCACCATCGGCAAGGTCATTCGTGATTTCAAAACGTCTTTGCCGCAAGCAGACATCTACGTATACGATAACAACTCCACTGACCGCACTGCAGAAATCGCCGCGTCAGAAGGCGCTATCGTACGTAAGGAGCCACGTCAGGGCAAGGGCAATGTCATCCGAGCCATGTTCGAAGATATCGACGCTGACGTGTACATCATGTCTGATGGCGACGATACGTACCCGGCTGACGCGGCACCAGCCATGGTCGACAAGATTCTTGAAGGCTATGACATGGTGATTGGAGACCGCTTGAGCTCCACGTACTTCCAGGAGAACAAGCGCCCATTCCACAACTTCGGCAATAGGCTCGTACGTGGATCCATCAATGGACTGTTCGGAGCTCACGTAACCGATATCATGACTGGCTACCGAGCGTTCTCCTTCACTTTTGTAAAGACCTACCCAGTGCTGTCCCGTGGTTTTGAGGTCGAAACCGAAATGACCATCCACTCGTTGAACAACAATCTCCGTCTTTTCGAGATGCCGATTCAGTACCGCGATCGTCCTGAAGGTTCCGTCAGCAAACTTGATACCGTTGGCGACGGCATCAAAGTGATGAGCACCATCTTCCGCATGATCCGTGAGTACAAGCCACTACCTTTCTTTGGTGGGCTTGGTCTGGTCATTGGCGTTATTGGTCTGATTCTTTGCGGCAGCGTAGGCATCGACTTCATGCACACCGGCATGGTCGCACGCTTCCCCACACTCATCGGCGCGGTAATGCTTGTTATTGCAGGCTTGCTCTTGATTGTCACAGGAATCATCCTTGATGTCATGGCAAAGAATGATCGCAAAGCCTTCATCGTTGAGGCCAACCGTTTTGCATTGATGAAGCGTCGGGGAAAGTGACCTCTCAACATCATTAAAAGGGCTTGGTTCCAACAGACATTCGGAATCAAGCCCTCATTTATTCATCAGGTATCGCTACTTCACCCACTTTTGGGCATTTGTTCCGTTAGAAGTATACAACTGCACGTTGGCACCATTCGCACTGGAACCACCATTCACATCCAAAACCACATTTTCTGCGAGCGCCGACTGGAAAGTGTATGAGCCATCAAAGTTTTTGACAGCTATCCACTTTTGAGCGTATGTTCCATTGGAATCGTACTGTTGCACGTTGGTTCCGTTGGCAGATACGCCGCCATTCACATCCAACACTTTGCCGGAGTTCACACTGGTCAGGGTCACATACCCGTTGGAATCATGCGTTACTTTCCACTTCTGCGCATTGGTTCCATTACCGGCCCAAATCTGCACGTTTCCATAATTTGAACGAGAAGCGCCGCTTACATCCATCTTCATAGACGTATTAAGCTTCGATCCAAAAGTGTAGGTGCCATCTGGCAAATCCTGCCTATGCTTGGCCGCGGTTTCATTCAAACGTTCGCGCAACGTTAACGGCGCCTTTGCAACCAACCACTGCTGAGCAACGGTGCCATTCGGCGAATAAAGCTGCAGCTGAGCCTGCTGCACAGCATTACCACCTGGAATATCGACAGCTTTGTTGGCGTTCACCGACACCAACGCAATCTTGCCACTGCCGTAATTCCGCACCGTCCACTGCTGAGCAACAGTATTGTTACTCGTATATTGCTGCAACGCCGCTCCATTAGCAGTGGATCCGCCAGCCACATCCAGCACCTTGCCGGAATTAGCATTGATAATCTTATAAGTTCCATTGCCAATTGATTCAAATCGATATTTCTGGGCGTTCGTATTATTACTTGAATAAAGCTGAACTCGTACCTCGTTCGCCGTCGATGCACTCGTCACATCCGTGACAAGTTTTTTATTCGCAACCGAAGTGATAATCATCGATACTCCAGTAGCTATGTTGACATCGCTTGACGAAACAACAAACAACTGCGAAGCGGTACCATTCGGCGTATACAGCCGAATCGCAGCACCATTCGCAGTATTTCCACCGCTCAAATCCAGAACCCAATTACCGAGAGCGGACTGCAAATAATATCCCGCTCCAGAATCACGAATAAACCATCGTTGAGCTTGAGAATTATTTCGAGAATACTGTTGCACTATAGCGTTATTCTCAGCAACACCATTACGCACGTCCAAAGCCTTGCCGGAATTCACATTGACGATCTCGTAGCTCCCATCAGACTGCCTAGTAAAAGTGAACTGTTGAGCCTTGGAACTGTTACCGGAATACAACTGAATGGCGGTGGAATCTGCAGCACTTCCACCAGGAATATCAACGCTAGACGCAACTTTGGAACGAACATTGATGTAATAATTGCCATTCGGAATGGTAACTGCAGTCATTTTGCGTACATCAATGGCCGCTTGTAAAGCATTGCTACTCCCGCCATTCACATACTCCTTATTCCCAAACGCATTCATGTCCACATTGCCGCTGATGCCGTCCACCTTGCCGGAGCTGGTGTATTGCCATCCGCGACTGTTGGTCGGGAACGAGTCGAATCCCATGCGAGCGCCGTACTGCGCCACCCACGTGGTTTTGGCGTAAATGTCGACATGTTTCAGCGGCCCTTGCAGGTAGCTGGTGTACGAGTAGACGCCCAGATTCTTGTATCCGGCGGACTGCAGCGCGCTGTACCAATTGTTGACGATATTGTTGTACACGTTCGGATCGGTCGGCGGCTTGTGGCCTTCCCAGGTCCACTTTTCCAGGTCGTAATACACGGGGTACGCCAGATCGCTCGGATTCACGCCAAACTGCTTGAGTTTAGAGACCACGTCGGCACCTTCTTCTTTGGCAAGCGCCGGCGTGTCCGCGTAGGAATACCAGTAAATGCCGAACGGGATGCCAAGTCTCTTGCATTCGCTGATGTTACGTTGCGCTTTCTTGTCGGCATTGTTGCCTTCGCCGTAGCCGAGGCGGATGATCACGCCTTCCACGCCGTCGGCTTTCGCTTTGGCCCAGTCGATGTCGCCTTGCCATTCGGAAACGTCGATCACGCCTTTGGCTTGCTGCACGAACAGGTTGTTCTGGTAGTCGAAAAAAGCTTTCGAATTGTTGTAGGTGCCCCAGTGCGCGCCGTATTCATTGCTTTCGAATTTGGAGAGCTGTACGTTCGTGTCGGCTACAGCATTTTTGACATCTTCCGCACTTACCGGAATGAAGGATTCGCCGTTGGTTTTGGCGAGCGGATCCGGCTGCTGATCTTTCGTGCCGACCAATGTTGGATCGGTCACGATTTCGCCGGTTTCGATGTTCTTGACCTCACCTTCGGGGGTGACAGCCAGATCTTCCGAAACCACGGTGGCATCGTCGGAAATCTCGTCACTGACGTTATCCGGAAGTTTCGCATTCGGATTGTCGGGCATGCTGTCTTGCGATTGCTGGCCGCCCGTCTGATCATCCGACTGATCGTCAGACTGCATAACAACACCATTATCTGCAGTAACGGAACCGCTTTGCGCAACAGCATCCTCAATCGCAATATCCTGCAATGCGCAAGCCGGCGCAACCGCAACGGAAGCCGTCAACGCAACCGCAGACAGCGCAGTCACGATCTTCACAACATGATGTGGCGAAACCATTCGTCAGCCTCTCTTGAATAAAGTCATCAACCCCAAATAATTCGGCGCAAACGCCCTAACCGTCAACTCTAACCGCAACCCGCAACCCCGTCCATCCCCAACTCCAAAATCATCCCGGCCCCCACATCTCACGCATTACACGCTGATAAGAATCGACTAGCTCGTTAGGGGCACCGATATGGCATCATCCATTTCCATATCTCCTTTCCAGCATTCTCGCTGACCTTCCCATCACGCTTCGTAGAGGGACCATTTCCAGGAGGGGAGTACGTGGATTGTGCCAGTGGAATCGGGAAGTTCAATGGTTTCTTCCTCGTTAAGCGTGAGAATCAGGCCGGAATCAACGTTGGTACGTTGCATGACCGCTTGCAGAGAGCCGATTTCTCGCGCCCTGGTTTTCTCATTTCCCATATTGGCACATACTTGAATAAGCCCATACGGTTCCGCAGCAAGAGCATCGCCGATAAGAAAGTCAACTTTCTCCTGTTTGGACGTCGGCATAGTGTACGAAGTGATTGTTTCCGTACGCCTGCCGAAAGTCCGTCGCTGCAATTCGCAGAAAATCGCAGTTTCCAGTCGTTTTCCGATATCTTGCTGGTTGGCGCGTGACACCGCGTAAACCATACCCTGATCGACGGCATACATTTTCGGTACTGCGGTACTGCCCGGTTTGAGCATGGTGGAGTATTCTTCGAGCTGGTAGACAAGGAATGCCTGCTTGAACAGCTCGAGTAACGTATTCGCCTTATCCCAATAGATTTTCCAGCCGACCGCTCGCAACGTTTCCACAAGACCATTGGTAGACAGCTCGCAAGCCGTATTGCGCAGCAAAAACAGCGCTATCTGCGTGGCGAGAGTAATGTTTTCACGACCAAGACGCTCGGCGACGTCACGCGCAACCACGTCCCGCACGTAACCTTGGAGCGTTTCAATACGATCAGCTTCAACCATACGTTGCACTGCAGGGAAGCCGCCAATAGTTAGGTAATCGTTGTAGGCAGCTTCAAACCGGGTGACCTCTCGCGGCGAAAACACGGCATCGGCAAGAGTGCTGCCCGCTGTAGGCGTTTCGATTCCCCGAAAGTCGCAGAATTCACGGAAAGACAGTGGCGCCATGGCATGCGGATGCGATCTTCCTCGGAAATTCGTTGCGATTTCTTCGCTGGACAGTTTCGAAGACGATCCAGTAATGACGAGCGTCACAGCTTCATGTTCGGCTATGCCCTGGCAGAATCCCTGCCAATTGGCGCATTCTTGCACTTCGTCAAGGAAGAGGTAGCAGCCATGGTCACGAGAGTCGGGATATTGCCGCCAGTATTCCGTAACAATATCGTTGAGCACGGTGTCTTGCATTGGTTGCAGACGATCGTCAGCGAAGTTGAAATAGAAAATATCATTACGCGAGACGCCGTTTTGTAACAAATCATGAATTTTCTGGAAAAGATAGAACGTTTTGCCGCAACGTCGGATGCCAGTGATGATGTGCACAGCATTGAACACTGCCGGCTGCGGCAGCTCGCGTATGATTTCGCTGCGGCGTGACGGCGTAGGAATGTCAAACTGCATGGACTCACGAACCAGCATGGCATACGATTCACATGGATTATCCGGCACCATAAGTTCTTCCTTTCGCCGTCCGTTGCGAAACACCCAACAATCCCAGCATAACACTTCTCAAAAATTTTAAGAAGTTTTCACCAACACTTCTAAAAATTTTTAAGAAGTTACCACAGACGAATAAAACTCCAGAGAGTACCTGAATGCATTAACGACTACAACACGAGTGTGGGAAATCGGGGAAGGACGGGTATCGTACGCTGTATATTGGCATTTCAGGTGGACTCTCGGAACGTGATTCAATTGCCCTGAATCGGGAGCTGTCACCGGGGAGTACAGAATAGTAGGCAGATTCTGGAGGGGTTATGGCACGGCACGGCAAGAAGCCAAGCGAGGAAGGTACCTCGTCACACACACCGAGAACACTTGCCGGAAGCGCAACGACCAACACTTCTGCCGACAGCACTGACGCCGCTGCCAGCGGTATCGCAGTCAACAGCTCGACCGTCAGCAGCGCATTTGCCAGCGATGCCGATGGCAATACCGGGAATACGCTTGTCGGCAACGCTTCCAATGAAGTCAAAGCAACCGAAGTCGAAACCAACGCAACCAGTACCAACGCAACCGGAGAGCGCACAATCAGCAGCAGCAACACGACTGAAATCAGCAACCGGCAATCACACGAATCCAGCGAATCCCGCCAGCCGCAAGACCTATTCGACGCGGCCATAGCGCAAGGCATCAGCGACGGCGACGCTTGGACGGACCAGCGCGTAAAGCACATCTACCGCCAGATCATCATCGCCGTAGTCGTCGTAGTCGTTGTTCTGGGCGCGGTCTTCGGATTCACAGGCGTGCGCGCATCGCAGCAAATGCGCGACCTGGCCGCACTCAACGACTGCAAGGAAGCCGTCACGGCCATGAACACCTCCTATTCCAAGGCGTTCCAGCTGAAGGCGAAGATCTCCGAAGCGTTCACCAGCTTCGACGGGTCCTACGATCTCGACAAGCTTGCCGAACTGCACCAGACGGAAGTTACCGCGCCGAAAACGCTGAGCTGCGCCGCCGACACTTCCGCTACCATCAGCAAAGCCAACGCCGCAAAAGCCGAGTACGACAAGCAGGCCAAGCAGTTCAAGCAGGCTTTGCAGAAGAGCGACGAATCCGCGGCCACCGATGGCGGTGACGGAACCGACAATAGCGCTGACGGAACGGACGGCACCGTCGACCAATCCGGCGCAGCCGACGCGACCGACGCAACGCTGGACGATCAATTCCTCCAGTAAATCAACCGATCGCAACGCTGCCAACCAACCAGCCGATCAAGCCGGCCAATCAAGCCAACCAGGCCTGTCAACCAAGCCGGTCATTAGCCTCACCGTCTTTACGTTTCTCCCAACTCTTCCATACCCCTTTTCCGCATACCCAACGTTTCTTTTGATTTTAGAATCAAAAGAAAAGCAAAAGAGAGTCACATGGCAGGCAAAAGAAGAAACGTTGAAATTCCGCCATTTTCAAGACTTCACGGCTATAAAATGCAGTAACAAGTCAAAAGAAAAGTGCAAGACTAGGGAAAGACCAAACGAACGGAAAGGAGGCTCTCATGAGCTGGACAGCGGCAAATGGGCGAGAGATCACCGATGAGATGATCGATCGTTGGCGCAAATCCTACGAACAAGGCGAATTTCCTGAAGACGAACGAACAGTGGGTGGCGTGATTATGGGACGACCACCGCTCTCGACCGATAAAAGTCCGTCCCATGGGACGCCATCATGAAGAGATGACAGAAATGGGCAGAGCCTGACGGATGACCATATTTGTGCGCATCGCAGCAAGATTGACTAGGCTTTAATGTGCTTGCTCCGTTAAACAAACGCTGCAAGCGTTGCATTGCAGACGCAGAAGGGGAGCCATCTTGAAGAAGAAACGACTGGCACGCGTGATTATTGCCGCGGTAGTGACCGCGGCAATTCTGGTGGCGATCATTGTTGGTTGTGGACCGAAATGGGGCGACGGTTCAGCAAACGTCAACGGCAGTAATTCCAATAGCAGCAACAGCGCATCAGATAATGTCTCCAGCAACGACAACGCCACGCAATCCAACAACAATTATGCGACCCGCATCACCGTGAAACTCCCCTCCTACTATTTGGAGAACATGGTTTTCCAACGTGGGAAAACGCTGATAGTCAAAGGAACGGCCACCACTTCACAACGCGGAAAAGTTGTTGACCCAACGCAACTAATTACAACGATTTCCCAAGGAAAGAAATCAGCATCAGCACAAGCTAAAATTTCCAAAAATGGCGATTTCACCTGCACCTTACCTAAACAAAAAGCAAGTCTTAAACCATATTCATTAACGATTTTATACAACGAAACCACTTTGTTGACTCTGAAAAACGTGTATGTTGGCGACGTATTTATTGCTGCCGGACAGTCGAATATGGAATTGAATTATTCGCAATATTATGAGGGTTCAGGCAACTCCTACAATTTCGGCGGAGGTCTGATAACGACCGACGATCTGCCGAAGCAGCTTTCCGACAACAACGTACACTTCGTTGCGAGCGCCAACTCCTCGAAAGGTACGGATTTTCCGTTACGCGACGTGAATGAGCAGGCTGGCACCTGGCTTGAGGCGACCGCCGATAATTCGCAGCATTTCAGTTATCTGGCGCAGCAGTTTGCCATGCAGCTTCGTGCCGCGCATCCGAACGTGCCGATCGGCATTATTCAAACCGCATGGGGTGGCACGCCGATTCGACGTCACGTGCAAGGCGGTGATATTTATGCGAACCATATTGCACCTTTGGAAGGGTTCCACGTGGCGGGCGTGCTGTGGTATCAGGGATGCAATGATTCCACGAATGAGGCGACCGCGCTGGCGTACGAGTCGCAGATGACGCTGCTGATCAACCAATATCGTGAAGTGTTCGATCAGGATGATCTGCCGTTCCTGTATGTGCAATTGGCACGCTGGCCTGGCTACCAGTACACGCAAAACGTGCGATTCGCGCAGTTGAACACGTTGAGCAATGCCGGATTACGCAATGCTTCCAACGTTGCAATGACGGTGTCGCTTGATACGGACAAGGGCACTTCAACGTTGATACATCCGCTTGGCAAAGATATTCTCGGCGCGCGCATGGCAGCGCAATATCTGGCGATGTCGGAAGGCAAGACCATTCCCAACGGGCCGCTTATCGCACATGCGAAGCATGCTTCCGATGGCACGATCGTATTGTCGTTCCAGAACGGCACCGCAACCGGTTTGCAGGCGGAAAAGCCCAATTATTCGAAGACTGCGAGCGCGACCGTACCCGATTATGATGCGAATCCGGACGCGACTCCTTTGAATGGTATTTCCAACGTTGCAACGCCGACTTCCACGCCATTGCAAGGTTTTGAAATTGCCGACGATTCCGGAAAGTGGGTTTCGGCAACGGCAACGATTAAGGGTGATCAGATTGTGCTGAGTGCCGCCGATGGAAGCTCGAATTGCAACGCGGTAACTCAAGTGCGTTACTGGTGGAGTGGAAATCCGGTTATTTCCAGTCTGCTGTATAACGATCTCGGATTGCCTGCAAGTCCGTTTATTGCTGTTGTTGAGTAATACGGCAGATTGATAATCGGGCATTATCCGGCTGCGACGACTAATCGATAAAGCGGACTGTAATTAGGTTAGAATCAGGCCTGTTTCATCGAACTTAAGTCGAAAGCAATGTCGACGGTCAAAATCGACGATCAATCGACGTAGTGCGGGGCGCTGGACGCTATGCGGGGCGTTATGGAGCCGCTATTGCCGTTGCCGTCGGTACTACCGTCTGCATCGAAATCCTGCGATTTACGAAGCGAGCCGGCAGCCAGCGAACGTATGGATCGAACGGAACGGCCAATCTGTGCCTGTTTTTCCTGAGCATCCGACTGTATTGCGGGAATCGTGCCCGTCACAGGGCGAATGCGGCCGGTCGCAGTGGGAATGAAGCTTGGCGGCAACACCTGCGTGGTAACGGCACCCGGCGATGACACATGGTAGTGGGCCATCGAAGCCAGGGAATCGCGGGTATCGAGTTCACGCTGCATATCTAGCTCATCGTCGAACTCAGCCATCGCTGCCCTCCCTCTCTTCAAGCAATCTCTGCCGGTAATCTCTCCACTGGCAACGGTCATCGTTCCGAGCGTAACGCAAGGTAGCATACCGTTACGAACGAAATCAGCGATATGCGCAACTCCCCCACTGTTTCGCAACTTTTCCGTTGCACGTGCCGCAGCGAGCCACGCCAGCGAGCTATTGAAAACCCGCCGTTTTGGCATAAAAAAAGGCTTCCGAAATCATCCGGAAGCCCTGCTGGCGGAGAATACGAGATTCGAACTCGTGAGGCTGTTACACCAACACGCTTTCCAAGCGTGCGCCATAGACCACTAGGCGAAT
>OGXJ01002398.1_pt1 | contig 12523 bp, 16 predicted proteins | sample 1576231 | NCBI WGS metagenome assembly OGXJ01 (sample SAMEA3541539, study PRJEB24748) | human gut metagenome | biome: human gut; feature: human-associated habitat; material: faeces | place: China | collected 2012
AAAAAACCGCCTTTAGTCGTACTAAACCCCCGCCACGGCGGGGCTGCTGATGGGCAGTGTGGTGGTCCGCGACCTCTTGCATGGAGGAGGCATGATCCCTTGATACTCACAGGCGCACTGGTCAACGGCATCGCCATCGTCGCCGGGGGCCTTGCGGGCACCTTCGGCGGTAAGCTGATGCCCGAGCGCATGAAGCAAACACTGCTGACCGCAGCTGCCCTGCTCGCCATGGGCATCGGCATCTCCGGTCTGTCATCCAGCAATAACCAGCTCATCCCCATCCTGTCCCTGATACTGGGCACCATCGTGGGCGAGCTGCTGAACATCGAACATGCCGTGGAACGGATGGGCGCGTGGCTCCAGAAAAAGTTCAGCGGCATGGGCCGCATCACCGAGGGCTTCGTCACCGGCACGCTGGTATTCGCCGTGGGCGCCATGGCCGTGATGGGCGGATTGGACAGCGGTCTCAAGAACGACCACACCATCCTGTTCGCCAAATCCATCATCGACTGCGTGTCGGCGGTGGCCTTCGCCAGCTCTATGGGCGTCGGCGTGGCCTTTGCCGGCGGCAGCGTCCTGCTGGTGGAGGGGCTGGTGACGGTTCTGGCCTCTCTGGTGGCCCCGCTGTTCACCGAGGCGGTGCTGGCGGAGCTGACGTTCACCGGTTCCCTGCTGCTGATCGGCATCGGCCTGAACGTGATGGGCCTGACGAAGCTGCGCATCCTGAACATGATGCCCGCCGTCCTGTTCCCTATTTTGCTGTGTCAATTCATGTAAGCTGAAAAATGCCCATCCGGCATACGCCGGATGGGCATTTTTTTATTTGCCGTAGATGAGGTACACCAGCCGGTTCAGCGCACCGGCGGGCAGCACCTTGGTCAGAAACACGAAGAACTTATAGTCGATGCGGATGGCGTACAGCGGGTGGTGGCTCCCCTCCCGCAAGGCCACTCTGGCCACATAGCCGCCGGCTCTGGCGGGGTCCATGCCGGTCTCCTCATCGTGCTCCATGCGGGCCACGGAGCGGCTGATGCGGCCCTGATAGATGTCGTCGCCCTCCCCGATCTTCCGGCGGGCCGCCGTGAAGCCGGTGTGGATGTCGCCGGGCATGACGGCACACACCGTCACGCCGAAGGGCCGCAGCTCGTTGGCCAGGGCCATGGTATAGGCGTTCACCGCCGCCTTGGTGGCGGAGTAATAGGTCTGGAACGGGATGGGCACCGGCGCCGCCACGGAGCTGAGGTTCACGATGCGGCCATGCCCCGCCTCGCGCATGATGGGCACCACCTGCCGGTTCATGTTCACCATGCCGAAGAAGTTCACGTCGAACAGGGACTTGGCGTCCTCCGTGGAGGTGAACTCCACCGCGCCGGAGATACCGAAGCCGGCGTTGTTCACCAGAATGTCGATGCGGCCCTCCCGGGCCATGATCTGCTCCACGGCGGCACGGACCGATTCCTCCTTCGTCACGTCGGCGGAGATGTGGTGCAGGCCCTCCACGCCCTGTGCACGGCGGGACAGCTCGTACACGGTGCAGCCTGCGTCCTTCAGCGCCAGCGCCGTGGCCCGTCCGATGCCGGAGGTGCCGCCGGTGACAACTGCGACCTTGTTACTCATTTGCCATTACCTCCCCGATGATGTCCATAGCCTCGTCCAGCAGAGCCTCCGTGTGGGTGGCCATGTAGCTGGTGCGCAGCAGGGCCTCGCCCTCCGGCGTGGCCGGCGGCAGCGTGGGGTTCACGTACACGCCGCGGTCGTAGATGTCCGCCGCCACCCGCAGCGTCCGGTACGTCTCGTAGGTGTAGATGGGGATGATGGGCGTGGGAGCCTCCAGCGCCGAGGGCCGGATGGTGAGGCCCCGCTCCGTCAGGCCCTTGCGGGCGTACAGGCTCAGGCTGCGCAGCCGCTCCGGCAGCTCCGGATGCTGCTCCAGCTGCCGCAGTGCCGCCAGCGCCGTGGCGCAGTTGGCCGGCGGGATGGACGCCGAGAAGATAAAGGGTCGGGAGGCGTGGCGCACATACTCCGCCACCTCCGCCGATGCGGCCATGTAGCCGCCCAGAGACGCCAGCGACTTGGAGAACGTGCCCATATACACGTCCACCTTGTCCTCCAGCCCAAAGTGGCTGGCGGTGCCGCGGCCGCCCTCGCCCAGTACGCCCAGACCGTGGGCGTCGTCCACCATGACCCGGGCGCCGTACTTCTCCGCCAGAGCGCAGATCTCCGGCAGCTTGGCAATATCGCCGCCCATGGAGAACACGCCGTCGGTGACGATCAGCGCGCCCGCCGTCTCCGGCACGCGCTGCAAACACTTCTCCAGCTCCGCCATGTCGCTGTGGCGATAGCGCAGCATCTTGCCGTAGGACAGCTGGCAGCCCGCGTAAATGCTGGCGTGGTTCTCACGGTCGCAGATGACGTAGTCGTGGCGGCCCACCAGCGCAGAAATGATGCCCACATTGGACTGGAAGCCGGTACCGAAGGTGACGATGCCGGGCTTGCGCAGGAACTTGGCCAGCGCGTCCTCCAGCTCCAGATGCATCTCCAGCGTGCCGTTGAGGAAGCGGGAGCCGGAGCAGCCGGTGCCGTACCGCTCCAGCGCCTTGATGCCGGCCTCCACCACCACGGGGTCGGTGGTCAGGCCCAGATAGTTGTTGGAGCCCAGCATGATGCGGCGCTTGCCCTCCATCATCACCTCCACGTCCTGACGGGACTGGAGGGCGTGGAAATAGGGGTAGACGCCCTTCTCCTTCAGCTCACCGGCCAGCGAAGGGGCATAGCATTTTTCAAAAATATCCATGACATGTCCTTTCTCGTTCTAATAATGTTTATTATATAACATCGTTCATCGTATCAGCAGATGTTGTAAATTTCTACACAAAATATTATATAGAACGGATGGGCAGTTGTCAACGGTCAGCTACCGGCCGATATACTCGATGACCCTCAGGATACCCCTGGACAGAGCCGCCGCACCGCACATGGTGCAGAGGATAGAGATCGTGGTCATAGTGCGCACCTCCTTTTCTGCCTTCCAGCATAGCGGATAACGTGTCCCGAAATCGGGACACTTCGGCGCGGAGCGCGTTTTTTTCATGATACGGAACCTTTGCCGCGATCCGTCCCTCTAATGGATGTCGGGCGAAGTGCGATGTCCGGCGCAAAACGCCGCAAAAAACGGAGGTTCTTCATCATGAAGAGATTTTTTACGATTTTTCTGACCTCGCTGCTGGTGCTGTCTCTGGCGGCCTGCGGCGGCGAGAACAACGATAACGGCAAGACTGTGGACCTGACGGCGCAGGAGGTGCTGGACAAGCTGAAAACCGCCCTTGGCGACAGCTACGAGTGCGATGTCACCGATGAGCAGAGCTGGCTGTCCGACTACTTCGGGCTGGATCTGTCAAAAATTGACAGCGGCGTCTCGGAGAGCAGCTCCATCAGCGCCGTGAATCCCAGCACCGCCGTGGTGCTGAAGGTCAAGGACGGCTACGCCAAGGACGCCGCCGCCCTGCTGCAGGAACGGTTTGCGCAGGTGGAGGATTACAGCCAGCTTTACAGCATGAACCAGGCCCAAGTGGGTCAGGCCCGTCTGTTTGTCAGCGGCGACTATGTGGCGCTGCTGATCCTGGGCCAGACGCCGGAGGAGGAGCTGACCGCGGACGCTGAGAGCCAGTGGTTCCGCGGCGAGGGCAGCAAGGTGGACGCCGCGTGGAAGGACATTTTCGGCGCGGCGGACAACCAGATCGTGCTGAAGTAACGGCGCGGAAAAGTACATAAAAAATCAGCTGCCCCCATAGGCAGCTGATTTTTTACGGTTGTTTTTTGGATGCACGGACGCTGGATAGGCAGCGTCGCAGCGCAGTTACAGGGCCTTGATGATGTCCACGATCTCAGCGCCGATGCGCTTCTGAGCCTCGACCGTCGCAGCGCCGATATGCGGCGTGCAGGACACCATGGGATGGCTGTACAGCGCCTTGTTGGTGGCGGGCTCGTCGGCGTACACATCCAGACCGGCAGCGCGGACCTTGCCGGACTCCAGCGCAGCCAGCAGAGCGGCCTCGTCCACATTGGTGCCGCGGGAGGTGTTGATGACCACCACGCCGTCCTTCATCTTGGCGATGTTCTCCGCAGAGATCAGCGCACCGCCGTCCACAGCGGGCGCGTGGACGGATACGAAGTCAGACTTGGCCAGCAGCTCGTCCATCTCCACATAGGGGATGCCCAGCTGCTCCTCGATGCCGGGGATGTGGAAAATATCGAAGGCGATGACGTTCATGCCGATGGCCTTGGCCATGACGCCCAGATGCTGGCCGATGCGGCCAAAGCCCACGATGCCCAGGGTCTTGCCCTGCAGCTCAATGCCCTTGCCGTACTCCTTCTTCTTCCACTCGCCGTTGCGCATGGTGTAGCCGGCATCGGAGATGTAGCGGGCGCAGGCGAACATGTGGCCCATGGCCAGCTCCGCCACGGACTGGGAGGACGCCTTGGGGGTGTTTTTCACGGCGATACCGTTGGCCTCGGCGTACTTCACGTCGATGTTGTCCACGCCTACGCCGCCGCGGATGATCAGCTTCAGCTGGCTGCCCTTGGCCTCGTCGATGTGGTTGGCGCGGACCTTGGTCTTGGAGCGGACCACCACCACGTCGAAATCACGCAGGGCCTTGCCCAGCTGATCCGGCTCGTAGAACTGCTCCACCACCTCGTGACCCATCTCGCGCAGCTGCGCCATCGCGGTCTTGTCCATACCGTCAGTAACCAGAATACGCATGGTAATATTCTCCTTTGCTATTACAATTTGTTGATATTTGTCGGGGCGGGGCGTCGGGGACGCCGCCCCCTGCATCGCCCTGTCGGCAGGTGTTTGCCCCGGCGTGTACGCGGCAGAAATACCACGGCTCAGCCGTTCCGGGCGGCACCGGTGACAGAGGTCAGCCGGTGGGAGGGACTTAACATTCCCTTTGCAAGTTGTTACTTCGTATGCTCGGCCTCGAACTTTTTCAGGAACTCCACCAGCGCCTCAGCACCCTCGATGGGCATGGCGTTGTACACGGAGGCGCGCAGACCGCCCACGGACTTGTGGCCCTTCAGGTTGTCGTAACCTGCGGCCTTGGTGGCGGCCACCACCTCGGCGTCCAGCTCGGCGCTCTCGGTGACGAAGGGGATGTTCATCAGGCTGCGGAACTCCGGCTCCACGGTACCCTTGAACATCTTGGACTGATCCAGGAAGTCATAGATGACCTTGGCCTTGGCGATGTTGCGCTTGTGCATCTCCTCCAGGCCGCCGATGCTCTTGAGGTACTTGAACACCTTGCCGCAGCAGTAGATGGCCCAGCAGTTGGGGGTGTTGTACATGGAGCCGTTGTCAGCGTGGGTCTTATAGCTCATGTAGATGGGCATCTTGGGGTCGATGTCCTCGCGGATCAGATCCTCGCGGATGATGACCACCACCATGCCGGCGGGGCCTACGTTCTTCTGGACGCCGGCGTAGATCATGCCGTAGTCGGAGACGTTGCAGGGCTTGCTCAGGAACATGGAGGACTGGTCGGACACCAGCACGTGGCCCTTGGTGTTGGGCAGCTTGCTCCACGTCACGCCGTGGATGGTCTCGTTCTCGCAGATATAGACATAATCGGTATCCTCGGGGATGTCCAGATCGGAGCAGTCGGGGATGTAGCTGTAATTCTTATCCTTGGAGGAGGCGGCCACGATGACCTCACCGTACTTCTTGGCCTCGGCGATGGCCTTCTTGGACCAGGCGCCGGTCTCGATGTAGACGGCCTTGCCGTTCTTCATCAGGTTCCATGCCACGGCGGCAAACTGCAGGGTGGCGCCGCCCTGGATGAACAGCACCTTGTAGTTATCGGGGATACCCATCAGGTCACGCAGATCGGCCTCGGCCTCGTCGATGATCTGCTGGAACACCTTGGAACGGTGGCTCATCTCCATGACGCACATGCCGCTGCCGCGGTAGTTCATCATCTCATCGCGGATCTCCTCCAGGACGGGCTCCGGCATCATGGCAGGGCCCGCGGAGAAATTGAAAGTACGACCGTATTTCATTTGGTTTTCCTCCTGTTTATATGGTTGATTGGTCCTTCTTTGTTCGTTTTGCTATTGCTAATGTATAGTATACGGCAAAGCTTCGGCGGAATCAACAGGGAAAACGAAAATATGTCAGTGTGCCTGAAAAATTTTCAGTTTCGTACAAAGAATATTTGTCCGCCATAGGCGGTTTGACAGTCCCGCCGGAACATGGTAGAATACCGTGCTGCGGGCTTGCGGACGCAGGCCCCGGAACAAGAGAGAAAAGGCGGTAAGTGGAATATGGAAGGGCTGCGGAAATATCTGGAGCGCATTGGGCTGTACGCCGACGCCATGCTGAAATGGCTGGTCATCGGCGGGCTGGTAGGCGGCGTGGGCGGCGTGGTGGGCGCGCTGTTCCACCTGGGCGTCAGCTATGCCACGGAGGTGCGGCTGGCCCACCCCTGGGTGCTGTATCTGCTGCCGGCGGGCGGTCTCGTCATCGCGGGGCTGTATAAATTATGTAAACTGGAGGGCAGGGGCACCAACGCCGTCATCGAGTCGGTACACTTTGGCAAGGAGGTGCCGGTGCTTCTGGTGCCGCTGATCTTCGTGTCCACCGTCATCACCCACCTGTGCGGCGGCAGTGCCGGACGCGAGGGCGCGGCTCTGCAGATCGGCGGCGGCATCGGCTACCGCACGGGGCGGCTGCTGCATCTGGGGGAGAAGGACCTGCCCCTGGCCACGCTGTGCGGCATGAGCGGCGTGTTCTCCGCCCTGTTCGGCACGCCCCTGACCGCCACGGTGTTCGCGCTGGAGGTCATCAGCGTGGGCGTACTGTACTACGCAGGGCTTGTCCCCTGCATCACGGCGGCCATGGTAGGGTATCTGGTGTCGCTGTGGATGGGTGTGCCGCCCACCCGCTTCACCGTAGTCATGCCGGCGCTGGACGGCTGGACGCTGCTGCTGGTGGTCGTGCTGGCCATCCTCTGCGCCCTGGTGAGTATTCTGTTCTGCCGCGGGCTCCACGTCACGGAGCACCTGGCGGAGCGGCTGATGAAGAACAGCTACCTCCGTGCGGCGGCAGGCGGTGCGGTCATCATCGCGCTGACGCTGCTGCTGGGCACCACGGACTACAACGGTGCGGGCATGGACGTCATCAGCCGCGCCCTGACCGGTGAGGCCAGTGGGTGGGCGTGGCTTCTGAAGCTGCTGTTCACCGCCGTCACCATCGGGTGCGGCTTCAAGGGCGGCGAGGTGGTACCCTCCTTCTTCGTGGGGGCCACCTTCGGCTGTGCCGCCGGGGCCCTGCTGGGCCTGCCGCCGGGCTTTGCCGCCGCCATCGGGCTGGTGGCCGTGTTCTGCGGTGCGGTGAACTGCCCCATCGCGTCGGTGGTGCTGAGCGTAGAGCTGTTCGGCGCCGACGCCATGCTGTATTTTGCCATCGCCTGCGCCATCAGCTACGTGTTGTCCGGCTACTGCGGGCTATACAGCAGCCAGACCATCCTCTACTCCAAGCTGCGGGCGGAGTTCATCAACGTACACACCAAGGAGTGAGCAAAACAGACGGAAAGAGGCATCTTCGGATGCCTCTTTTTTTGTATCCCGAAAACCACTCGCTGGGCGAGTGGTTCAAAAGAGGCTGCTGCCGATGAGGAAAAATAAAACTCCCTCTGTTATAGTAGAGATGCGGTCTGGCAACTGCAAACTACAAAACAAAGGGAGGTCACTCAAGAATGAATGACACAAACAGTTTAGCGCATACGAAGTGGAATTGCAAATACCACATCGTATTTGCGCCGAAATATCGGCGCAAAGTATTCTTCGGCGAAAAACGCAGAGAGATAGGAAAAATCCTGCGGCAGTTGTGCGAATGGAAAAAGGTGGCGATTGTAGAAGCGGAGGTGTGTCCGGATCACATACATATGCTTCTTGAGATCCCACCCAAAATCGCGGTTTCGAGTTTTGTGGGATACCTGAAGGGCAAAAGCTCACTGATGATTTACGAGCAATTCCCAAATCTGAAGTACAAGTACAGAAACCGCGAATTTTGGTGTCGAGGATACTATGGGCCATATTTATTAGGAAAACTCACAAACCGTTGTTCTGCTGTGGGCATCAGCCCACAGCCAGTTGGGAATTGAGCTCGATATACTCAGCCATACGGCGAAACTCATCGGCATATTTGAATTTTACGCTGATGTTTCCGCCTTCGTAAACCTTGATATGGTCTACAAGTTCAATGAGTATGTCGCGTGTCAGCTTTTCGATGTTCTGATATTTAAGGAACGCCGTCAGAAACGGACTTTCCGCGTCCATACCATTTTCAAGCTGATCCCGTTCTGCCCGCAGGGTGCGGAGAACGGCATTGATGGACTCGGCCTGCTGTTCGTAGTCCTCGCTCATGTGCCGGTAATCGGTATGAGTAATCTCGCCGTCTTTCCAGTCTTGATAGAGAGCCTGTTTGTAGCGCATGATTTTGGACAGCTCTTTTTCCTTAATTGCTATCATATCTTCCAGACGGCAAGACTTGCTCTTTTTCAAGGGAGCGGCATTGATACGGGAAACAAGCTCCGAATAGGTGACTGCCAAATGTACCTGCTGTTGGATGGCGAACAACACGCCAACCTCCAGACGGGTATTTTTTATGGAGTGCATCGTGCAAGCGGTTTTTGAAAGGCTCTTGTAAGTCCCACATTGATAATAGACATAAGTGCCTTTTGAAGCGATCCGGGACATAGCCCTGCCGCAGTCAGCACATTTCAGAAAGCCGCTGAACAGATAGAGTTGTTTCTGCTTGGGTGCTGTACGGGTGTCCCGCTTCAGCAGCCCCTGCACTTTGTCAAAGGTTTCCCGGTCTATAATGGCCTCGTGGGTGTTTTCCACGATAAACCATTCTTCCTCTGGCACACGCTCTTGAATATGGATTTTGTAGCTTTTCACCCGCTGGCGGCCTTGCACCATATCCCCCACATAAACACGGTTTTTCAAAATCGTGTCAATGGTGATTGTGCTCCACATAGGATTTCCCTGGGCATTGGGGGCATTGTATTTCAAGCCTTGGCTTTGCTTATAAACGGTGGGACAAGGAACGCCGTGGTCGTTGAGGTAGAGGGTGATGCCTCGCTTGTTCTTTCCCGACAGGAACATGGAAAAGATGCGTTTTACAATTTCAGCGGCCTCCGGGTCTACCAGTAAAGCGTGTTTGTCCTGCGGGTCTTTGATGTAGCCATAGGGAGCATAGGAGCCGATAAACTCACCGTTGCGCCGTTTCATATCAAATACCTGTCGGATCTTCTTTGAGGTCTGATAGCAGTATTGATCGTTCATAACATTGGTGATCGGCACAATGATATTGGAAACACTATCCGGGTTGCGGTAGCTGTCCACGCCCTCGGCCAGACTGATAAAGCGAATGTTGAGCCGCACAAACAGGTTTTCTATCAGATTTCCTGCGTCGGTATAGTTACGGGAAAGCCGGGAAAGGTCTTTGACAATTACGCAGTTGATTTTCCCGCTGTAAATATCGGCCAGCAATCTTTGAAAATCCTCGCGGTCTGTGTCCGTCCCGGTCTTGCCGTCGTCAACATACACATCGTTTTCGTCCCCCTCATAGAACTCGTCCATGTGGGTTTGGTGATACTGTTCCAGCAGAAGCCGCTGGTTGACTACGCTGTTGCTTTCGTCCCGTCCACGGAGCAAGTCCTCTTTGGAAAGGCGGATATATTTACCCAGCCGCCAGCGCATCGATTTATAAGAAGTAGGGGAATTGGCGGTGTTGTTCCCCCGGTTTTTGGTTCGTGCCATTTGTCCTCCTTCCCTATCACATTACCCGTCAATTTTTTCATGATCCATCACCTCCTCCACAAACAGGATAAGCTATCCCCCAAGGTGGCAGTCAATAGGTTTTTCAAAAAAATGAGTTAGAATATTCCCTTATTGTACTTGAACTGTGCATACAAGATAAAGCCCAAGCCGATGACGAGCGCCGGAATAACAATGAAAGACATTGCCTTTTCACTCCAGAAAGTTGTGACAAATGCCGCTATCAAAGATACACCGATGATAAGCGTACCTGTGCCGACGGCTCTCCCATACTTCGGTACATCTTCTTCCTTGACCTTTCTTCGGTTGTAGGAATGTATTGTGCTGATATTTCCAGTCATATTCACGATTCCAATAACGGAGATGAATATGCCTAAGATCAACAGAGCGATATTATCCATTCGCTTCCTCCTTAAAAATAAAACAGTTCTTCAAATTTCTTGTCCAGAGCAATGCAGAGGATCAATGCCAGCTTTGCGGTGGGGTTGAATTGCCCTGTTTCAATGGAACTGATTGTGTTTCTCGATACACCAATCATTTCCGCCAGTTGTGTTTGGGATAGCTTTTTCTCTGCGCGTGCTTCCTTGAGGTTGTTTTTCAATTTCAGCTCGTCATTCATTCCTTGACCTCCACAAGCCGCAGGACAAAAAAGGCAAGAAATGTGAGGCACATCGCTAAATAGAGAATGCCAAGGATCAAGTCGGTTTTTCTCTTTAGACTTGCATACTTTACAAGAGTGTGGGTGGTAAGGATGCTAAAATAAACAACCCACGGACTTAGAAAGTATGTTTTTGTGAAGATACGAAAGATAAGAGTGAGAACAACGCAGACCGCAGCACCGACACGTCCGGCAATATTTCCTGCCTGCGCGGTTACTTCCATCTCCGCCAAATCCCTGTTTTTGTTCTCTCTGCGGCTGCTTTCCAAAATCTTCTCTTTATTCATTGAACAGAATCGCTCCTTTCCAAGTTTTCTTGTCATTATTATATCAATGCCAAGTAAACTTGTCAAGCATAATTATCTTACCGTCCAGTGCCTTTTCTATGAACGCCGCTCTTTTTCGCCGCTTCGCTGGCGGCTCTCCGGCGTTCCTCGCTGTATGGGGCGGTCAGACGGAAAGAGAAACGCCCCTTGCGGATTTCAAACTCCATGCAGCCCATGTCCGGGTCTGCGTCGGTCTGGCGGCACTGGTCGGGGTGCTGTCCGGCGTAGGCGGCAAGCCGCTTCTTTAAGTCGGTGTTGTGGGTGCGGATATGGATAAGGGGGTCTTTCTCGTCAAACCAAATATCGGTGGTCTTTTCCTGCTTCGTAAGCCCTGTTCTCATAAACTCTCCTTTCTGCGCCCCTGTTACGCAATAGGGGCATTTTTCGGGTGTTTTTCCCGGCTCTTGACTTGGGGAAAATGAGGATTTTCAAATAGAAACCGCCCGGACAGGGAATGTATCGTCGGGGCGGCTGTTATCGCAAGATTTCTGTTTTTTCCGGCTCTTGACCGTTTTCGTGTGATCTGCCTTTGGTATCAGCAGATAAATCCTGTTGGGCTTGCTAAAGTCCCTCCGCACCCGCATGACAAGCCCCATATCGTCAAGCTCACTCATGGCGCGTTTGATCGTCATGGTGCTGCGGGAAAGTGCCGCCGCAAGCTCTTTGATGGGGAAGTGGATATACAAAATCCCGTTCTCGTCCTCTATGCCGTAAGCAAGGGCTTCATCCAGCATACGGGCATACATCACCTTTGCGGTGCTGCTGGCGGGCAGCCGCAGCAGGGCGGGCGGCAGGGGCAAACAGGGCGGCAGGGGTGTCCCTGCGGTCATAAACTCAAATTCCATTCAGTGAGTGTCCTCCTTGTTCTTTGCTCGTTTCGACAGGTAGCGGGGGCAGTCTATCACGGTCGCCCGGAAGCTCTGCTTGCAGGTATGCCGACATTTCCGGCACAACTCATTGTAGGTCACGCGCCCCCGGTCGTTGAGGAAGAAAGCAAGCTCATTCTTCCGTTTTCGGCTCATTCTTGGCATAGTGCCTCCTGTTATGAAAATCCGTCCATTTCTGCCGTAACAGCGGGAACGGACGGATAGCGGTTTTAGTGTCGCATTTCGGGGCGGTTTTCAGAGCTTTTCTGCCCTCTGCGCCGCCCGAAAATCCTTTGTGACAGTACGGGCAGGGAATTCCATTTCTCTGCCCACTGTCGTGTTTCGGGTGTCTTTTGTGTTCATTTTTCGCCGGCTCTCCCTGCTGTCGTTCCTGCCCCCGAATCTCACGGCGGCGTATCCCTCCCCTTGGTACGCTCGCTGCGGTCTGGGTTCCTCCATTTCCCATTCCGCAGGTCTTTGCGCTACATCGCCGGGGAGCATATCCCTACAGGCCGGTCATTCGATTGGATTGATCCATCGATGAACTGCCTATAGCATAGAACATTTTTGCGCCCTCTCCTGTATGTCCTCAAAAAAGGAATCCTGCCCGAAAATCAAAAAATTCCACGATTGCGGAATGGTATGGTATAATGGGGAAAAAGGCGGCGGCAGCCGCAGGAAAGGAGCGGCTGGCAATGAAAACAGAAGTTAGCATATCAGAGCGGCTAAAGGATTTGCGGGTGGAGAAAAAGCTGAATCTGGAAGAACTTGCGGAGCTTACCGGCATTTCAAAATCCGCCCTCGGCAGCTATGAACTGGACACGCCAAGAGAA
>OGXJ01002401.1_pt1 | contig 12511 bp, 10 predicted proteins | sample 1576231 | NCBI WGS metagenome assembly OGXJ01 (sample SAMEA3541539, study PRJEB24748) | human gut metagenome | biome: human gut; feature: human-associated habitat; material: faeces | place: China | collected 2012
CTCGTTGCATAATTCTTGTTCGAATAAAATGTGTCAAGTGATATTGACAAAACCAGTACAAATTTTGGTGGCGGTGCAAATTTCAACTCACACGCTCACGTGGAGCGTGACGTGATCGTAGTTGGTGCCGCACCTCCACGGAGTATTTCAACTCACACTCTCACGTGGAGCGTGACAAAATCACCCCTTTGGAATAGACAAACCAATAGCATTTCAACTCACACGCTCACGTGGAGCGTGACTTCAAAATACCTAATTCCCAATAACCACGGCGAAATTTCAACTCACACGCTCACGTGGAGCGTGACTCAAAGCTTATTGCAGAACTTAAACAAATGCTTGATTTCAACTCACACGCTCACGTGGAGCGTGACCTTGACCATAGGCTTCAACAGGCTCATGAAATACATTTCAACTCACACGCTCACGTGGAGCGTGACAGTTATCTCTCTCTGGCATATGACAACATCGATATTTCAACTCACACGCTCACGTGGAGCGTGACTATGTATCAGCCGTAAGCTTGTATGTACTGTGACCATTTCAACTCACACGCTCACGTGGAGCGTGACTTTCAGCCCCTTAACGATTTCTTCCGTATCATAATTTCAACTCACACGCTCACGTGGAGCGTGACTTTAGTTTTTGACGGAAATTTGCGGTTATTATCATTTCAACTCACACGCTCACGTGGAGCGTGACACTTGATGTTGTGTATATCTGGTGCTTGCTCAACGTGATGCGGACTTATTGTTTTATTTAATGGGTATCGGTTTGATTTTGTTCACTGTTCATTCACAAATAGCATGGCATTTTCATGCGAACTTACTAGGGATTTGTGGATCACTTGGGGTACGCTGGTCAAAATATTAGGACGCCTTCGGGGTCATAGGTCTCTTTGGTGCCGTAGTGTTCTATTCTATGCTTCCAATTGTTTCCTAAGTAATATATCCGCAGACTATCATGCTTTGGGTCTATTATTTTCAGAAGTTTATCTTTCACTTTCAGAAAAGTGCCATAGTCTACGTCTATTTCAAACACGCTGTTCTGCACTCGCTGACCATAATTTTGACACTCTTTGGCTACTTTTCTAAGCCTTGTTTTACCCTTATTATCTGTTGTTGATACATCATAGCTTACCAAGGTCATCATTTATATCACCTCTATTTCAGCAAATAGTTCGGGTACTCATCTAGCTCGCCACGGATATATTTTGCGAGAAGCGAGCTTTGCACATATGGGAGTAGCCCTTGCTGTATCTTTTCGCCCAGATATGGGTGGACTATGCTTGTGCGCTTACGCTCCTGCCATGCGGTGAGGACTTTTTTCTTGCCCTCTTTGGAGAGGTATACTGCGCCACTGACCTGAGTTTCAAAGTCATCGGGCTTTATCATTTTCAAGTTTATCATGGTAAGCACAAGTCGCTCCACCACGCAACGAAATTCCTCTACAAGGTCGCAGGACAGGCTGCTTCTGCCTGAACGCAGGGCGTGGTAAAAGCCGAGGCAGCTATCAAGTCCTACGCTTTCAAGGGCTGATGTATATGATGGAATTGCGATAGTATACAGAAACGAGAGCATGGCGTTTACTCTGTCGAGGGGTGGGCGTTTGGTGCGGTTGGCAAGGTAAAAATCTTCTTTTTGGTGGAGTATCAGTCGGTCAAATATATCAAAATATGCCTTTGCACAGCTTCCCTCTATACCCATGATGATATCTTTATCGGAAGTTTCATAGACGGTCTTTATGCCGTTTTCAAGATATTTTATACAATCTGTAAGCGCTCCGTCACTGTTTATATCCGGGTTATCGTGGAGCGAACGTCTGATAAGATAACGTGTATTTGAAAGCTTTGCGGCGACAGTATTCCTGATAAGGTCGAGCTGAGGAATAGAAAAAAGCTCAAACTGCTCTTTTCGCAGATAGACGTTGCCCTTTGTTTTGCCCTGAACTCTTGCGAGAAATTTACCTTGAGGAGAAATAAAATTAACGGCTATGCCATATTCTGCACACTTGCCCATAAGCGCAGGTGAACAGCCCGAATAGCTGAAAATATAGATATCCTCGATATTAGTAAAAGGCACACGGAACCTCTCGCTGTCCTCTGCCCTGCACACTATGTTTTCGCCGTCAAGTGTGAGGTAGGCAGTTTCTTCGAGAATATAAAGTGAATTGAGCAGTTTACGCATTGTTTTCGCCTCCGTTCATGGAGAAAATCGTATTTTTCACGCTATATTTCTTCACTTTTGGAAAGCACATATCCGACAGTGAACAGCCTGAACATTTCTGACCTTTTACACGCTTTGGGATAATATCCGCCGCAAGTATCTCACGCATTTTTCCAAGATAGTCGCAAAGCATTTTATCATACTCTGCGCCCTGAATATCAAAGGGCAATTCTGATCGTCTGCGCACATCTGCATAGTACAGAAAACATCGGCTATTGCAATGAAATACGTTATCCACGCAAAGCTTCTGCGCATAGACTTGTATAGCGTCGGTCTGATTGAACTCCCCTGCTTTGGGTCTGGTGGGTTTATACTCCACAATTTCCACACGGAATGTGCCGTCCAGGGTATCTATATAGTCACCGCTTTTATCACGGACAAACTCGATACAATCTACAACTCCGAAAATATTGTACTTAGGGTCATCATTATACACTGACACGTCACTTCGGACGATCTTATGCTTATTTTCAAAGTTGCGCTCGCCGCTGTGGACGTTCTCATGGAGGAGGTTTGCTTTGACGACAAAGGCGTTTTCAGCCCAGTCGTCATTAACTTCTAAAAGAGCAAACCTGCGTGGACAATACATATAATGCTGTATGTCACGGATATTGATAGTTACATCTTCGCTCATCAGAGCTTTTCAATAAGGGTAACGCCCTCAGGCATATCCTTATCTATGGAGATATCATAGTCTGAGTAATATCTTGGAGTTGTCACGCCGTCTTTGAGCTTAACTGACACCTTGTCAAAGAGGATATGTGCAGGGGCATTGCCCAGGGCGGAGTCATGCTTGAACACGATAAGCTTACGCATACAGAGCTTTCCTCTTGCGGCGCTTCTGTCATGCTCGAACATATTGATGATAGATGTCCAAAGAAGCTCAAGGTCGTCCTCGCTAAAGCCTGTTATCTTCTGAGCGAGCATTGCGGAAACATAGCCCTCGCCACGATAAAGCGCATATGGGATTATGCTCTTTTTGCCCATTTCGGTCTCACCGCTCTGCTGTCTGTCCTCAGTTGTTCTTGCTTGTCTTGTGATTGTGATATCCTGAGCAAAAACAGGGTCGATACTTCTTGCAAAATTGAGCTGGACAGGCCCTCTTACAATGCCGCATGGATCATCGCCTGTACTCATTACTGCACCGAAAGTTCTTACGTCAAAGTAGTTTTGACAGATATAGTCACGAGCCTGCTTAACGTCATCAGGATTCTTGCCTTTCTGCTTTGTGGCAAGGCCAAGGGTATTATAAGCTTCGGTGAACTTTGTATTGAGGGCTTTGTCTGCCTTGATAAGGATATTGTAGCCTGCTTCGCCCTCTTTGGTAAGCTCCACAAAGTTTCTTATCTTTCTTTTAAGGCACACGTCTGTAACGATTCCGAGGCTTGTTTCTGGGTCTGTTCTAGGCATATTGCCTGCGTCAGGGTCGCCGTTTGGGTTGCCGTTCTCAACGTCAAAAAGCATTACAAATTCATACCTGTTCTTGATCACATTTTCCATAATATTTCGTCCTTTCTTTATTCTTCTGATTTTGCTTCGGGTTTAACTTCAGAATTTTCTTCTGGCTTATCTTTCGATTTTTTTGTGTAAAGATCTCTGTACTGCTGTGCATAGGCTACAATAAACATTCCTTGTTCGTCATTAGAAAGGGTATGAGGAAATTTTTCCTCCAAATCAGCTATTATACCAAGGGTAAGATCTTTATAATGGTTGCGTAACTCTATGCTCTTATATTTTTTTAAATGTTTAAAAGATAAATCAACAAGATGTGGAAACACCGTTACAGGTCTTGAACAAGCTGATGAAAAATACGTATCGACTATTGTCTTATTAAGCGTTCCTTCTGAAGTATCTTGCTGTATCTTCTCAAGCACTGCAAAAAGTCTGCCGCAAAGTTTTGCTGAATTTTTGTCATTAAGGTCTAATGTCATTTTTATTACCTCCTTATTATATTTACGATTTATGCAGCCCCTTATCAAGCCTGCCCTTACGTCATTGATTTTTATAAAATGGTTGTTATCTTCGTTGCTGTCGGTCTTGACCCTTGTTATTACTGTGGAAAGCAGTTCGTCAGGGTATCTTGTGCCTTTGAGTATTGCTTCAAAAAGTGCGGCGGTGAGAGGTGACGGAACTTTTTCTTTAGACGATTTTGGTGAGATAAGCTCACGCTTGATACGTTCAATGCTTACTTGACGCTGACCCTCAGTGAATGCGATATCCTGCTGATGTTTGAGTACATTATCAAATATCCTGCCGAACTTATCGTGGAAGATGAACTTCTGGGATATTCTTGAACTGTTTGGGGTAAAGCCTGCAACGTAAAATTCTACGTTAGGGTCATATGGCATATCGGCTGTCCTGCCCTGTTTAAGCTGGCTCATGACAGTGTTTATGTTTCGGTCGGCTTCGGTCACAACGGTTTTATTTAATTCGTCCTCAAATCCGCTGAACATACCGGCAAACATATTGCATTCTTCTGCATCGTTCTTCTTCATTGCGAAATAGACTATTGTCATATCGTCAAAAGTCTTGTAATGGCTTCTGTCAGCAAGTAGAGAATTAAGCGCAGAGGTATACATTTTCATGGCTTTCTCAGAAACATTGCTGTTGTAGGACTGTTTCTTGCCATAGGATTCAAAAGCAGATTCTTTCATGCCAACGAGGACACAGCCTGAGGACATTCCACCTTTGATACCCTTTATCTTATCATGGATACGGGCTTGCGGGAGCTTCTCACCAAGAATGGAACAGGTGGATAGTTCGGTATCGTCACTGTCGCTGTCGGCGCTAAGCTGGGCGAGGTAACCTTCATAGGCAGCTTTGAATTTGCTGTCATTGTGAAGTTTTATTTCAGGAGAGCCGTCAAGTCCAAACTCATAGTAGGAGCTTGAATACTCCTTGCCTAGTGCAAGAAGGTGTGGGTTTTGGGTTTCCTGCTCAGGTTCCCATGTACGGATAAAGTTAAGATAGGCTTTGCAAATAGGCGAGTCGATATTCTCAAAGAACTTCTCATTCCATTCGCAAAAGCATTTGTGGGATTTTACTGCTTTGTTGGTAGCGTCTGTAGGGGTCAAAGTTCCTTTATCATAGTTCAGACCGAATATGTAGAGTGGTCTGTGTTCGATCGTGTTTTTGTCTATGCCCGGTTTCTGCGTTCTTACAGGAAGCTGTTCCGTTATCGGAACGTAATTCGTTTTAGTTTTGCCATTCTTCAAATTAATGATCTTCGGCTCTTTTACATCATTTATTGCGGCTATCTTGCCCTCGGGGGTAAGAAGAATTTCAAAGTGTATGGCTTGCTTACAATAGCCTGCAGGAGTTTTATTCTCCTGCAAAGCACTGTAATCGCACAAGGCTTTAATCAGCATTTAATCTCCTCCCTGTATTTTGCAACATCAATAACACCGTCTATCATATGCGGACGGTAGAAAACTGCGTCGGCCTTGTCAGAAAACTTAGGGTCATTCCAATCATTATTGACAGGCTTGCCTCCGTCCTCAAACTTCATGCCGTAAAGCATAAAGCCAAGGTCTTTATCACCCATATTTTGCGGTGCTATCTGTGTAAGGTCAAAGTCGTCAACAAGTTCAATACTCTTTATTGCAAATTCACGGCAGCCAAGACATGGCTGTCTGAAATGCTGACCGTTTCTGAGACGTCTGAGCATTATGTTATAATGCTTATCATCAGATTCGTCTGGGTGGTCTGATTTAAGATAGGTGCGCTCAAACGTGAACTCGATACCGTATTTCACATTTTTCAGCACCATTGCCGCTCGCTGACTTCGTATCTCCGAGGTGTACATCTCCGCCGAGCCTCCGCCTTTCATCTGCTGTTTCACCGATGATAACAGTAACTTATCTTTGACCTCGTTTCGTCGGATATTGGTAAACTCGATAGGGTTGAACACCACTATTTTGTTTATTTGGTAGCGCACGGCAGGCTTCCAATACACCGATTTGATAAGCCCCTCCAATGCGCTTGGGGTGGGTACGTCGTAACTTACCCTCTCAACTTTCATTTCAGGTCGCGAAAAGCAAGCGTAGTCACCTGTCACGATGATCTTAAAACCATAGCTCATTTTTACATCACTCCTTTTAAACTTATATTAGTATTAGGTACATTGTTTTTTTGCTCTACATATATGATACTCCATTATGAATAAAATGTCAATAGTTTTCATGTATAAAAAAAGTGTCGGATTTTCGGCATATTTCACAATTCCACGTTCAATGGTTTGTGATATAAAAAAGTTGACTTTTTAAAATAATGTTTGTATAATATATTTGTCTATACTTTACGCATATGTGAGTTGAAAAATATTCGTATTCGGTACGATATGGAATGCAGCAAGTGGCAGACTGTCTTGGTGGCAGCCTGCCATTTGTTTTAGATGAAATAATCCTGCATTGCGGCTTGGGTGTTCAAACCTGTTTCATTATTATAATAGCTCTGATTTTCGAGAATGAATATACCTGTGCCGTGATCGTTAAGAACACCCTGAGAATAGAGATCCTTGAAAACGTTCATATAGACAGACACTGAATATTTCTGCAATGCTCTTCTTACTGACATATCACCATTACGCAAGGTTTCAACAAGTTCATGGCAAGTCTGGTCGTTAGGATCGTCGATAACGATAGAGATAGTGTCGGCGGAGATGTATTCAAACTGCATTGCATAGCTTCGGAATGGTATGCTGTATGGTGACATTAAGCCTTGGCGGTCGAATGAGTTGCTTTGTTCGTTATATTTCGCAATAGAGTTTTCAGCTATACGACTTTGGTTGAAGTTGAAAATTCCGTCGTAGTATTCTTTAATACAATCATAGGAAGTTATGTCTTGGTACTTTTCCAGTAAACCTTTAGTCTTGTTAATTCGCATGGCAAGGTCGCTTCCCTTGCGGTATGTTTCGTCAATGTCAAAAACGTACACATAGCCCTTGTCATCTTTACCCTCACGATTACATCTGCCCCCTGCCTGCAAAATGCTGTCTAAACCTGAAAGCTGGCGGAAAACTGTGTTAAAGTCAAGGTCAACGCCTGCTTCTACAAGTGAAGTTGAAACTACTGTGATATGCTCGCCATTTTCAAGCTTCTTTCTTACTACTTCTATGACACGGCTTCTGTGGGCTGGGGTCATATTGGCGGAAAGGTGATATTTTTCACCTTGAACAAGATAGTAAAGCTCTGCCGCTGTTTTCTTGGTATTCACAACTATCAGGGCATTTTTACACCGAGAGGCATTTTCTGCAATGGTTTCAAGAGTGGTTCTGCCCATGTCTTTATATTCGCATTTCTTGAAATACTTAAAATTAGTTCGGTCGGTAACAAGCTTATTATAGTTCACATCAGGCAGGAACTTATCAAAAAGCTTAGAATAATCGGGCATTGTGGCGGAGAGAAAAAGTGCTTCGCTGTTAAGATACTTTGTTATATAGCCCACAGCTTTAAGGCAGGGGCGAAGAAGTTCTGTTGGAATAAGGTGTATTTCATCAAAAACTATTACGCTGTCACGGAGATTGTGGAGCTTTCGCAGTGCTGAGCCTTTATAATGGTATATGGATTGGAAAAATTGCACGCTTGTGGTGATTATAAGTGGTGCGTCCCAATTTTCGCAGGTCTTTTTGAGCTTCTCTGCGGTTTTCTTTTCTTCCTCTGTGTTGCCGTCATAGGAATAGTTTGAATGATGCTGTAGGACATGGAGAACGTCGCCGAACATTTTTTCAAACTTATTAGCGGTCTGTTCTATTATACTTGTGTAAGGTATGACGTATATGATTCTCTTCTTTCCGCTTTCTAAGGCTAGTTTCAAACTACATAAGGTTTTTCCGCTACCTGTTGGCATATCAAGAATTGAAATATGACTTTTATTGACCGAATTATCAAAAGCTTGTTGCTGAATACGGCTTCTTGCTTGCCTTAATGGAGTATTTGACGGCATATCGCTTAATTCTCTGTTCAGTTTATCAAGCGCCATTTTAAAATCGCCGCTCATGCCACGTTCAACATTTTTATTGCAAAATATTTCAGTATCGAGAAAATCTGCGTCTGTCAGGCAAGAGAACACGTACTTGGTGAAAAAGGCGTAACGCTCGATAAGCTCGGTGGGGTCTTTTGCAGAAAGCAGTTCATTGTACAGCGGCGTTCTTTCTTCCTGAGTTAGGGTGGCAAATTCTATTTCAGTGGCGTATGCGCTGTAGTCACTTTCGCCCGTGTATTCATTTTCTCTTTTTAAAGTGCCGCTGAGAGTCGGGCTGTCGGAGCTGTCCGCAACTGTGCCGCCGTCCATAAGTCCTGTGTGGTGTCCTGCGATGCAATACTCCATAAGGGGTGCGAAACAATCGTTTTTATCTGCAAACTTTTTATACTCTAGTGCTCCGCAGGCGGCGTGGCTGAATTTTACTTTGTCATTATCAAGCCGTTTCTGAAAGTTAAGAGCATACTTACCTATATCGTGATAAAGGCTCGCTTTTTTCGCAATGGGTTTCAAAAGATCTACTGAAAATTTTTCTGCTTTTTCACTTACTCCTGTGAGGTGGGCTTTTACAGTTTGCCTTTCACCGTCCTCACGGGTGTGTGCGTAATATTTCATGGTCATTCCTCCCTTTTCAGATATACAAATTTATCTATGTTTTTATTATATCATACAATTTAATACTTGTGGGGAAAATTTTTGTACACATAAACAAATATTTGTACAAATTGTTATATTTTTATTATAATACATTATAATATATAGGTCAACATAAAGCATTCGACATTTTGAAAATTTGGCTTGATTATTATTTAAAAATGTGTTAAAATTAAACTATAAGTAAATTTGTATTTTTTTAAAATGTTATGAGAGGAATTTATATGAAGTACAGACTTTTATGCAATAAGATCACAGTAGTGGCTCTTTCGGCGTTGTTGTCGCTGAGTGCGGTATCATGCGGCAGGCTTGACGCTAGCAAGCTTGACGGAAACGCTTTGACAGTGACCGAAACCGAGAGCAAAGCGGAAGTCAAAAAAACTGATGACAGCTCCAGTAAAAACGATGTCAAGGTGAATGAAGAAGAAAAGGAACAGCCAAGCTACACCTGCTCGCTGGTTTGCGTGGGCGACAACCTTATACACGACAACATTTATAATGAGGCGCTAAAGCTTGGCGGTGGTGAAAAATATGATTTCACGCAGGCTTATGAAAACGTTACAAAGTACATAGAAGGCACTGATGTAGCTATCATAAATCAGGAAACGCTTGTTACAGACAGCGTTGAACCACAAAGCTATCCTATGTTCGCATCACCAACGGCTGTGAGCGACAAAATAGTTGACATGGGGTTCAATGTGGTTTCTATGTCAAACAATCACGTTCTCGATCAGGGTGAAGAGGGGCTTATAAGCTCTCTTGATTACTGGGACACTAAGGACGTTGTACACTACGGTGCTTACCGTTCGCAGGAGGACGCTGACACTATCAAGACCATGGAAGTCAACGGCATAAAATTTGCTTTCCTGGGATACATGGAGCACACAAATGGTAATTATCTCAGCGGTGACGGTGCTCAGGTGATATATCTTGATGAAGAGGACAAGATAAAGGCTCAGATAGAAGAGGCTGACAAAATGGCGGACGTTGTTGTGGTTTCATGTCATTACGGCACAGAGATACAGAACGAGCTTAACGAACAGCAGACAGAGATAACGCCTAAGCTTGTGGAATGGGGTGCTGACCTGATAATAGGCACGCAGGCGCACACTATCAGCACTTGCGGATATCTTGACAAGCCTGAGGGCGGACAGGCGTTCGTTTACTACGGTTTGGGCAACTTTATTTCGACTATGTATGACACAAAGTCGCTTGTGGGACTTATTGGCAAGCTCAATGTTGTTAAAGACCCTGACACCAATGAGGTGACATTCGAGAACGTTAAGGCGATACCGATAATATCGCACTTTGAGGGTGATTCATACTATGGCGATTGGTACAACTGCACTGTTTATCCTTATGCGGAATACACTGACGAGCTGTTTGCCAAGAATTATGTAGAGGGCTTCACTCGTGAGAGTGTGGAGCAATGCTTGTCTTACATACCTGATGAGTTTCTCAGTATTGAGTAGTCGGGGCAATATGTATGGGACGGCGCCCTCGACGTCCCGTTTGCAAAGTTGATTAAGAATATGATGTTTCTGCGGACGACTTTTATGCCGTCCGCTTTTTTTGGGTATTGTGTAAAGGTTTACATATATCTTAATAAATTTATATAATGTAAATATCAATTCATGAAATGTTTACATTAAAATATGCTCAATCCATTAAAATACTTGCACAAATCACTTTTTTACTATTGCAATTTAGGCAAATATGCTATAAAATATACATATAAGGGGAGGAACGGACTTCCCGATAAAATTTTCATTTTTTTATATTCTGAAAACTATTTTGAATTTACAGGAGGGTTTATTACATGAAATTTGCTGACGGTTTCTGGCTCAACCAGAGAGGCTACGAAGTAAACTATGCAAATCAGGCTTTCGAGATCGAAGAGATCGAAAACGGATTCCTCGTTGTGGCAACACCTTTCGTTGTATACAACAGAGCTATGATGCTCGGAAGTGCTAACCTTGAGATCGCTTACACTTCAACTCAGGAGAACTGCGTAAAGGTAAGCATCACACATCACAAGGGTCATGTTGACAATGGTCCGCACTTTGTTCTCGAGGACAAGGGCTTCAAGCCACAGGTAACTGTTACAGACAAGGAAGCCATACTTGTTACAGGCGACACAAAGCTCGTTGTTTCTAAGGAAAACTGGAGCTTCACATACTATTATAAGGATAAGAAACTCACAAGTGGTGGCTGGAGATCGACAGGCGTTATTTTTGAGAATGCTTACAAGCAGCAGGCAAGACTTCAGACACAGCTCGACGACACATTCTGGAGCTACCCTGCCGATCCTACAAGAACATACATCAGAGAGCAGTTCGACACTTCTGTTGGCGAATATTTCTACGGCTTCGGCGAAAAGTTCACAACATTCACTAAGAACGGTCAGAACGTTGAGATTTGGAACGCTGACGGCGGTACTTGTTCCGATCAGTCTTACAAGTCTATCCCATTCTATCTTTCTTCAAAGGGCTACGGTGTATTCGTAAACAGCACTGACAAGGTTTCATATGAGGTTTGCTCTGACACTGTTTCTAAGGTATCCATGACAGTTCCAGGTGAGAGCCTTGAATACTATGTATTCGGCGGTGCTAACCTCACTGACGTACTCAAGGGCTACACTGACCTTACAGGCAAGCCTTCACTGCCACCTGCATTCTCATTTGGTCTGTGGCTCACAACTTCATTTACAACAACATATGATGAGGAAACTATCACATCATTTATCGATGGCATGGCTGAGAGAGATATTCCTCTTCAGGTATTCCACTTTGACTGCTTCTGGATGAAGGGCTTTGAGTGGTGTAACTTTGAGTGGGACAAGTCACAGTTCCCTGACCCACCTGCAATGCTCAAGAGATTGCACGAAAACAAGGGTCTGAAAACTTGCGTATGGATCAACCCATATGTTGGTCAGCGTTCAAAGCTCTTTGACGAGGGTATGAAGAACGGCTACTTCATCAAGAAAACTGACGGCTCTGTATTCCAGTGTGATGAGTGGCAGCCTGGTATGGCTATTGTTGACTTCACTAATCCTGAGGCTTGCAAGTGGTATGCAGAATATCTGAGGAAGCTCTGCGAAATGGGTGTTGACACATTCAAGACAGACTTTGGTGAGAGAATACCTACAAGAGATGTTGTTTACTATGACGGCTCTGACCCTATCAAGATGCACAACTTCTACACATATCTTTATAACGAGTGCGTATTCAACGTACTGAAAGAATATTTTGGAGAGAACAAGGCTTGTCTGTTTGCACGTTCTGCTACAGCAGGCGGTCAGAAGTTCCCTGTTCACTGGGGCGGAGATTGCTCAGGCAACTACAACTCAATGGCTGAGGTTGTAAGAGGCTGTCTGTCACTTTGTATCTCAGGCTTCGGCTACACTTCACATGACATGGCAGGCTTTGAAGCTACTGCTACACCTGACATTTACAAGAGATGGGCTGCATTCGGTATGTTCTCATCACATTCAAGACTGCATGGTAACCAGTCATACAGAGTGCCATGGCTCTTCGATGAGGAGTCCTGCGACGTTCTGCGCTTCTTCACAAAGCTCAAGGGCAAGCTCATGCCTTATCTGTGGGCTCAGGCTATCAAGACACACGAGGTCGGCGTACCTGTAATGAGAGCAA
>OGXJ01002405.1_pt1 | contig 12500 bp, 8 predicted proteins | sample 1576231 | NCBI WGS metagenome assembly OGXJ01 (sample SAMEA3541539, study PRJEB24748) | human gut metagenome | biome: human gut; feature: human-associated habitat; material: faeces | place: China | collected 2012
CAGCTGCCGGAGCGGTGCTTAAGCCGCAAGGCGGGAATTGTGCGGTGTTGCCCTATCCTCACTCCCCTTTTGGTGAGCGGCTAGCCTGCAATTCGACGTATTATTGAGGTTACCATTTCTATCCACACTCTCCTTGCGGAGAGCGATACGTTGGGGGGCAACCAAGGCCGATGCGGCATTTCTATCCACACCCTCTCACAGGGAATGACTGGCATTTATTCATGGCTCTGGTAATGTTACACAAACTTTTACCGATGTTTGTGAACAGAAAAACAATTGTACTGGGCACTGGCATGGCATTTTTGCTGGCTCAAACACTCGTGCATTTATTTCATGTTCTGCTTCTGCTATTTTGTGCAGGCAATGCTTATTTCATCAGTTTCTGCAGCGTTTTCAGCAGCTCATCCACAACTTCGTCATTCCCGGCACGGATATCATCCGCCACACAGGTGCGGATATGGTTTGCCAGCAGCTCACGGTTGAACGCGTTCATCGCCGCCGTTACCGCCGCCGACTGCACCAGAATATCCGGACAATACACTTCGTTTTCCACCATCCCACGGATGCCCCGAATCTGCCCTTCGATCCGGTTCAGTCTGTGGACCAGGCTTTTATACTCTTCTTCACTGCGATGCTTTGTTTTGTGTGCACAGCAGCAACACGGTTCCTTCTCTTCGTTTTCCTGCATTATGTACCCTCCCATCACATGCAAGGTACCCCGGCGGGGTATATTTACTGTATACCCCGCCAGGGTACCTTGTCAAGTAGATAATATAATATTTTTATATTATTTTATGCGAGAGTTTTTTACTATAGCAATTTTTAAAATTAAAGCGGATATCCGCATGAACAAAACCACCCTGAACAGTCAGAAAGAGAAACATTTTATGCTCTCCTTGCGGAGAGCGACTCAACGTGCCGGACTTTCCCGCTACTGATCCCCTATTTCTATCCACGCTCTCCTTGCGGAGAGCGACTCCTCGCCCCAGCCCCAGTTGCCATCCTGTTTGGGATTTCTATCCACGCTCTCCTTGCGGAGAGCGACCGGGAACGATCGGCGCGGCTGCTGGTACAGCTGCTATTTCTATCCACGCTCTCCTTACGGAGAGCGACGCATGAGTCGCTGCACGGTCGCGGGCTCCTGCCGATTTCTATCCACGCTCTCCTTACGGAGAGCGACCGGGGCCGAAATCCAGGACCCCGGACAAGTATTATTTCTATCCACGCTCTCCTTACGGAGAGCGACATTGTCAAAAGATGCCAAAGACGGGCCAGTACTAATTTCTCTCCACGCTCTCCTTACGGAGAGCGACGCCAAACTTACCCAAAAATTTGAAATCAGAAGCAAATTTCTATCCACGCTCTCCTTACGGAGAGCGACAGCAAATGGAGCATCTTAAAATCCCGGCGCATGGTATTTCTATCCACGCTCTCCTTGCGGAGAGCGACATCTCCGTGTTTTGGACGGCTCTAAGTCGTCCATTATTTCTATCCACGCTCTCCTTGCGGAGAGCGACACATTACGATAATTACAACTTGCACTGTGTCGAAATTTCTATCCACGCTCTCCTTGCGGAGAGCGACGCGTTTTTTTTGATGTATCATTAAATTATTTCTATCCACGCTCTCCTTGCGGAGAGCGACTTAACAAGCGTTGTGAGTTCAACGGGGACAATAGATTTCTATCCACGCTCTCCTTGCGGAGAGCGACGGTATCGGTCTGGTGTTTCTGTGGTGGGGCGTTCGGATTTCTATCCACGCTCTCCTTGCGGAGAGCGACGGCGGATGCTCCCCAGGACGGGCCACAGCTGGGATTTCTATCCACGCTCTCCTTGCGGAGAGCGACAAACTTGAAAAATACGGCATCAAGATGCAGGGGTTATTTCTATCCACGCTCTCCTTGCGGAGAGCGACGCTTGAGTTATTTCTATATTATCAAGATAACACAATTTCTATCCACGCTCTCCTTGCGGAGAGCGACCATTCCTGACCGGGAACCTGCTGCCGGATATCTGATTTCTATCCACGCTCTCCTTGCGGAGAGCGACCCAACAAGATGGGCACCAACATGCAGGATATCCAATTTCTATCCACGCTCTCCTTGCGGAGAGCGACGGCGTGTGGGAGTGATACAGTTCCATCCCATCTTTATTTCTATCCACGCTCTCCTTGCGGAGAGCGACCCGGAGCTTTCTGACGAGGAAAAAGAACTCGCCCTATTTCTATCCACGCTCTCCTTGCGGAGAGCGACTTTGTATCTGGAAGAAAACTACGGGCTTACCAGCGAATTTCTATCCACGCTCTCCTTGCGGAGAGCGACAATACCGGAATTGTCAGCAGGACAGGCAGAATGGTATTTCTATCCACGCTCTCCTTGCGGAGAGCGACCGGTGCCGGGGGCATTCTTGTTTATTCGCCGATCAATTTCTATCCACGCTCTCCTTGCGGAGAGCGACTGGCTTTAATCCATTCAAAACACTCATAGTTTTGACATTTCTATCCACGCTCTCCTTGCGGAGAGCGACAGCAAAAGTGCACAAAACAGTGGGGCACTTTTGCGCATATGAAACAAATTTTATGGGGATTGCATCTTCATGCTGACAGGCAAGGCTGTATTTTACCCTTTCTGCCCCTGTTTTTTCCATATTTTCTGGTGCGAAGGAACCGGGAATTTTATGATTGCCTTCCCCTCGCACTAAGCAAACAAGATTCCATCCTGATCAAAATCCGGGTGCAGACCCACATGCTCGACTTTGCTTTTGTAATGGTTTCCCAGTTGATAAAAGCGCAGGCTGTCCGATTCCGAATCGATCAGTTCGGTCAATTTTGCTTTGAACATCGTGTATTGCGCGGCATCCAGCAGGCACTCAAATACGGAGTTTTGCACCCGCTGGCCGTAGTCTACACAGACTTTTGCTACTTTGCGCAGCCTGCGACGACCGGCGGCTGTTTCGGTGTTGACATCATAGGTTACAAGCACCAACATAACGGCACCTCACTTCCAGAAAAACGGTGGGTACACTTCCAGGTCGCCGCGCAGAGCACGGGCCAGCAAAAGCGCCTGAACATAGGGCACCAGCCCCCAGGGCAGTTTTTCTTTCAAAAACGGATGGGTGATCTCTTCCTTCTTTTTGTTCTGCCATGCGGTCAGGAAAGCTTTGCGGCCATCATCCGTCAGCAGTACGGCACCATTTTCCTGCTTTTGCAGGTGTTTTGCCGTGATGATCTTTTGATTGATGCAGCTGATGACCAGCCGGTCTGCATAAACCGCCCGCAGTTCTTCCATCAGGTCAAGTGCCAGACTTTTGCGGCCGGGGCGCGGGCGGTGCATAAAGCCAACATAAGGGTCCAGGCCCACAGCGGTCAAGGCGGATGCACACTCCCGCGCCAGCATGCTGTAGGCAAACGAAAGCAGCGCATTCACATTGTCCAGCGGTGGACGGCGGCTGCGGCCCTCAAACACAAAATCCTGCTTTTGCTGCAGAATCAGGTCATTCAGGCAGTCAAAGTAGCGCTGGGCTGCCTCACCTTCCAGGCCGCGCAGCTGTTCCGGATCATCGCTGGTCTGTATCAGCGGCAGCGCGGCGGCCAGCTGGGTGGAGGTGCGTTTCAGTTTTTCGACCGGGACACGCTGGGGATGATCGCGGGTTGCGCGTTCCAGCACCCAGCGTGCGTTATACACTTTACCAAGGATAAAGCTCCGGGCATAGCGACAGCTCTGGGCCGGGTCATCCGACACGCGGTACTGCGTCTGACGCAGCAGCACATTGCCGCGTTCTTCCCCCACGGTGCGGGCCTGAAATCTGCCATACGGGTCAAAAAAGCAAAGGTCAATGCCCCGCCGGGCACAAGCTCCCATCAAAGCGGGGCTGGCACCCGCGTAAGTAAAGCAGACGATGCCTTCCAGCGTATGCAGGGCATAGCGGTGGGTTTCCTGCTTATTGCGGGTAACAACAAGGTTTTCGCCATCCAATGTCAGGTAAGCGTCCTCATTGATGACAAACAGGGTGTTGAGCAGCTTTCTCATGGCGCGCCCTCCTCAATATGCTCCCGCAGATACGCCGCCGGGTCTGCCTGCTGATACAGCGCCGGCAGGCAAAGCTCTTTCAGTGAGCAGGCATTGCAATGCTTGCCGGGTTTGCTTTTTGGGGTATAGCCGCGCGCAAACAGGCGGTTCATCTCATCCGCCATGGTCTGCGCGGTGCTGCGCAGTTCCGGTGTCAGGGAAACATGTTCCCGCTGCCGGGTTTCTTCATAAAAGATTTCCCCTTCCGGCACCTCGCACACCAGCATTTCTTCCAGCGCCATGGCCTGTGCGCAGAGCTGCAAACGGTCGGCATCGTTTACCTTGCTGCGGCCATGCTTATATTCCACGGGCATGGGCTGCCACAGGCCGCGGCGCCCCTGCAATGACACGCCGTTTGGATCCTTGTGAAACTCTACCACATCGCAGTCGCCGGTCAGTTTTAAGCGGTGGCTGACTACCCTCATACCGCGGGCGATCAGCAAATCGCCGCGTTTTTCCGTCAGGGTAACATCATGGCAGCGGGTATGCTGCAGGCGGCCTTCGGCGGTGCGTTGGTTTTCGGACCATTGTTGTTCCAGGTGTATGAGCGCCCACTGACGGCGGCAAAAGCTGAAATGCTGGATACCGGACATCAGCAGGTAATCATCTGGGGAAACCATTACGACAGCCTCTCACACGTTACCCCTGCCGGAAGATTTTCATCCACGGTCACCACATAGTCATGGTAGCTGCGCGGGAAGGCTACCCCTTCGGCACGCGTGACATGCACTGCATCAAACAGTTTATAGGACGGCGCATTGCCCAGCTCCGAATCATGCTTGAACACGATCAGTTCCCGAACTGCCATTTTGCCGCGGGCTGCACTGTGGTCATTTTCAAACATATTCAGGATTGCCTGCCACAGCAGCTGCAGGTCATCCTCTGAGAATCCTGTAGTTTTGCGGGCAAGGTTGGCCGAAACATAACCCTCTGCACGGTACAAACCATACGGGATCACATACTTGCGGCCCATCTCAGTGCCTTTTCGCTCTGCATCCGCTTCGGTCGTAATGGCAATACGGGTAATGGTCACTTCCTGCGGGAGAACAGGGTCTACCGAGCGTGCAAAGCTCAACTGAACCGGGCCACGCACCTGCCCACAGTTCAGTGCGCCTTTTACAAAGGTTGTCATAACGGCGCCAAATGTGCGGATATCATAAAAGTTCTGGCACATAAAGTCCCGGATTTTACGGTCCAACTCCGGGTCACCTTTCTTGGCGACTTTCAGGGCATCCTTGGCATCAGCATCAATGCCCAAGTATTCGAGTGCTTTTTTATCGCTGCGGTTCAGGGGGACCTGATCTTTAATGTAAATCTGGTATCCCGCTTCATCTTCTTTGGCCACTTCGACATAGTTGCGAATCTTACGCTTTAAGCAGACATCTGTAACAATGCCATATCCCGTTTCCGGGTCAACGCGCGGCATGTTGCCTGCATCCGGATCGCCGTTCGGATTTCCATTTTCAACGTCAAACAGAATTACAAAATCATACCGGTTTTTGATTGCCTGTGCCATTGTTATTCCTCCACTTTCTTTGTATAGCGTTCCTGTGTTTGATGATAATAGCCGAGAATAAAAGAGCCCTGTTCCGGCAGAGTCAGCCGTGCTGGGAAGCTTCCTTCTAATTTGCCGCCTGCCAAGGCTGCGATCTGCTTATCGTAATAAATCTTTTGTGGCTTGCTCATTTTTTGCATATGCTTTTGTGCCAGCATCAGAATTGTCGGGAATACAGTAGCTGGGGTGGATGCCGCCGCATTAAAATATCTGTCCTTGATGGTTGTATTGATATCCGGGTTTACCGCCATCTGGATTGCTTCCAGCACAGCAAAAAGCTGACCCATAACATACGGTTGATAATTTGTTTCCTTGTTATTTTCCACAGTTAATACCTCCTTTGGGCAACGGGGATCTTCATTACGCAGGTAGTATGCTTTTATAATAGCGGCACGGCCGCGTGTTACTTTTTGCTCTGCGCGGATACGCATCATAACGCCATCCAGCAGGGTTGCCGGGTACCTTGTATTATTCAGGATTGCACGCAAGACATCGCCTGCCAGCTGCGGTGATGCCGATGGGCTGCGGGAATTGGTGTTGACAGTTTCCTGCAGTAGCCAGTACAGCCCCAGCCGCGGGAATTTATCATAAGCAGGGCGCACAATCTCTAAGCGGTCATAATGTTTCTGCACATTATCAAGCAGCGTTTGAAATGTATCCTGCCAGAAAAAGCGAACCGAGAGGCGCGCCGCATTAGGGGCCAAGCCAAGCACATAAAAGTGCCTTTGTGGGTCAAGTGTCACGTTCTGCCACTCTACACGCTGTCCATGGACCAGCTTGTCCACTGCATTTCGCACATCGCTTTCGCTGACAGGCGCATCCATGGCAAACAATGCATCCATTGCTACCTGCTGGTAGGCGGTCTCACCACCTGCTGCCCAGCAGACAATGGTGGTATCGCCCACGCGCTGAACATGTTCCCTGTCTGCCAGCAGATAGTTTAATGCCTGTGCATAGGCAAAGGCCGCATAACTGCCAACCGGCGCATTGCCCCCCTGTTCATGTCCGTATGAGCAAAAAGCGTCCGCATTAAAAGAAACAATCGATGCGCCGGAAGACTGTGCCCCGGTCACGCCTTTAATCGCCGGGTGCAGGCGGGCAAGCGGTGCCTTTTGCCCTGTAACCAGGCATCGGATTTCCGGTGCATCCGTGTTCTTATCACACTGCCGCTGCCAGGCTTCCTGTATTTCCGGATCGTCCTGAACATAGTTTTCCCGAATCAGAAATACCAGATTGCCACCCTTGTAAAGTTCCTTGAGACTTTGTTCCAGCGCTGGATTCTGCTCCGCCGCCTTGGGGTCCCAGTTTATAAAAAAGTTCCGCACTGCCTGTGCCGCCTGACCGGGAACATTTTGTAAAATGGCAAGATGCAGCTCCTTTGCAGCGGCAAAGCACTGCATTGCACGCTCCGGTTTGCCTTTTCCGTCAATGCCGAGCATGTAAGCACTGTTATCACACAAAAAATTGGCTGCCACACCACTAGAGCGTTTAACCTGTTCCGGAACTTGCAGCTGACATGGAGCAAGCACTGTTTTTTTACCGCGCTTTTCCTCTTGCTGCAAGGGGTGCAATGCCATCAGTTGGCCGTTTTCATCCAGTTCCAAAGCCCAACTGACTTTTGCGCTTGTCCAACCGGGGCGCGTGATTTTGCCATTGGCCAGCAAATCTTCATAGCATTGTACCAAAGCCTGTAAAATCATCGGTACACCTCGCAGTCTGCCACATTCAACACACCATGTTCCAATTTTGCATGGAAATACATCGGGGTTATGTTCTGCGGGTCAGTGTAGTTAAAGTCATATAGCATGAATCCCAAATCCCGTGTTTCCTCAATGGTCGGGATTGGCCCGCCGGGCCATGCGCGGAATGCGGCAGGAAATTCACGGCACCCAAGATAGGGAGTATGAAAACACTGACCCCTGGACATGCGCCGGGTAACAATATCCTGGAACTTTCCCGGATTGTCGCTCGGTGCCGCACGGTCAGTCATCTCAAATTCTGCCTCAATCACATAATGAACATCCTGCAGCACCATGGCCGCACGCTGAACGATCTGCTGGGGCGTGGCAAGGTAAAGCTCTTTCCCTGTTCCCTGCATCGCGCTGCGTACATCGGAACAAAGAATTTTGCTTTTTACTTCGTTCCGACGGATGTTGGTAAAGCGGATGGGATTCATGACATAGATTTTCCGGATTTTCCACCGTAAACCGGGGTGGTAATAGATTGCTTCTACTATGCCGCGTGCCGCGGAAGGGGTGAGGACTTCATATGAAACCCTTTCGACTTTTAGCTCAGGCCTCGAGAGCAAAGCATAATTCCCCCATACTTCCAGCTGGATCATCTGCATCAACTCCTTTGCATTTCTATTTTCAGTTGTTTTTAATTTACATTTTTGCTATAGTTTCAATATACGCTACTTGGCACCAAATGTCAATCCTTTTATCATGTATACTTTTTGTTTGCTTTTCATCCGGTTTTCTTTTATAATAAGTTGCGTCGGCAGCTTATGCCGTGGATAGAAATAGTTGATTTTACTTTAGCGCACAAAAACGGCAGGGCAGGCTCCCTGCCGTTTTTGCTTTATGCAAACCAGGCTGCTCCCGTTTCAGCTTCCATAGCAAGGCCCGTGTTGTTATCGTAAAGGCTTCCGTCCGTTAATTCCCATATGCCTTCACTGATTTGGCAAACTGCCCCGGCATTCTCCAGCGTTTTCAGATGATCCGGGTAAACCGGAACACCATATTGCCCCAGTTGACGGAACAAAGTTTTGCTTACCTCTCCTGCACGCAATCGTGCAAGCAAATGTTCCCCTTTCCCTTGGGGAATGTATACGGTCACGGCAGGTGTTTCAATTAAGCGGAACCTCTCTGCCGCTGTTGCAAAGGGGAAAATGCGCCCTTCCATATCCTGCTCGAACCCTTGCAGAATTTGCTGTTCATCCAGTCTTTTATCTCCTTTTAAGGTACGGTAAAACAGAAAGTATGTTTCGATTGCTTCCAGAGATGCCAGATCTGCATATTTTTTCAGGACGCTTTGCGTTGCGGATACATTCTGTTCCAGCATGCGCGGTACATGCTGCCCTTCCAATGTGAAAATCTGTACCAAGCTCTGCTCCGCCGGGCGTCTTCCCTCTCGATTGCAGCGCCCCGCCGCCTGCAAAATGGAATCCAGACCTGCTTCCTCGCGGTACACAGCCGGGAAATCCACATCAACACCCGCTTCGATCAAAGAAGTTGATATCACACGGCAGGGCAGCCCATCTTTTAAGCGTTCCCGGATTTCCTGCAATAACTGTTTGCGATGGGCTGGGTATAGCAATGTTGTCAGGCAATAGCTGCCCTCTTTGGGCAGGTTATTGTATAATTCCTGTGCTGTTTTTCTCCGGTTTACAATACACAGCACTTGTTCCTGCGCTGCCAGTTCTGCGCCAAGCTGGCTTTGTTCCAACTCTCCGCGCATTTTCAGCGTTGTACGCCGGAATGCCTGATATTGCTCTTTGGGATGTGGGCAAAGTTCCGTCATCTGCAGCCCAGGCGCCAGTTCATCAAACAAGGGCTGCAAAGCTGGTTGTGTGGCCGTGCACAGTACCGCTGCTGCGCGGTAATGCTGTACCAGCTGCGCGATTGCCGCAACGCAGGGGCGCAAATAAGGAACCGGCAGGTTTTGTGCTTCGTCAAAAATGACCACGCTATTTGCAATGTTATGTAATTTACGGCATTGTGACGCATGGTTGCCGTAAAGTGATTCAAAGAATTGCACGGATGTGGTAACCACCACCGGAGCATCCCAGTTTTCCGCCGCCAATGCTTTGCGGTAGGCTGCCGGCTCATCATCTTCCTTGGCAGAGTAGTCCACCCCTGAATGGTGTTCCAAAACATTTTCTGCTCCTAATATTTCCGAAAACACATCCGCGGTCTGGTCAATAATGGATGTATAAGGGATCACATAAATAACCCGGTCCATATGGTTCTTTACAGCTAGCGAAAGCGCAAATGCCAATGACGCTACCGTTTTTCCCCCGCCTGTAGGAACGGTCAGGGAATAAAGGCCGCGCCGCCCTGTTTGCCCTGCCGTTGTACAAGCACTCAAAATTGAACTGCGGCGCTGATTCAAGGTTCCCTGGGGATTGCTCCATTTTGCGGTATATTGGTTCAACCTTTTCAGCAGTTCATCCATTGTCTGGCCTTGTCCGCGCGGTTTAGGGCTGCTCATAAAGTTTTCCGTATCCAGATAGTCCGCATCGACCAGGCAGGAATACAACATCCGGGTATAAAATGCCTGTGTAAAACGATTTTCCTTCATCATTTCCGGCTGGGGCGGTATGGACGGCAGTTTAATCTCTTTCGTCCATTGGGTATAGGGTTCAACGCTCTTTTTCAATCGCCCAAACATTGTCGCATCCTGCGCGGTATCGCTTCGGCCTCCTCCATCCGGCAGGCCGCTATGGTGTCCCGCAATAGCAAAAGCCAGTGGGATTTGACCATATCGGGCAGCCACCTGTGCACCAGCCGTTGAGTGATCCACTTTTTCTCCGCCTTGCAGGCGCTTTTGAAACTTTGTACTATATTTACCAATATCATGCAGTAATCCAAGCCAAGTTCCCTGTTGCTGGGCATCAAAGGCTGCTGCAAATTGCCCACATAGGACTGCCGTTCCCTGCAAATGGTCCGCTACCGTTTGGACGCGGGTTCCGTCTTCACTGATATGAGCCAGCATCTTTTTCTCCTGGTGCATAATCAAACTCCCTTCTGTTTTGCTTTTCTCTATTATAGCAGATCACTCATCCCATAATTCGGACTTTCACTCCAGTTCTGCAATCTTTGTCATACTATCCAAATTTATCCATGTAGAATTGTTAGCTATTCCCATTAGCAGATATTTTTGATAAAATAAGATATTATAGGGTTTATGAATTCACTTTCTTATATTACTTCTTCATCTTACCGAAAAATCATTTACGCAAGGAGTGAAAGGCCATGAAAAGGAAGTTATTCTCATTTTCCGCCAGTGTTATCACCGCAATAATGCTTACCGCTTGTGCTGCAGCGCCAGAAAATAAACCTGCTTCCTCCGCTGCTCTTTCCCCGACCAGTGAAGCTATTGCCACAGCTATACCATCCACTAGCAATGCCAACTGGAAGTTACCGCCGCAATATGATTTTGACGAGATGATTCCTCTCTTCTCTCGCGAAACCCACACTGCCGGTTACGCCGCTGCCCGAAATCTGTACGCTGTGCGCAAGGGCGAACGCTGGAGCCTGTTTAATGCTGCCAACTGTAATGCTTTTCTGGAAGATTTGTCAGAAAGCATCCCGTACCTGTATGGTGAGCAGGAGCTCTCCATTGGGGTAGATGATACATACGATTACCAGAAGCTGAATGCCCTGGAAGAACAGATTAACCAGGAGCTGGTTGCCCAACAAATGCCTTTTACAACCATGCTGGGCGGGCACGGCGGGTATGGCATCCAGTGGATTTTAGGTGACAGCCAGATTTACCGTTCTGCTATTGGTGTCTATACATTTAGTGGCACGCCCATCGAACAGGTGTATGCTCCTGATTTGGTTGGCATCCAGCAAGGCATTTGGGATGATGAATATGCCGGTTATCTTGTTGACAATTCTGCACCTTTTGCCGTTGCGGATAAAAACGGTACAATTTTAACCGATTTCGACTACCAGGATGCCTGCATGGCCGGTGAATCTTTAATCGCGGTAAAGGATGCAGCCGGTAACTGGGGATATTGCGACCAAAACGGTGCTTTAGTAATCCCCTGCATTTATCAACCGCAGATGAGTTTGTCCATCATGAACGAAACTGTTGAATATCCTTACGCAGACTTATCCGGCATGGTAGTTGTGAAAAATCAATCCGGACAAAAGCTGGTTCTGGATGTTTACGGCAATGAGATAATTTCCGCTGGGCAATATGAAGATTTAGCCCCCGCGCGCGATGGCTGCGTATGGGCAAAACAGAATGGCCTTTGGGGCTTGCTGCAAGTACAGGATTATACCGAAAACAATGCCGACGTTATTCTGCCGGATGGATGCGTTGCACCAGATGTAACGCTTAGCCGAATTGATAGCCTTTGTACCTACACCACTGCTGATCATGGGCTGGTTATGCGTAAAGGTCCCGGTACAAATTATGAAAAAATGGATAATATCCCCTACGGTATCATCGTATGGGAATGCGGCTATAGCAGCAATGTGCCTGACTGGGTTGTTGTATATTACAATGGGATTTATGGTTGGGTCAGTGATGAATACTTGGCTACCCACTATTTATTCCACTAGTAAATAATAAATAAAAAAGCAGGTGTTCATGTAGAAACGATATCGTCCTCCACGTGAATACCTGCTTTTTATAGCTTCTTTTATTATATCTGTTCTGTGCCGCTATTTGTCTCTGTATGAAATAAATAGCCGCTTATGCATTTGAATGAAGTGTTCTGTTTGTTTGCTTTTTTACTTAAAAGAATCGCGTAGGAGGCTCTCTTAACGAAAGCGCCGACCTCTCACACCACCGTGCGTACCGATCGGTACACGGCGGTTCAACCGCATAAGTGCAAGGACTCGTAGTAGCGCCTGAGGATACTAAAATATCCTGCTCCTGCGAGTCTTTCGTTTGCAATGGAACCTTTTAATACAGGACTACCGGCGATACGCCAATAACCCAGTCTGGAATTGCCCCACTGGTACTATTCCAAAATTCTTCGTTTGAGTTTCATTACTCATCGATATAATCTTTATCGAACCACTCGCCTAGCGAGTGGTTTTAGACATACAAAAAAAGCACCCTAGCTTACGCTATGGTGCTCTCCCTGGTGACCCGTGCGGGAATCGAACCCACGTTAACGGCGTGAGAGGCCGCTGTCTT
>OGXJ01002417.1_pt1 | contig 12459 bp, 9 predicted proteins | sample 1576231 | NCBI WGS metagenome assembly OGXJ01 (sample SAMEA3541539, study PRJEB24748) | human gut metagenome | biome: human gut; feature: human-associated habitat; material: faeces | place: China | collected 2012
CAATAATACAACCTTCACGCGGTTGGAAGGAAAAAATGGTATAGATTTGGCCGACCCGGTTAGGGCGGCCCGCCGCGAACAGTTGGCCATACCCCAAGCTGGTCAATGTGGCATGGTTTCACGACCGGCGGCATGCGACCGGCAAACCAATCTCTCCGGCTTTTTGGCCACCTCCCCTATGAGGGGAGGCTTAACGACGAACGAACTACGAACTACGATGAACGACGGGGCCACCGGCCCCAATCCTCACGAAAGGAATGAGAAAAGGTCATGAAGACCCGTGTCTATCCTACGTCACGTAAACTTTTCGGTTTACTCGGTGACGTGACTATCATCACCCTAACTTACATACTCCTGACCTATCTGATTATCCCGCCGAGTGCGCGGGAAATACATCAGGCTTTATACTCGGGTATGCTGCCGATTGCTGTTATTTTTTCAGTTTTACTGTTCAGCATCAACGGTCTTTATACGATTGAACACAAGCGCTTCAGCGAAGTCCTGATCAGCCTGGCTGTCAGTCTCTTCCTGGTCCTCATCCTCGTCATGGCCTTGAGTTTCGTCATTCATGAATTCGCTTATTCCCGGGTCTTGATTATTTCCAGTACGACCGTACAATTCGTCCTGCTCGGCTTTTGGAAGCGGGCCGTCCAGCGTTGGGAACAAAGTCTTCATCCCGTACGCCGGGTCATGATTATGGGCAACGAAGACGAATGTCGCCATGTCTATTACCGCATGAGTGCCCAGCCTCAGCTCAAGCTGAAGCTCCAGCACGTCGTCATGAATCCGCAAAAAAATTGGCGTCAGGAATTAGAAGCTTGTGATATCGATACGCTCATCATTTGTTCGGATATCCCCATTACGACCAAAGCGGATATCGTCAACTACTGCACGGATAAGGAAATCCAGCCGTATATCATCCCAAGTTCTTATGAAATCTTCTGCAACGGTGCCATGTTGCAGAAAATCGACGATGTACCGGTTTTCCGGCCTAAGAGCCTGCGCCTCAGCGTCGAACAGCGGGCCGTCAAGCGTACCGTCGACATCATCGTAGCCGGTCTTGCGGCTATTTGCGCATTGCCCTTTGCCATTCCCGTCGCTCTGGCCATCAAACTCGGCGACGGAGGTCCCGTTCTCTACAGCCAGGTCCGCGTCGGCCGTTTTGGCAAGGAATATAAAGTCTACAAATTCCGTTCCATGCGCGTCGATGCGGAAAAATATTCCGGTCCCCAGCTGGCGACGGAAGACGACCCGCGTATTACCAAAGTCGGCAAATTCATCCGCGCCACCCGCCTGGACGAACTGCCGCAGATCCTCAACGGCGACATGAGTCTCGTCGGTCCCCGACCAGAACGGCCCTTCTTCGTCGAAAAATTCAAAAAAGAAAACCCCGAATACGCCTATCGCCATAACGTCAAACCGGGCATCACCGGCCTGGCACAGGTCTTCGCAAAGTACAACACTACGCCGTACGACAAACTCGTCTATGACCTAATGTACATCGAAAACTACAGCATCTTAGAAGACTTCATCATCATGATCCAGACCATCAAGATCCTAGTCACCAAGAGCGCTACCGAAGGCAAAGACGTCAGCGGCAAAGACCTGGACCTAAGCAAATTCCAGCGTTAATTTTTAACAATTTTAAAGAATATGCAGATACAGATTTAAGGAGTTATTTGAATGGCTGAAGCTAAAAAAGTCGCGATTATTACTAACTTGTATAATGATGTCCTTCATCAGCGTAAGGAAGTTGTAGAAGGCTTAGTGAGTGCAGGATATCAAGTCTTAATTTTTTGCCAAGGAACGGAAAAGCTTTTTGCGACATTTGGTAATAGCATAGAATATTATGAAGTGCCCATTGATCGCAGAGGTAAAAATCCTTTTCATGATATGAAGATGCTCATTCAGTATATTAAGAGGCTACGATTGTTTAACCCCGATGTTGTTTTAACTTATACAACTAAACCTAATATTTATGGAAGTATGGCGGCTAGATTTTTTCATATTCCTTATATCATGAATGTGACCGGTTTGGGATCGGTCTTTAATGCTTCGGGCTTTATTGCTGTAGCTGTAATGAGATTGTATACCTATTCTATTAGCCGGGCTGGATGTGTGTTCTTTCAAAATGAAGAAAATCAGAAAGTATTTGAACAAAAAAATATACATTGCAATTCTTCACATATTATTCCGGGTTCAGGTGTTAATATAGCGGTTCACCGACTGGAGCCCTATCCTCAATCGGATAAAATAATTCGATTTCTTTTTGTTTCACGTATATTGAAAGAGAAAGGTATTTTTATTTTAATAGAAGCTGCTAAGGTTTTAAAAAAACAATACTCTAATTTAGAATTTCATATCTGTGGTCCTTGTGAAAAAGGGTATGAAAAATATATACATAGAGCACATCAGGACAATATCATCATTTATCATGGACCTCAAGACAATATTCATCAATTTATGAAAAAATGTCATGCTTTAATTCATCCCTCTTTTTATCCAGAAGGAACGTCTAATGTTTGCTTGGAGGCTGCCTCAACAGGACGACCTGTTTTGACGACTGACATGCCGGGATGTCGAAATACGGTAAATGATGGAGAGAGTGGGTTTATTTTTAAACCTAATAATGTATCGGAGTTAATTAAGGCTATAAAAAAATTTTTGTTATTATCAAATGCAGAAAAATGTACTATGGGGCTTGCTGGGCGGGCAAAAGTCAAGCAGGAGTTTAATAGGAAAATTATTGTTGATTGTTATTTAGAAGAAATTAAGAGGCTGATATAAAATGGAACAGCACTTTACAACTTATACGCCACCTCGGGTAGTTTCCGAGGCTAGTTTACACAATGTCTGAACTTAGTCCCTTGATTTTTTTGTAGTTTGGGTCTTAGAGATTCCAATGCTTAAAAATAATTCACGCTGTATTTGCCAGCTTATATGGCTTTACGGCTCTTGGGAATTTGCATTTCTATACTTTGCGAAATGTTCATTCAGATACGGCAGTATTATCAGGCTGCTGTGAACGAGGTTTACCAGATTCACCATATGTTCAATGCCGTTTTAATGGCGAATCCGGTAGGCAGTCAGCGACTAGAAAGTCTTTTGTTCGTAGTAGTTAGTCTCGATGGCCCATCGCATCTTGTATAGCTTCAAAGATAATATACCATGCCCCTCTGTTTGTTCATCCTATAATATCTTTCGCTCCTGCCAGGTGCAGCTCATATGTAAGTCACTGGGGCCAATGTACTGAAGAAGGGCCGTCGAGAACCCGATGCAGTGTAGCTTACATAGGCATGAATCCGTTTTCCTCGTTTTTTCAGGCGTCTTGATTTGACGCTGGGCAATGACGGTAGTTCTCATACATCGCTGAATCACTACGAATATTACAGATGAGATTCAGTAGGGGATACTGCAAAAAACGCACTGTCAGCGAGCTCGTGGCATACCAACTGTCAAAGAAAAGCAGTGCCCGTTGACCTTTCAGTAAGAGTATTACCATCTCAATGAAATCATCGGCTCACTCGAGGTTGGTACTCTCTTTCGTCCACATCCAGTATCCTACGGGAACTGCTAAATAGCGGATGAGCGGAGCTTCCCTTTTACGCTGGCTCAGTCGAATTTTCGAGGTATAATGAACTCAGCGTAACTCCTTTGAGCTGATGTGTTTAACAGATTCATTATACTTTAAAGTAAGATTACGCGATATTTATTTGTTCAAAAAGTTGTAAACTGCTGTAAAGTAAGGGGACTGTGAAAAAATCATTGATGAGTTTTAGACATCTGTATGTTGGATAAATTATAATCTAATTTTGTATAATTTGTGAAGGGGTTAGGTTTAAAGTTATTATGAAAAAAAGTACAGAACCGGTTCGAGTCCTCATTGTATTAGGGGGGCTTGATAGAGGCGGCGCTCAAAGTGTTGTCATGAATTATTATTACTTTATGGATAAATCGAAGGTACAGTTTGATTTTATAACACATTGTCTAGAAAGAGGCGAATTAGAAGATGAAATAGAAAAACTTGGAGGAAGGGTTTTCCATTTTCCAAGATTTAAAGTTTATAATATATTCGAATACGTAAAATCATGGAAGGAGTTTTTAGCAGATCACCATGATTATGTGGCTATCCATGCTCATATGGCGAGCACAGCATGCCTTTTTATTCCGATGGCTAAAAAATATGGTATAAAAACAATTGCTCATGCTCACACTTCACGAGACGTAGGCAATACGATAAAAAAAGGATTAGAAAGATTTTCATTTTTATTAGTCGATTATATGGCAGACTATTTTTTTGGTTGTTCAAAGGAAGCAGCAGTATTTAGATTTGGGAAAAACATACTAAAAAATTCAAAATATGAAATATGGTACAACGCTATTGACCTCACTAAATTTCAGTTTTCATATCAAAAAAGATGCGAAATTAGAAATTTATTAAATATTAAGCCAGATGAACTAGTAATAGGTAATGTTGGAAGATTATCTTATCCTAAAAATCACGATTTTTTATTGAAGGTTTATAAAGAGTATTTAAAACAGAATTCCTTATCTAGATTACTACTTGTTGGTAGTGGTGATATGGAACAGCAAATTATAAATAATGTTCATTTGATGGGGTTGGCTTCTCATGTGATTTTTACGGGCTCAGTGGAAAATGTTCAGGATTACTTAGCTGCTATGGATATTTTTGTTTTTCCGTCTCGTTGGGAGGGATTGCCGGTTTCTGTTGTTGAAGCACAAGCATCTGGGCTTTATTGTCTTATATCATCAAATGTTACACGAGAAGTTAGTGTGAGTCATAATATCGAGTTTGACGATTTGTCTAAAGGAGTAGATTTTTGGGTGAGCAGAATTACTGATGCGCCTCGTGTTAATAGAGCGTCATTTATTTTAAAGAATTCTAACTATGATATAAAAAAAGCCGCAAAAAAAGCGGAACAATTTTATTTATCTTTAAAAAAATAATTTATATGAAAAAACAATAGGGAGGTTATTTTGGCACAGATAAAGGTACAAATTTTTTTATCGACATATAATGGGGAAAGATATCTAGAAGCACAAATAGATAGTTTGCTTAACCAGCAAGATGTTGAAGTGGGAATTCTCGTACGAGATGATGGCTCAACTGACCGTACATGTGAGATTTTGAAACAATATGAAGAACAAGGCAAACTGCAATTTTATAAAGGATGTAACCTTGGATACGCTGAAAGCTTTTTAGATTTAATTAAACAAGACGTATATGCTGATTATTATGCTTTTTGTGATCAAGATGATATCTGGCTTTCTACAAAATTGATTTGTGCTGTACAAAAGATTAATGATGAATCTCATGATTTGGAAAAACCATTGTTGTATGCGTCTGCATTGCAACGGGTAGATAAAAATTTGAATAGGCTTTCAATACAGAATTTTAGAAATCTTAAGTTGAGTTTAGGAGCTGAATTTACACGACATCGATTAGCTGGTTGCAGTTTTGTATTTAATAATACATTAAGAAATCTCATAAAAAAAACCAATCATATACCAACATCACATGATAAATTGGCAACAATTTTATGCTTAGCATGTGGTGGCCAAATAATATATGATTCCAATACGTATATTTTATTTAGGCGACATGGTGATAATACTTCGTCTGACAGTAAAAGTAAAATTAATAAGATAGAGAAAGATTTGAAAAAATATCTTTATCATAAAAATCAAGCTGATGAACTGGCTTCATTTCTTTTATCCACTTACAGCGAAGATATGCTTTTTGAGAGTATAGTTTTTTTGAGTTTGATTTCTTCCTATAAATGTAGTTTATGGAAAACGATTAAGTTAGCTTTTTCGTCTTATATTGATTGTGGATTTTGGTATTATAATTACTTTGTAAGGGTTATGATTTTATTGCATTATTATTAACTACCCCCCAAAATATAATTAATTATATTTTTAATACAAATTTTATTAATGAGAGGAAATAATTGACGATGAAACAGAATGTCGTAATAAATAATAAGACTATTTTGGTTACCGGATCAGCTGGGTTTATTGGAGCTAATCTGGTTTACCATTTACTGTCAATACCTCATGTGACTATCATTGGTATTGATAATCTTAATGATTATTATGCAGTTTCACTAAAAAAGTATAGGTTGGGAATATTGGATAAAGAATCTGAAAAACATCCAGATACAAAATATCATTTCATAAAAGGAAATATTGCCGATTCCAAAGTTATTCTTCATGTTTTTGATTTATATCATCCAGATATTGTTGTTAATCTGGCTGCTCAAGCGGGGGTTCGTTATTCTATAACCAATCCAGATGTATATATCGAATCCAATTTGTTAGGGTTTTATAATATTCTAGAGGCATGTAGACATTCTTATGATGATGGAGCTAAAGGAGTAGAGCATCTTGTATACGCTTCTTCATCTTCTGTCTATGGAGGAAATAAAAAAGTTCCTTTTAGCACAGAAGATCAAGTAGATCATCCGGTATCTCTTTATGCTGCTACGAAGAAGTCAAATGAACTAATGGCTTATTGTTATGCAAAATTATATAATATTCCATCTACAGGTCTCCGTTTCTTTACTGTATATGGCCCTGTTGGCCGTCCTGATATGGCATATTTTGGCTTTACAGATAAACTGCGTGCAGGTAAAATTATCCGGATTTTTAATTATGGTCATTGTGAACGTGATTTTACGTATGTGGATGATATTGTAGAAGGCATTCTTCGTGTTATACAGGGAGCTCCGGAGAGAAAAATTGGTGAAGATAAATTACCTATACCTCCTTATGCGATTTATAATATTGGTGGCGGTCATCCTGTTAACCTTTTAGATTTTGTAGATGTTCTTCAACAAGAATTAATTCGCGCGGAAGTCCTTCCCAAAAATTACGATTTTGAAGCACATAAGAAACTGGTTCCCATGCAACTAGGAGATGTACCAGTAACATATGCAGATACTAAAGCACTGGAATCAGATTATGGGTATTGTCCCAAGACTACCCTGAGGGAAGGGCTTCGAAAATTCGCAGAATGGTATAAAGAATATTATATGTAAATTATGGATAAAGGAGCGCAGCATTTATGTCTAATATGAATATTGCAGTGGCTGGTACGGGATATGTAGGTCTTTCTTTGGCAACGCTTTTATCTCAGCATCATCATGTAACGGCTGTAGATATTGTTCCGGAAAAAGTGGATTTGATTAATAAGCGAAAATCACCGATTCAGGATGAGTATATAGAAAAATATTTATCAGAAAAAAAATTAGATTTGACAGCGACGTTAGACACTGAATCTGCTTATAAAAATGCAGATTTCGTCATCATTGCTACACCGACAAATTATAATCCGCAGAAAAATTTTTTTGATACTTCTTCAGTAGAAGCTGTTATTAAGCTGGTTATGCAGTATAACCCACAGGCGATTATGGTCATAAAATCGACTATTCCTGTAGGGTATACAAAAGCAATACGGAAAAAGATGGGAACGAAAAATATTATTTTTAGCCCGGAATTCTTACGGGAAAGCAAAGCTCTTTACGATAATCTGTACCCTAGTCGCATCATAGTGGGGACGGATTTTGCGGATGAACACCTGTTAAAGGCTGCTCATACGTTTGCATCTCTGTTGCAGGAAGGAGCTATTAAAGAAAATATCAATACCCTTTTTATGGGATTGACCGAAGCAGAAGCAGTCAAGCTCTTTGCTAATACCTATCTGGCTATGCGTGTTTCTTATTTCAATGAATTAGATACTTATGCAGAAATGAAAGGATTGAAGACTCGCGAAATTATTGAAGGTGTATGCTTAGACCCGCGGATCGGGGCATTTTATAATAACCCATCCTTTGGCTATGGTGGTTACTGTCTTCCAAAGGATACGAAACAACTCTTGGCTAACTATGAAGATGTGCCGGAAAATCTTATTCGGGCTATTGTTGATTCTAACCGGACTAGAAAAGATTTCATTGCAGATCGTGTCCTTCAATTAGCTGGTTATTATCATAATAACAGTGGTTATGATCCGACCAAAGAATATTCTATGACGATTGGTGTTTATCGGCTTACGATGAAATCTAATTCAGATAACTTTCGCCAGAGCTCTATTCAAGGTGTCATGAAGCGCATCAAGGCCAAAGGGGCAAAAGTTATCATCTATGAACCGACACTTGAAGATGGAAGTACCTTCTTTGGCAGCAAAGTGGTAAACAATCTTGATCAATTTAAAATAGAAAGTCAAGGAATCATTGCTAACCGCTATGATTATTGTTTGGACGATGTTAAGAGCAAGGTGTATACACGAGATTTGTTTGAAAGAGATTAATTCATATATATATAGGTTTGTAAAGTAATCATATATGTGCGGCTTAAATTGCTAATGGGGTACTTAAAGAAAATAGTTTATCTAAACGTATAATATAATTTGTACTATATAGATAATAGGAGATTTTAAGAATATGGAATATTTATTTTTTTTGTTACTTATAATTCTATGGATTCTCTACTATAGTTTTAATCATTACATGATGGTAAAACCTAGTGTCTTTTTTTTGAGTGTCATGGTATTTAGTATGGCAATTTATTTAACTGCATTTCATAAATGGGGAGTTAGTTTAAGTTTTGAAAGTGCGACTATTATCCTTTTGAGTTTTGCCGTTTTTGCTATAGGAGAAGGATTGGGAATTTTTTCTTTGAACCGATATTATAAAAAGTTATCAGTGCCTTCTGAAAAAAAAGCTTTTTAAGTGAGTATTTTTTCTTGAAAAAAAAGTATCTTATTTTATGTTTTATCATTACGCTTTTAACTATAAAGCTTAGTTATGATCATTCATTAGAATTAGCTTTATTGATGGGAACTAACTCAGATAACGAATTTCTTTTGGGAAGTACTCGACGGGCATTGCAGTCTGGAGAAAAAATGGGGATTGGTCTTGGCTTTTTAAATATATTCACAAGTGCTATTTCTTATATTTCATTTTTCATCTTTATAAATAATTGGACTCTAAATAAGAAGAAATTTGTATATTTGCTATTGAGTATTTTAGCATTATTACCTAGTTTTTTATTTGGAGGACGGTTTGGTCTCATTGCATATACCTATAATGTATTGATGATGATTGCAGTTTTTGTGCAATTTCATAATTCTTGGCGTTTTCAATGGAAATTCAAGCAAATCTTCTTTCTCTTATGTACTGGAGTCTTAATGTTATTTATTTTTCTAGCACTCGGTACTTTGACAGGTAAGGTCAATTTTGATGATATAGTCAGCCCTCTACAGATATATATAGCTTTTCCTATTCAAGGTATAGATTATATTTTAGATAACGAAAAAGTATTTACAGAATCATTTTTTGGAGAACACATCTTTGCTAGGTTAACAAATCTTTTGTACCGTCTAGGAATATTGGATATTCAATCATACATTTTCCAACCTTTTGCATACTTTAACGGTTTTTCAGCTAATACTTATTCAGCTACAGGCGATTGGCTTGCTACAGGTGGAATTTTGGCAGTAATTATGGGACAATTAATAATAGGATATATTTTTGGATTGGCTTTTAACTATATTCGTCACTTAAAGCGTGTAAATTTCTTTGCTTTTATTTATTGTGTTTTTGGTGTCGTGATTTTAGACCGTATGACAGCAGAGCGTTTTTTTAATCAGTTATTTGATTTTTCGACAATTATTATGTTTGGTATAGCCTTTTTTCTATATAAACTTATTCAGCGAGAAGCATTTTAAAACAAATAAAATTGGTTGGGAGAAAACCTCAACTTTTGTTCTTTTCAATTTCTATTTTAGTGAAAATCATAGTTTGTGGTAATATGGAGAATATTATATGTTAAATAAAAATACAAAAATCTTAGTGATTAGTAGAGATAGTGATAAAAGATTATTTCAAAATTCGATATATCATGTAGACTTTAGTCTTGATTATAAACCTTTATCCTTAACACGACGAGGAATTCGGAGATTCTGGCATCTATTGGATATACCTGGATTTTGTCGTTCTTTTTTGAATTTTAGTGGAAAAAGTTTAGTTTCTTATGATGTAGTTATTTTATGTCAGTGTTTGTATGCTGAAGATGTTATTCAATATATTAGGAAATTTAATCCTAATTGTCGATTAATTTACTGGATGTGGAATTCGTATAAAGGAGGTACAGTTTCTCCATTATATAATGACAAAAAAATATTTAGAAGGATTTGTTTAGATGAATTTAAAGACAGATATAATTTGGAGATTTGGTCTTTTGATCATATAGATTGTGCAAATTTCAATTTAAAATATAATAATACATTTTGTGCAAAACTGCATAATATAAAACCAAGTCAGGTAAAATATGATGTAGGCTTTTGGGGGTTGGACAAAGGACGGATTAATATAATAAAAAAACTCGCTATTCAATTTAATGAATTGGGAGTCACTTATTGTATGAAGGTTATTCCAGATAAGAGAACATCGTATAAGAATGAAGACAAATCTTTTTTTGCAGAGGGACCTATGCCCTATGAAAAATTCGTTCAGAAGGAACTAGAGGCTCATTGTTTGCTCGAAATTGTACAAGAAGGGCAAGCTGATATTACGTGGAGGACTTTAGAAGCTCAATTTTATGGACGTAAATTAATTACTAATTGCCATAATGTAAAAAACTACGATTTTTATAATCCCCAAAATATTTTTATACTCGGAGAAGATTCTTTAGATAGTTTAAAAAATTTTATTTCAGAACCTGTTAAAAAAATTGATGAAAACATTTTAAGAAAGTATAAGTTGGATGGTTGGTTGGAAAATTTTTTTATTTAGAGGGGTGAAAATGCTAAGTCTTTTGAAAAAAAGTAAAAGACTTTTCAGAAAAAACACACTGAATGCACCTTCAATTTAAATATCACAGTCTTTCTAAGATTGATGAGTTTGCTTCTGTCATTTTATATAGTTCATCTTTTGAATAAAATAACCAATAAAATGAATAAAATAACCAATAAAATGAAATATGAGAAGCAGTACTATGGCTCATATCTGTGACAATTGCAGAATCGAAATTTATAGAAAGATATGCCCTCCCCAATTATATATGAATTTAGATATAAAAAATTATTTGGAATGGATGGAGAATAAGTATAATTATGAGTTTTCGACAAGTTGTTAAAAACATTTCCTATTCTTTTGGGGCTAATATTGTATCACTCGGGGTATCGGTATTAATGGTTATATTTGTGCCTAAATTGATGCCCGTGGAAGATTATGGGAAGTGGCAGCTGTTTTTATTTTACTTTTCGTATTTGGGTTTTCTACATTTTGGATGGGAAGATGGCATTTATTTACGGTATGCTGGGAAAACGTTTAAAGAACTTAATCCGCATGTATTTTCAGGACAGTTCTTGGGAATTATTATTCTGCAATTGGCCGTGACAGGATTGGCTTTTCTCTTTTCTCATTTCTTTATTACAGATCCTATCAAAGAAACTGTCTTTCTCTGTGCCATCAGTTTAGCTGTTTTTGTCAATTTTAATACGGGATGTAATTTCATTATGCAGATTACTAATCGCATTAAAGATTATGCACGATTGATTTTGGCCGATCGAATTCTTTTATTGATTTTAGTCTTTTCTTTTCTGCTTATTGGATTTGAACAGTTTAAATATATGTATATTGCGAAACTAGTCTCCATGATGGCTGTTTCTGTCTTGTGCTTTTATGAATGCCGACGCTTGTGGACAACTCGTATTAGCAGTATTCATGATATTTGTCATGAAGCGGGGCTCAATCTTGAAGTTGGTATCAAGTTGATGTTTGCCAACATTGCCAGTATGCTGATTATTGGTATTGTTCGTTATGGCATTTCTATTGGCTGGGATGTATCTACTTTTGGCAAAGTCTCACTGACCCTAGGAATTTCGAACTTCCTGATGATTTTTATTAATTCAGTCAGTGTTGTTTTTTTCCCAATCTTAAAACGGATGGATAAGCAACGATTGCCGGAAATGTATATGCAAATAAGAACCATTCTAGCCTGTGTTCTGTTTTTTATGCTGATTTTCTATTATCCTATCAAGGAAATATTATCATGGTGGTTACCGAAATATGCAGGCAGCTTGATCTACATGTCTGTTCTTTTTCCGATATGTCTTTTTGAAAGTAAGATTGGTTTGTTGATTAACACCTATCTGAAGAGTCTCCGAAAAGAGGCTTTGATGCTTAAAATCAACCTGATTAGCGTTGGCGTAGCAGCTATCGTAACTTTTTTGACTATCGAAGTGTTGCATAATTTAAACGCAGCCGTTTTCTCTATCGTATTCCTCTATGCCTTTCGTTGTGAAATGGCAGAGCACTACATGGAACATATACTCCAACTGAAATTAAAAAAAGCAATCTTAGCTGAACTATTCATGGCAGTTATATTCATTACTACCAGTGTATTATTGGATAACTGGCTGTGTACCATCATTTA
>OGXJ01002418.1_pt1 | contig 12453 bp, 10 predicted proteins | sample 1576231 | NCBI WGS metagenome assembly OGXJ01 (sample SAMEA3541539, study PRJEB24748) | human gut metagenome | biome: human gut; feature: human-associated habitat; material: faeces | place: China | collected 2012
TACCAGGGAACCGAGAGGCAGGAACAGGTTGCTTACCAGAAAATCTTCCAGGTCAAGCACAGACCCGCCAAAGATTGAAAAACCTTTCCAGTTCCATACATTGTATCCGAGTACACATGGCAGGGAGAGTACAATGATCAGTACCAGATTAACGGCACAGGATTTCTGGCGGCTGCATCCGGTCAGTTCCATACCGCAGGAGATGATGTTCTCAAATACTGCCAGGATTGTGGAAAACGCTGCAAAAAACATAAACAAAAAGAACAGGCTTCCCCAGAGTCTGCCAAGCGGAATATGGTTAAAAATATTCGGCAGGGTGATAAAAATCAGGCTTGGTCCGGAAGTCTGGTCAACATGGAACGTAAAGCATGCCGGAAAAATGATAAGTCCGGAGGTGATAGCAACAAACGTATCCAGAATGGCAATATTTACCGATTCACCAAGCAGAGAGCGTTCCTTTCCGATATAACTTCCCAAAATTGCCATCGCGCCGATTCCAAGGCTTAACGTGAAAAATGCCTGGTTCATGGCACCCGTAATGGTTTTTGCAATACCGATCTGTTTCATCCGTTCAAAGTCCGGGATCAGATAAAAGGCAAGGCCTTCTTTTGCACCATCCATAAAAAAGCTGTTGACCGCCAGAATGATCATGATGATAAGCAAAGAAGTCATCATGACCTTTGTTACTTTTTCCAGACCGTTCTGCAGTCCACGGGAGCAGACAAATACGCCGGCGCAAACAACTACCACCATCCAGAAGCCCATGGTCAGAGGTTTGCTCAGCATTGTGGTAAACTGTCCGGATACACCGTCGGCATCCAGTCCCTGAAACTGTCCGGTGACCGTCATATAAAAATAATGAAGCATCCAGCCGGTGACCGTTGTATAAAACATCATAAGAAGATAGCAGCCGATCAATGTGATAATCCCGTGGATATGCCATTTCTGTCCGGGTTTTTCCAGTGCCTGGTAGGCTTTGACCGGACTTTTCTGGCTGGCACGCCCAACCGCAAATTCCATCGTCATGATCGGGAGTCCGAGAATAATCAGAAACAACAGATAAAACAGCACAAAGGCACCGCCTCCGCCCTGTCCGGCAGTGTATGGAAATTTCCATACGTTTCCGATTCCGATCGCACATCCGGCTGACAGGAGAATGAATCCCAGACGGGATTTTAATTTTTCTCGTTCTTCCATAAAATAATCCACCTTTTTGTAAACATTGTATAAAATACAAACGAAATTATACAATCTGTTGTGAGAAGTTTCAACCCTTTTTGACGAAATTTTACCAGGTATGTGTTGCATTTTTTTACAGATACTAGAGGAGAAGGTTGCGGAGTGTTCATGTTCTGCAATCAACAAGATTATCTTATGGAAAGAAAGAGGGTTAAACCATGGTTTTAACAGAAAAAGAGATGGCTACAATTGAGGATCTGCACACACAGGAGCTGTCCTGCGTGGAGAAGTACAAACGTTACGGACAGGAAGCAAAGGACCCGGTGCTTCGGGATTTGTTTGCCGATCTGGAAAAAAAGGAGCAGAAGCATGTGGAGTCTCTGGAACAGGTCATGAAAGGCAGTGTCCCGTCCTGCAACGTCAATGACAGGGATGGAAAGATGTATGAGCCAAAGGCAACATATGATTCTATGACCAATCCGGAAGATAAGAAAAACGATAATTTCCTTGCCACAGACAGCATTGGTTCTGAAAAAATGGTGTCCGGAACGTATAATACCGATGTGTTTGCATTCGGAGATTCCGATGTGCGCAAACTTCTGGCAGATATCCAGGTGGAAGAACAAAACCACGCGGAGATGCTCTATAAATATAAAACCGTAAACGGCATGGCATAGCCGGCATGTGGAGTGGATGTTCCGAAGCATCCACTCTTTTTGTTTTTACAAAAGGATTACAGAAACCGGATAGTACATCTTACATAACCCGTTTATTATAAATCCTGTAATAAATCTTACAGATTTCACAAGGAGAACAAAAGAATTATGAGAAAAAATGTGATGAAACTTACAGCAGGAGTTCTCTCCACCGCTGTATTGACAGGAATGTTTGCCACTGGTATCCCGACAAAGATTGCAGCAGCAACGGAACATTGGAATGATGCATCCCAGGAATCCACAAAATGGAGCAACTGGAAAAAGAACTGGGCTTCTTACAGCAGCCAGTATGAACATGTATCATTAACTCCGGGTGCAGATGAGACCAAATTAAATTATGCATGGTACAGCAAAACGGCTGAGACTCCAAAGGTGAGAATTTCCACAAAACAGAACATGGATGGAGCAACAGAATTCACCGGAGCGCAGACCGAAGCTGTAACCATAGATGACACAAAGTATTTTTCCAATAAAGTGACTGTAAGTGGACTGAAAGAAAATACCGCATATTATTATCAGGTATTTCAGGATGGAGCATGGCAGGATACACAACACTATACCACACAGGCTTTTGATGAATTTTCATTTCTGTATGTCGGAGATCCGCAGATCGGTGCTTCCAAAGGGCAGACCAGCAGTGAGAGTGAAAAGATGGAAAATGCAGGAAATGTTGTAACTTCTGCACCGGAAAAAAATCTTGCAGCAAGAAATGACAGCTATAACTGGAACAACGTATTAAATGAAGCACTCGAGGATCATTCCGATGTAAGTTTTCTTGTGTCCGCAGGAGATCAGGTGAACTACGGAAGCAACGAGCGGGAATATGCAGGATATCTTGGGGCAGAGGCACTGACTTCCCTTCCGGTAGCAACGACCATTGGTAACCACGACAGTGTTTCGAATCAGTACAGCCTGCATTTTAATAATCCAAATGCTTTTTCCGATACCGATACCAGTTATGTACAGGGAAAGACAAAGGGAGGAACCGATTACTATTATCGTTATGGAAATGTCCTGTTCATTGTTCTTGACACAAACAACTATAACTGTGCAACGCATGAGAATGTCATGAAAAAAGCAATCAATGAGAATAAAGATGCCAAATGGCGTATTGTGGTATTCCATCAGGATATTTACGGCAGTGGTTACGACCATTCCGATTCCGATGGTATGGTGCTTCGTACACAGCTTACTCCACTGATGGATAAGTATAAGATTGATGTGGTGATGCAGGGACATGACCATACATATTCCAGAACCTTCCAGCTTGAGGGAGATGGAAAAGATCATACTTCTTACAGTGCTTATGGATATAAATCCGTAGAAGAAGCAGAACAGGACAGTGCATATCAGGCACAGAACAACTGCTATGAGATTGTGAATAAGACTGTTGGCGGAACTGTTACCAATCCGGAAGGAACCGTATACTTAGAGGCAAACTCTGCAACCGGATCAAAATTCTATAACCTGATTGCTTCCAAGCAGGATTATATTTCCGAGAGAAGCCAGACATGGACACCAACCTATTCGGTAGTAAAGGTAACTGACAAGAAGTTTTCTGTTACAACTTATGATGCAACAACCAGACAGAAGTTACAGGGATCAACAACCTATACGATTGTAAAAGATGCCGTAAAACAGACGGTACAGGCGAAGAACTCTTACAAGAAAAACGTAGGAGACAAAGCCTTTTCCTTAAATGCAAAAGCCAAAACGGCGCTTACTTATACATCTTCCGACAAAAAGGTTGCAACTGTTGATAAAAACGGAAAAGTTACCGTAAAAAAGGCCGGAAAGGTTACAATTACGGTGAAGGCAGCAGCAACCAGCCAGTATCAGGCAGCAAGTAAAATAATTACAATTACTGTTACAAAGAAAGCAGTAAAGAAAGCAGCTAAATAACAATGAAGAAAAACTGGAAGAAATTTTTAGTAGGAACCCTGTGCCTTTTGGGGTTCCTGCTCTTGTTGGGAAAAGTAAATCAATTCGAAAAAGTACCTTTGATTTCCACGGAAGGCCAAAGTTACGAAAAAGCCATCGTGACAAAAATTACAAAGGATAATCTGGCGGAAGACGGGCAGCGTTATGGAACACAGGAAGTGCGTGTGCAGATAAAATCCGGAGCGCATACCGGAGAAGAACTGGATGCAGTGAATCCGAGTGGTTCTCTGTTTGGAATGGAAAACTGCCAGATTGGTTCGCACGTGATCGTAATCGTCAGTACGACAGGAGATAATAATGTAGTGACTGTCTACAGTAAGGATCGGACCGCAGCAATTTATCTGTTTGGTTTGTTTTTCTGTCTGATTGTCTGTGTCATTGGCGGAAAGAAAGGAATCAAAGCCATCGCGAGTCTGGTATTTACCGGCGTTTGTATCATCTATCTGATGTTTCCACTGATGTATCAGGGAGTATCACCAATTGGAATTACCATTGTAGTTGTTTTGTTATCAACACTATTAACGCTGTGGCTTTTAGGTAGGGTTTCCAAAAAAACAGCGTCTGCTGTAATCGGTACGGTCAGCGGCGTTATCATAGCAGCGATTGCGGCCATTCTGTTCGGTAAAGCTGCAGGCATCACTGGTTACAATGTGTCAGATATTGAAACCTTGAACTATGTTGCACAGAATACACATATAAAGATCGGGCAGCTTCTGTTTGCCGGAATTATCATAGCAGCACTTGGAGCAACGATGGATGTTGGAATGTCGATTGCCTCTACCATTCAGGAGTTGTATGACCGAAATCCCAAGCTGGGTGGGAAAGATCTGTTTGTATCCGGTATCCGTGTGGGGCGCGATATGATGGGAACGATGGCAAATACTCTGATTTTTGCTTATGTTGGGGGTGCATTATCTACCCTTGTGGTCAATTATGCATATAATTTAAGTTATAATCAGCTGATCAATTCCTATGTGATTGTCACGGAGATCATGCAGGGGCTTTCCGGAACGCTCGGTGTAGTTTTGACTGTACCGATTACAGCAGCAGCGGCAGCCTGGCTTGTCGGAAATAAAAAGATGACAAAAAAATCATTGGTGCAGCCGATCTATGATGATTCGGATCTGGAGAATGAGAAATATCTTTATGAAGGTACGGAATCGGACGAGGGATTGGATGAGGAATTTTAAATAATACATATTTGCAATTGGCAATGTCTGACAACGGGGACATATGCAGAAAAAAATGTAAGAAATGTCCCGACAGAATCGGAAAGTGGGACATATGCGGAGCAAATATAAGAAATGTCCCGTAGATTAGATCTGTTGGGACATATAGAGAAAAAAATTACAGTATGTCCCATATAATGTTGTTGAGGGGACATAACAATAAAGGAATCTTCTATAAGTCCCGCTGGGAAAGAGTGGCGGGACATAATCTGCAAGAAATGTTCTATAAGTCCCAAGAGGAAAGAAAAGTGGGACATAATCGATAAGTTAAATTCTATAAGTCTCAGAAGAAAAAAGGAGGGACATAATCTGTAAGAAATTTTCTATATGTCTCAACATAGGAAAATGCAAGGTCTAATCAGCAACCTGTCTTTTATATCGAAATAAAAATCATAAAATTTTAAAATTTTCATAATCATGAAAGCTCCTATTGACATTTATTGAATTTACGCTATAATAAAATCAAACATATGAACAAGTGCTCATATGAAAGAGTAATAAAATGTAAAATGAAAAGTATGGAGGAAACCGGCTATGAAGAAGACTTACAAAATTGATGTGGATTGTGCAAACTGTGCAAATAAAATGGAGGAAGCAACAAAAGCAACTGCAGGAGTAAAGGATGCAACTGTAAACTTCATGACACTGAAGATGAACGTAGAATTTGAAGACGGTGCAGACGCAAAGTCTGTTATGCAGGACGTATTAAAGAACTGCAAAAAAGTAGAAGACGATTGTGAAATTTTCCTTTAATCCAAACATAAAGATGATGTCTAAGGCAGAAAGTCAGAAATCATTCCGGCAGACAGGAAAGGATTTCTGGCTTTTCCCATAGATATCAGACAGGAGGCTGCTATGAATAAAAAACAGAAAAAAGTATTAAAACGGATTATTTTATCTGCTATTTTAATAATTGCATTTGCGGTAGCAGGGAACTTTGTTTCCATTCCGAAGGTACTTGAATTTGTCCTTTATCTGATTCCATACCTTGTGATCGGTTATGATATTTTAAAAAAAGCCTGGAAAGGCATCTGCAACAAGCAGGTCTTTGACGAAAATTTTCTGATGGCAGTCGCAACCGTAGGTGCGATCGCGCTGGGAGATTATAAAGAGGGCGTTGCAGTTATGTTGTTCTACCAGATCGGAGAATTGTTCCAAAGCTATGCCGTTGGCAAAAGCCGCCGGAACATCAGCGATCTGATGGATATCCGTCCGGATTATGCAAATATCGAAAAAGACGGACAGATGGAAAAAGTTGATCCGGATGAGGTGGAGATCGGTACCGTGATTATCGTTCAGCCAGGAGAAAAAGTGCCGATTGATGGCGTGGTAGTAGAAGGACATTCTTCTTTAAATACCAGTGCCTTGACCGGAGAAAGTGTACCGCGTGAAGTGGCTGTTGGAGAAGAAATCGTCAGCGGATGTATTAACCTGTCCGGCTTGTTAAAGATCCGTACCACCCGTGAATTCGGGGAATCTACGGTGTCAAAAATCCTTGATCTGGTTGAAAATGCAAGCTCTAAAAAATCACGCTCCGAGAATTTTATTTCAAGATTTGCACACTATTATACCCCGGCAGTCTGCTACGGTGCACTGGCGCTTGCATTTCTGCCACCAATTGTAAGAATGCTTTTTATGGGACTTCCGGCAGAGTGGGGAACCTGGATTTACCGTGCCCTGACATTCCTTGTTATCAGTTGTCCGTGTGCGCTTGTCATTAGTATTCCACTGAGTTTCTTTGCCGGAATCGGAGGAGCCAGTGCCGCAGGTGTTCTTGTCAAAGGCTCCAACTATCTGGAGGCACTTGCAGCCACCAAAACCGTTGTATTTGATAAAACAGGCACGATCACACAGGGCGTATTTGAAGTCTGTGGAATCCACAGTGATACCTGTGACGCTGAGAGCTGCCCGGTAAAATCCGGACATCCGGTTTATACAAAAAAGGAAGAAGAATTGTTAGAATATGCGGCACTTGCCGAGTGTCACAGCACACACCCGATCAGTATCAGTTTGCAGAAAGCATATGGAAAGAAACTGGACATGGAGCGTGTGAGCGATGTGCAGGAAATTGGCGGACACGGAGTGATTGCCATAGTCGATGGGCATAAGGTTGCCGCCGGAAATAACAAGCTGATGAAAAAAGAAGGCATTGCTTACCGCGAGTGCAGTTGCACCGGAACGATCGTCCATCTTGCCATTGACGGAAACTATGCGGGGCATATTCTGATCGCAGATGTGATCAAACCACATGCCGCAGAGGCAATGCAGTCGCTTAAGCATTCCGGTGTGCAGCGTCTTGTGATGCTGACAGGAGACGATGACCGTGTGGCACAGCAGGTAGCAAAAGAAGTTGGTATTACGGAAGTTCATTCCCAGCTGCTTCCGGCAGATAAAGTGGCACGGGTGGAACAATTATTACAGAATAAGCCGGAGAAATCCACGGTTGCCTTTGTCGGGGATGGAATTAACGATGCACCGGTACTTTCCCGCGTGGATGTAGGTATCGCGATGGGGGCACTTGGATCGGATGCAGCGATTGAGGCTGCGGATATTGTCCTGATGGATGATGATCCGATCAAGATTTCCAAAGCAATAAGGATTGCCCGGAAATGTATGCGCATTGTATATGAAAATATTTACTTTGCAATCGGAATCAAACTGATCTGCCTGTTCCTCGGAACGATTGGTATTGCAAATATGTGGATGGCGATTTTTGCAGATGTCGGAGTTATGGTGATTGCAGTATTAAATGCGATCCGCGCATTGTTTGTAAAGAAGTTATAATGTTGCGGTTATCCATTTTCCGGCGGAGAGGAGAAACTCATGGAAAGAGAAAAGATAGAATGTTGCAGTGAGAACAAAGTACATCCGGATCTGTTGAAGATCGTCCATGATACGATGCCAGAAGAAACAGAATTGTATGATCTGGCAGAATTGTTCAAGGTATTTGGAGATTCTACCCGTATCCGGATTTTGTTTGTGTTGTTTGAAGCCGAAGTATGTGTCTGTGATCTGGCGGCAGTATTGTCGATGACGCAGTCTGCCATTTCCCATCAGCTTCGGATTTTAAAACAGAACAAACTGGTAAAAAGCCGCAGAGAGGGAAAATCTGTATTTTATTCGCTGGCGGATGAGCACATTTGATTTTATATGTAAGAAGAATCATTGCGCAGGGACGGGAACATATAGAAGAAGATATTATGTAAAAATTATCAGGCACGACAGGGACTTTCAAAAGGAAGTCCCTGTTTTTGGGTATCTTAATATTTGTTTAAATTTCTTTAAAGATTCGTATTTTTCGCTTTTTTATTGCTATAATTAGGAAGCACAGAAAAATAATTCTGTTGATAGCATAAAGAAAAAGGAAGAAAGGCGAATAAATTATGGAAACCTATGAAAGTGTAAAAAGTAATTCCGTACAGCCGGAAGAACCAAAGAAGAAAAAGAACGGGGCGTGGAAAGGAGTCGTTGCGGTGGTACTGGCAGCCGGTGTTGTAGGAAGTACCACGATTTCCGCATTTAATCTGGTAACTCTAAAATCCTACATAGCCGAGCAGAAGAAGGAAGAAAATCCGGAGACAACCGAAGATTATGTAAAAATTGCGGAAAATTATGAAATTAAACCAACAACAAATATTTCGGATGCTTACAAATCCGGAGACACTTCTAAGCTGACGGATAAAGAAAAAGAAACCCTTGATATGGCAAAAAAAGCGATCAAGGATATGAAGATCAAGGACAGCATGTCTGATTTTGAAAAAGAAAAGGCCGTGTATGACTGGATGACCAAAAAACTGCAGCAGGATTCCGGTGCCCTGACCGTTATTCCGAGTACACAGGAAGACTGTGATAATCCATATGGGGTGTTAAAATACCACAATGCCGTATGTGTCGGTTACGCGACGACATTCCGCATGTTCATGCAGATGATGGGAATTGAATGTAAAGTGGAACATAATACAGAAAAATTCCATAGCTGGGATGTGGTAAAAATTGACGGAGACTGGTACATTACCGATATTTATTCCGATGCAGGAAATGGAAATTATGCGAACTTTAATGTGACGGATGCCATGTATGGACAGTCCCAGAGCTGGGATCGCGATTACTTCCCGGCAGCCAGCTCATTAAAGTACAATATGGCATACCAGAACAAGAAAACAGTGGACAGTATATATGATCTGCCGAAAGCCTTGCGTGCTGCCATGGACAAAAAGCTTGGTGGGGTCATGGTTGCGTTTAAAGAGGATATTACAGAGGAAAAAGCGCAGGTGGCAAATGCCATAGCTTCTGCCATTGACAATTTCCTGATGTCCGGAAGCTATAAGGATATGCCATACAGTCTGGGAACTTACAACTGGATTCAGGATCCGGATGGAAAAGGATATTTATTTAATGTTACCATGCCGGGATATAACACGGACAATACAAGTCAGAATATCAGCGAGAAGGAGCAGCAGAAGATAGACAAGGCAGTTCAGAAAGCATTTGAAGGGCTGACTCCGATGAACAACGGTGATATGGGAGTGTCAACAGAAGAACAGATCATCGGTGGCGCAGATATGACGATGAATGAAGCCGCAGCAAACGGTGCAACATTCAGTACCGAGGAAGCAGTGGAGGAAAATTAATCGAATGGAAAAAATAAAAAAAGGCATCTGTCTGGTGTCTGTACTTACATTACTGATTGCGTGTGCCGGGTGCGGTTCTGGGAAAAACGCGCAAAATACGGTCAGTATGTATGACTTGCGTACAGCGATGGAGGCTGCAGATCCGGATCTTCCGGAGATGCTTAATGCAAGCAGTACAGAAAAAGATGCAGAGGACAATTTTTCCCATATTTCTGATATGGAATATAAAAAGGTAGACAGTTATTTTGTAAGTTATTCCTCGGATGGACACAAAGCAGATGAAATTGTTGTAATCGCGGTGAAAGATAAAGCAGATGTGGACGAGGCAAAAGAAAGTCTGACAAAGCATCAGCAGGATCGATATAATCTGCTGCAGTCCTATGAGCCAAAGCAGGTCAGCAGGATTCAGGACGGCTTGATCTTTACAGAAGGGCAGTATGCGGTGCTTATCATTACCAATCATAATGATGATGTGCGTAAAGCCTTTGAGGATGCTATCAAAAAATAATAACAAAAAGAACGGTTTCTGACGGTAAGTTGGGAACCGTTCTTTTTTATAAATGTATAAAATGGGCGGCACTGGTGTACAATTAATAAAAAATGCAACATTCTTTTATAGAATGTTGCATTTTTATCTACACCTAATATATCGGACGATGGAAGCATTCCTTAACCCCTGAAAAGAAAATATTTAAAATTTTCTTTTCGGTTATATTTTTGCTGGCATAGAACGCAATGCTGCCTCATATTCCTCAAGAGAATATTTTCTTAAAATTTGTTCTTTTGTCAATCCAAGATCCATCATATTTTGAATTGCATCGAGTCTTTCTTCGCGTTTGCCTTCAAGTCTGCCTTTTGCTTTTCCACGAGCTTCCCCTAGTTCCAGCAATTCCTCCGACTGTAATTTTAAAATCTTGCCACCCATAACATCACCCAATCCTTTCCTAATGGTATTGTTTTTTGGAATGATATAATCTGCAATCTGTTCAATCAGAACAATCATATCCATATAAAGATGTGATTTATTTTCTTTTTCTGCTGTTTCTTCAAGTCTTCGGTTAATTTCACGGAAATCAGCTAACAATTGTTGTAACTTTCTGGTATCCATCCCGTTGTGCTTCAAAAAGTGCTCATACCGTAAAATATGATACGGTAGCAAAATCAGCAGCCGTTTCTCAAAAATGCGGTCAACGGTATACTTTTTTGCCTGTAAAATTGGAACACGGTAGCGCATTTTTTGTCCATCCGCAAACTTCACGACCGCTTCGTGATAGTCGGGGAGATCACGGTGGTTACGGATATAGAGAACGCAGGACTGTGGAAATTCAATTTCCCAGATTTCGTCATTTTCATAAGAAGCGTGCTCGATCGCAATCGAAATATCATACTCGAACATTCGTATAACCATCGTTTTGTCTTTCGAGGACTGGCATTCCAGATGATAAATGTGATTGCCAATCTGGATAATAGAATCTGTAATCACAGTGCCATATTTTTCATAATGTTCGTTCCGCAACTGTTCAAAATGTTCTTCTTCACTGTAAGAAGTGTGGAATACTTCATTGATCAGAGGAATCAGAAGCTGTGGCATTTTCTGAGCAATTGTTCGGAAAACATCATCAAAAATGGTGCTGTGATCGGTTGCTTCATCGTTGGCATCTGGCAGTGAAGCTGTCAGAATGTCAGATTTCTCCATGTGGTATCCTGCCTTTCCTTTAGTATATATCATAAACGTCTGTTTTTACAATATGAAAAAATAAGAAACAGCTCTGCTATGACACGTTTATGAAATTTTAATTCCAATTGTGATTTATGAGCGAAATGCTCCCCATGATTGCTGCGTGCTGCCTTTTCTGGCAACAATGCTCTGGCATCAGATTTGGAATATAGATATTTATTGAAAATAGAATAACGCATTTTATGATAAAAGTCAAACATTTTATGAAAGAGAACGCTTTGTATAGGGTATCGCAACAAAGCATTCCCCGAACGTTTTACAGATTAATATTCAGATAAACAAGATCCTTTTCGTCCTGTTCAATTCCAAGGTAACGTTTCGTGATATGAAACGAAGAATGGTTAAAGACATTCATTAAAAGTGCTGGCTGGATGCCTTCCTGCCACGCATAGTAGCCAAAGGTTTTCCGGAGAGAATGACAGCTGATGGATTCGTCACTTGTTGTGTGTGCTGCGTCTTCTTTTATGATGCGGTAAGCCTGAGAGCGGCTGAGCGGTTTATATGGATTTGTCCGCTTAGAAAAAACATATTCTTCCGGAGCAGGGGTTCTCTCCATGAAATACAGATACAGCGCTTTTTTGGCATTCTGATTGATTGCAATACAATTCCTTTTTCCCGTTTTATGTTCCCATACCAGAAGATGATCGCGAAAACAATTCTTTTTGAAATCATACACATTTTTCCAACGAAGATTCAAAAGGTCACTGATTCTTAAAGCGGTATTTAAGCCCAGCACGACTAACGCATGATTTCGCAGATGTGGTTTTACCTGTTTGTAGTATGAACTGAAATCTTGCAGTTCCTGTCGGTTACGGATTGGTTGTGTTGTTCCCATAAAAATACTCCTTTCAAGCCAAAAATAAAATGCTTTTGTGACATAAAATGCAACATTCTATAAAAGATTGTCGCATTTTTGAAACAAAAATGCAAATACGCTATATAGGGCAGGACATACCCATGGAGACAGGGCATGGAATATATGGAAGAGACACGTGCACTTTTGAAATATACACTGCCGT
>OGXJ01002424.1_pt1 | contig 12420 bp, 11 predicted proteins | sample 1576231 | NCBI WGS metagenome assembly OGXJ01 (sample SAMEA3541539, study PRJEB24748) | human gut metagenome | biome: human gut; feature: human-associated habitat; material: faeces | place: China | collected 2012
CCATGCTTGCCTTAGCCGCCGTGCAGCAGATTGGGAGCAGACGGTCAAGGGTGTCGAAGCCCTTGACTGGATGCGAGCAATCTGCTACCCCGTGACCTTTTGCATCAAAGCTCGTGCCCCCAGCCGGAGCCTCGATGCATCAATTTGGGAGCCCTTTTGCGGGTTCGAATGCATCAAAATTGGTGCGCGAAATTTCAGGGCTAAGCCCGCTGCCTGCGAATGGACTGAGTCAGCCGGTAGCTCTCGCCGGAGAAGATCACAATGTGGGAATGGCGGATCAGCCGGTCCACCAGCGCCGCTGTAAGCCAGAGTGATGCCTGAATTTTCTGATTACTGATAATTGCTCCCAAAGTGCTTTTGCGTAAAGCTTCATCGATTTGTGTGCTGCCTGTAATATAATCAGTGTTTACTTGGCGTAACTGTACATGTGTTTTATTACGAGTAAACATAACATGGAGCAGATCGGTCGGTTTGGATCCGACTACCGCATTGCCATTGTCGGATATACTGGTAACTGTAGAACCGATAAGCATATCTTTATTGATTAAATCCACAGGAAGTTCAAAATAGACTTTTCCATCCAGCAAATGTAATGTTATCAGTCCTTTAGCCGTTTCATGTTTCTTTTTGAATAGTTTGTCGTATTCACTTTCTTTCTTTGCCGGAGTAGTCTGTTCCGTTTTTGTTTTCTTCTTTTTCCAGAAGAATGGAAATTTGCGTTGTGCATCGATAGTGGTAGCCGAAGCTACCACTAATACTGCAAGTAAGAGGATTTTTTTTCTCATGTTAGTTTATTTGGAATTTATATTAATAACCAATTGTTGTGACATCTAAAATTTTTCCAAAACCGTCATAGATAAGAGCTTTGGAAATATCCAAGTTTCCTGTACCAATTTGTGTCATTGGAACTACGTATACTTTTCCTTCATATGTATCTTTTTGAGTAGCAATTATTATAGCCTTATTATTTAGCTCAAGTTCAGGATAAACATGAGAATCACTGATAACAGAACTTTCATCATTGATATATTGTCCCTGTTGATATAATTTTGCAACTGTAATCTTTTCTCCAGATGTAGGAGTATATTTAGGAGATGTTTCAACAATAGCAGTACTACCGGCAAAATTTATGCAATAAATCCCGTCGTTTGTTGCAATATACATAATGGCTTCTTTATGTGCAAAGAAAATAGAAACTGCCTTCTCTATTAAAGCTTTTCCTGATGAAGGTATGTCATACTTCATTTTGGCAGATGCTAGAATCTCCGGTGCAGTTTCATACCAGTTCCACTCATCGTCATAATAACCTTCGGCTGCAACATAACGGCTAAAGGTATAGATAGCATATTCTCCAGATGTATCATCTTTTAAAAGAAAAGTTGGTGTTTTTCTATCTGTAGACATCCCTCCGGCTATTGCCGATTTATTTTTCATATCGCATGGATCAAATAAATTGTTTGCCACATAAGAATCTTGATAAGTTGGTGATACATAAGTTCCTTCATAAGATACAAATTTGCCTTTATCTTTATCAAGCCACATTCCAGTACAATATGGGTCTCCGGATGTATTACATGCTACTACTGCATTATTAATAGTGTATTGACTTGCAGCGGCATCAATCCAACCAAAGATATTCGAGTTAATAGCGTTAAAAGAGTATATTCCTTTATTAGTGTTCATGTAGAAAAAAGTTTGTGCCTTGAAGAAGTTGTAGACTTTTAAACCTTCTGGTTTGTAGGTTAAGATTTTGCCATCTTCTAAGTTTCCGTTTTCTTTAAATGATTCTGTGTCGAACCGGACGCAGCCATTATTTGTTATCGCCCAAACTTGATTGGTATGTGTACCAACATTGGCATATCCCATCATTTCGTATCTTAATCCTGTCATTAACCCTGTATATGGAGCTCCGTTGGCCTTTTCTAGAATATTACGAAAAATTCTTTCTTCTTTATTACCATAGTTTACTGTAAGGCTTTTATTTTCTATTAAAGTAAAATCTGATGTTTGATTATTGTTTGTTTCAGATATTAACAAACCATCTAAAAAAGAACTTTGTACATATACATTCCAATAATATTGGTATTGTAAGTCTTCTTTATTAGTCGTATCTGTTACTGTAAGGCGTAATGAGTAGGGAACATTGGCTATTGGCCTATTTATAATTTCATGTAACTCTGGCTCTGTACTGATGGATTGGTATTCTGCTTCATTCATATCAGCGATAATACTTAATTCCCATTCATATTTTAGTCCTTTTACATCAGTTTTTCCTCCTTGAGTTATAGTAGGGACTATATTCAATTCCTCCAAATAACCTATATAGATTGTTTTTTCGTCAGAAACTTCAATTTTGACTTCATCAATGGGATTAGTAGCATATTCACTTTTATCATCATAACATGATGTGAACCATATTATCCCCATTATTATTGTTGATATATTTTTTATATTCATAATATTTTAAAATAAAGTTTGAAATTAGTAACTTCTAGCTTCTATAGGTTGTCCTTTTAGATCACCACCATCATGCGTAAGAGGACTGTCCGGATGAGCGATATTATAAGCTTTGATATAATCTCTTAGTTTGGCTGCATATCCTTTATATGATAGGTCTGATAAAATAAAATCATATCTTGGCAGGTATTTATATGATTTATATGTTCCGGGAGGATTATAATATCTTCCGTGAACATTAGGGTCATCCCAATCATCCCATCCTAACGCATCAACAATTGTCTTTAAGGCATTGGAGCTGTAACATGCTTTGGTTCTGTCTATATATGATTTTTTCGAGGCTATCAACATGTTATATGTTTGAATATGTCGAACTACAGTAGGTTCTTCAATCGCACTATTCCACGACAGTCGGGCACGTAAATATGGTGAAGGACCAATAGGTAAACTTTTGGAGTTTTTTAATGTGAAATATAATTCGTATGTTGAGTTGGCTAGTTCTTCACTATTGTACAATTTGATACGAATGTATCCACTGTTCTTATTGGCGGGAATAAGGGATTCTAAAATCTCATAAGAAGCTGCAGGAGCCGTAGATTTTTCTTCAATAGTGTAATTGACTTCTCGATTAGCATTGGCTGGATTTCCTATTAGTGTGAGTGGCACTTCAAAAATTGTATATTCAGCAAATGGATCAGAGATGAAACTATAACTGTTATATAAGCATGAATCTTGGCTTGAGTAACCTAATTTGGAGTCATTGCTAAATCGTACAGCATCATGTTCACTATTATAGTATGGTATGTCACTTTTTTCACAACTAACATTACATATAAATGCTATTGCTAATAAAATAATATGCGTTAATATTTTTTTCATTGTTTATTCCCTTTCTTTTATTGCACCCGACCTGATTGGATTTCATAGGTAGGATATGGTAATACATATTGTTTATCTTCCATTATTTCTGAACGATAAGGAATTTCTGAGGCACCAGTACGTTTGTAATAATAAAACATTACACCTTCTGAGAGGAATTCTTTTCTGTACTCTTTCTTTATTTCATTTATGATTTGAGTTGCATCCAGATTCTTTAAATCTTCATATAATCCGCGTTTTTGACGTACATGATTTAAATACGTTATTGCTTTTTCTAAATTGGCTGGAGTTCCCGTTGCGCAACATTCAGCTGCAATGTAGTAAACTTCAGGTAAACGAATCATTGATATTTTATTTTTGTAGTATTGATTTATGGTGGAAGATTGGTAAACTTTTAATGGAACATATCCTAAACTTGAAGAAGCTAGGCTTTGGTCTAATAAAGTCGTAAAACGTACATCTGTAGTAGAATTTTCATAAACTTGATTGGCCGTTTCAGGTTCTATATACATTACTTCGGAATCGTTGTTAGTGTAATATGGCTTTATATAATTTTTTATCTTAGTATCTAGATTCTGTATGCTGAGACCAAATAACTGTTCTGCTGTTTGGTTATCAGCTGTCCCCGGATGAAAAGGACCTTCTGCGAACTTATTTTTCCCTGGAAATGTCTCTGGCTGATACCGCAGAGAAGCTTTTTCTCCACAAAAATACTCTTCAATATAAATTAAACCACATTTATAAAAAATGTGGTCTCAATCCCCGGAAATTCCGGGACGCTGTTCTGTTGTATCTGGCACTGGAGCTGGAATGACCCAGCCATTTCACTATCCTTTCACATGAAATCCAAACTCCTCCTCCAGTGGGATCTCCCTCGCTTCAATCCCCTCGATCTCCACAAAGCTCTGCTGAGAAAGGCGCTCTACCATCTCCCGGATTTCTTCTCTGGTCCCCTGTACTTCCATTTCCACACGATCATCCCAGAGATTCCGTACCCAGCCGGTCAGTCCCATGGACTGTGCAATATAATAGGAGCGGTAACGAAAGCCTACTCCCTGTACTCTTCCTGAAAAATAAAAATGTTTCCGAATCTTTTCCATCTGGCACCTCATATTTTCTGTCTTAACTATTCTGTCTCTGTATCTTCACCCGAAATTCTCCCGCATCCGCCGCAGGAATATTATAACCAGATTATATAATATTTCTTTATAAATTGTAAAGTTATATCCTTCTATCTATTGGAAACTATAATCATCTGCGTTATAATGGTTTTTATCAGAATAAAAAGAAATTTACTTTCTTTTGCAGAAAATATTTTCAACAAAATTTAACATCAGGAGGTAATGATCATGAATGAAAGCATCAAAAACCTGTTAGAACGCAGAAGCATCCGCGACTACAAAAAAGAGCTTGTTCCGAAAGAAACTCTGGATACGATCCTGGAGGCGGGAGAATATTCCGGAAGAAAGATCACCAAGATCGCCCGGGAGGTGGGGAAATTCACCGTTCAGAATATGCGCCGGGTGGTTGCAAAGCTTTCCAAAATGAACGCAGCTGTTATGGGCAGCACCTCAGATCCGTTCTACGGCGCCCCAACTGTGATCATTGTCTTTTCCGACAGCAAAATGGGCACCTGTGTGGAAAACGGAAGTCTTGTGATGGGAAATCTCATGAATGCCGCACATGCTCTCGGCGTGGACTCCTGCTGGATTCACCGTGCAAGAGAAGTTTTTGACTCCGAGGAAGGAAAAGAGCTGAAGAAGCAGTGGGGTGTTCCGGAGGAATATATCGGCGTGGGCCACTGTGTTCTTGGATACCGTGACTGTGAGTATCCAACAGCCAAACCGCGTAAAGATGGTTTTGTGATCCGTGTGTGATCGGCTTGCAGAATAAAATTTCCACTGCCAAAAACTTTTAATGTAAATAAAGATCTGACAGATTCCTGCATGATACGCATCGCTACGTATCTGAGAATACACAGGGAAACAACCCTCCGGTATCATAAATACCAGAAGCTTTTCCCGTCTTCTCCGGCAGTGATCTGTCAGATTTTATTTTCTCTTATTTCAGTGCTTTATCCTTATATCTGGAAATCTCCTCCAGATATTTTTTCCCAAGGGTACTGATGTTAACACCCTTTCTGGCAACATAACCGATTGTCATGATCTCATCGGAATCCAGCTTCACACTGCAGGATGGCGGCGGCGGCGCTGATGACGGGCACCAGTTCCGGGTCGATCTGACTGCACAGCTCGGCCAGCATCCGGCCGGACAGATCCACCGGTGCCACAAAGGTCAGGCTGTGGTTCAGCAGTGCGGCCAGGGCAGCAGCTTTCTCACGGGAGAGGCCGCTGCGCACCCGCGCCACCCGGGTGCGGACGTAACCGGCGGTGGTCACAGCCAGCACAGCGGCTGCGCTGCGGCCCACCTGCACCACCTCGTAATGGGCGATGCACAGGTCCTCGGCGCAGGGGGTGCTGACCGCGGCGGTACAGCCGCTGATGGCGGCCAGCGCTCTGGCGGCACCCTGTGCCAGCTTTTCCGGTTCATGATCGAGGCTGGCGAACACGGCGTCCACCCGTGCGCGGGTCACGCGGTCCAGCGGCTGATCGTCCGTCAGCAGGTTGTCGAGATAATAACGGTAGCCCTTGGCGCTGGGCACGCGGCCCGCACTGGTGTGGGGCTGTTCCAGCAGGCCCAGCTTTGTCAGCGCCGCCATTTCATTGCGAAGGGTGGCGCTGGACACCGCCATGTCAAAGTAGTTGGCCAGCACACTGCTGCCCACGGGCTCACCCTCGAGACCATACAGCGCCACGATCGCCTGCAAAACGCGTTGTTTGCGTGCATCCATCGTCATAGCGCCTGCCTCCTTTTGCTTGGCTTTTCTTGTTTAGCACTCCTTGTTCCTGAGTGCTAAGACCATTATAGCCAATTTTCCGGTGCTGTCAAGCCCCTTGGAAAAATGTTTTAAAAGATTCATAATTCTGTCATAAAGGGGGGGTGTGTTCCTCTCAGGCGGGGCGGGGCTGAACCCTCTCAGTCACGCCTGACGGCGTGCCAGATTCCCCCTTTTGTCGCTGCGCGACATCTTCCCCCCGGAGCGGGGGAAGTCTTTCCTCTCAGGGGGAGCTTTATCCTAATAAGTACTACTTTCCCCCATTTTTCAGCCATTCGCGCAGTTTCGGCCCCCATTCGTGCAGAATTTCTTTTGCTTTTACCCAATTTATGGTATATTTATAATAATGACACCCCCGTAAAAACACACGAAAGGAGCGAAAACAATGAAAGCAAAACGTATCCTGAGCATCCTGCTTACCGGCAGTATGCTGCTGTCCCTGCTGCCGGTGTCTGCACTGGCAGCTGCCCCGGTGTTCGATGCACCTGCCCAGACCACGGCCAAAAAGGCTGCACCCCTTGTGCAGGAGGCAGACGCCTCCCGCAGCACCGAGGAGGAAGCCGCCACCCGCAGCAGCCGTGATCTGGACGCAGAAAACGGCACCGCCGAAAGCATTACCATCCAGCTGAATGCCGAAGGCAAGCCCGCAGACAGCGGCGACCTTGAGCATTGGGTATATAGCGGTGTAACAAACTATGACCTGAAATTGTATCAAGGCATCTTCACCCTGCAGCCCTCCTCGGAGGCCGAGGCGGAAAGCGCATTGCAGGAAAATCTCTATATTTATAAAGATGCCGAATTTAACGGCGGCACCGTCGGCAGCACAACCTTCAACAACGGCACTATCTCCGGTGGCACCTTCCAAAAAGCGGTGCACAACGATGCCACCCCCAACAATCAGGGGTTCATCCTTGACGGCATCTTCAAAGAACAGGTGTACAACAGCGGCACTATCTCCAACGGCAACTTCCAAGGAAAGATGTACAACTCCGGCACCATCTCCGGCGGCATCTTTAAGTTAACTGTTACTGTGGAAGCCATCTCCCAGCCGACTCAGATCAAGGGTGGAACCTTTGAAGATGGTATGGAGATCTATCCCGATATGTACTCCACCACCATCACCGACGGCCTGTTTGACGGAAAGGTTTCTGCCGCAGAAGGTTACTCCGGCATGCTTAGCATCAGCGGCGGCTACTTTGTGAACAAGCCCACTCTGCCGGAAGGCAGCGACATTGCCTTTACCTCTGTGAGCGATCAGGATGGCAGAACCTTCCAAGTGCCTGTAAATGGAGGCTGGTCTGAAAACAACTACAACGAACTTTATGTTCCCAGCGGATCGTCTGAGCAGCCCAACACCATTACCGTAAAGACCGCTGCCCCACTGACCGACTGCCTTGCAGACGGCGTATCCATTATGGGAACCGATAAAGTACAGCTAAATAATGACGGCAGTTACACCATTGAGGTATACCAGCCGGCGTCCATCGTGCTGGTGACCGAAGAGCCCACACCGGGCGAACCCGGCGGCGAGCTTGACCCGGGTCTCTCCTCCGGCGCAGCCGCACTTGGCATCGTGCTGGGCACTGCGGGTCTGGGTTATGTCACCTATGTCTGCGGTTCTTCCCTGTACCTGCACTATGTTTTGCCGGACGGCTTTATCCCCTCCACCCGGCAGGAGCTGGCCACCGTCCTGTGGACGACTGCCGGTAAGCCCGACCCCGTAAGCACCGCCCTGTATACCGATATCCCCGCTGACGCTATCGAGCGGCAGAAAGCCGCCCGCTGGTGTGCAGAGCAGGGTCTGCTCTCCGACCACGGCGCGACCTTCGGCCCGGACACCAAGGTGACCAATGCACGCATCATCCGCGCATGGAACAGCCTGAAAAAAGTGCCCGTGACCATCAAATAATCATCCTCACATTCATCCTTTCATGTACACCGCCGCCCGGCTTGCTTCCACAGGCCGGGCGGCGGTGTTTTCACTCTTCCATCTGCCTTGCCAGAAATGCCGCTGCCACATTCACGGCCTTGAGCTGGGCGGCATCCGGCGTGGCCGTGCGGTCTTCGGTCAGCAGGGCCACCACGCCGGTCACATCGCCCGCCGCAATGATGGGTGCGGCGCACAGCACTGCTCGGGGCGAGCCTTCGCAGGGCAGGATGCACTTTTCGGCAATACCCTCGCTCTGGTACAGCCTGCGGCCATCCATCAGCTTTTCCAGCGGCTGGCTGATGCTGCGGTCGGCCAGCTCCCGCCGGCCAGAGCCGCTCACCGTCAGGATGCGGTCGCGGTCGGCCACCAGTGCGGTCAGCGCAAAGCTTTTGCTGAGCACCTCGGTATACTGGGCCGCTACTGCGTTCATCTCGCCAATGGGCGAATACTTTTTAAAGATCACCTCGCCGTCGCCCGTGGTGAAGATCTCCAGCGGGTCGCCGCGGCGGATGCGCTGGGTGCGGCGGATCTCCTTGGGGATCACCACCCGGCCCAGCTCGTCGATGCGGCGCACGATTCCTGTTGCTTTCATGTTTTTGCTCCTCCGTTTCCTTAAAAATGCCTGCAGCACTAGTATCTGTCAGGCCGGGCCATTTATACCTGCTGCCCCCGCGCAAAAAGACCTGCACGGAAAGCTGCCTCTTCGTTGCGTTTCCGGCAGGGTTCTGCTACAATGATACAAAAAGCCGTTTTCATAAGCACAGCACCCCGCTTATGAAGACAGACCCTATAATTCTACTGAGAAAGGCAGGTGTCCGGATGCCGAACATCCTCATTCTGGGCGGCGGTGCCGCCGGTCTTGCAGCCGCGCTGGCGGCGGCACAAAGTGCCCCCGCTGCACATGTCATTGTGCTGGAGCGCAACCCGAAGCCGGGCAAAAAGCTGCTTGCCACCGGCAATGGCCGCTGCAATCTGGATAACACCGGCATTGCACCGGAGCTGTATTTCACTGCCGACCCGGCAGCACTTCGTCCGCTGCTGGATGCCGTAAATACCGCCGACCCGCTGCGCTGGTTCCGTGCGCTGGGGCTCTATACCCGCACCGACGAAGCGGGGCGGGTGTATCCGTACTCCAATCAGGCGGCGGACGTGCTGGCCCTGCTGGAGCATCACCTTGCGCAGCACCATGTGCAGCTGCGCACCGGCTGCACCGTGCGCACCCTGAGCCAGAGCCGCAGCGGCTACGCCGTGCAGTTCGAGACGGCAGAGGGCTCTGCCGAAACACTGCGCGCCGATGCCGTCATCTGCGCCATGGGCGGCGAGGCAGGGCCGCAGTTCGGCACCGACGGCTTTGGCACCCGGTTCGCCGCCCAGTGCGGCGGCAGGGTGGAGCCGCTGTACCCCTGCCTGACCGCCCTGCAGTGCGCAAAGCCCAACAAGACTCTGGCCGGCATCCGCGCCAAGGCCGCGGCCTCCCTGTTGGACGGTACCCGTGTGCTTGCCTGCGAGAACGGCGAGGTACAGTTCACCGACTATGGCCTTTCTGGCATCTGCATCATGCAGCTGTCCGGCCTGCTGGCCCCGGGCCGCGGCCCCAAGGCTCCTGCTGTGGAGCTGGACCTCTTCCCGGCAGTGGACGAAACCGCACTTGCCAGCCTGTTTGCGGCCCACGCCGCCCAGACGGCAGGGGGCAGCGCCGCTGACTTCTGGCTGGGCCTGCTGAACCAGAAGCTGGGCCGTACTGTGTGGTCTGCCGCCGGGCTGCAGGACAGCGACGCGCCTGCCGTGCTCACCGCCGCACAGTGGCAGAAGCTGGCCCACACCGCCAAGCACTGGCGCTTTGAAGGGCTGACCCCCTGCAGCTGGAAGCAGGCCCAGACCACCGGCGGCGGGCTGGCCCTGCGGGAGGTGGATCAGCACTTCCAGTTCAAGGGCTGTCCGGGCCTTTACTTTGTGGGCGAAACGCTGGACTGCGCAGGCAGCTGCGGCGGTTTTAACCTGCACTGGGCGTTCGGCTCCGGCCTTGTGGCCGGGCGCAGCGCTGCAGGCCATGCTGCAGCAGGCCGTGCTCTGCCAAAAGCCTCCGCGCCCGCAAAAAGCAGGAAAAAGCCGCACAGGTAAAAATGAGCTTTAAATTTTCAACAAAAGCTTGACATCTTGTGCAGATCGCATTATCATAAAGACAATAAAAGTTTGTTCAGAGAATCGAGCAGAACAAGCAAGGGGAGAGTCGAAAGGCCCTTTTGTTTGTCCTGCTCTTTTTCTTTTATTCGGCAAACGGAGCGATCAGGAGGTTTTTATGCTGGATGTAGCAATTATCGGCTGCGGTGTCATTGGTGCGGCAGCCGCCTATGAGCTGTCCCATTACCCGCTGCAGACCGCCATTTTCGAGGCTGAAAATGACGTGGCAGACTGCACCACCAAGGCCAACAGTGCCATTCTGCACGCTGGCTACGACCCCGAACCGGGCACCCGGATGGCGCGGCTCAACGTGGAGGGGTCCGCACTGGCCAAGGAGATCTGCGCCCGGCTGGATGTGCCGTACCTGCAGTGCGGCAGTCTGGTGCTGGCCCTCAGCCCGGAAGAGCTGCCCCATCTGCAGAAACTGTATGAGAACGGCATCGCCAACGGCGTGCCGGGCATCCGGCTGCTTTCCGCAGAGGAAACGCTTGCCATGGAACCGAATCTGGCCCCCAATGTGGTTGGCGCGCTGTATGCGCCCAGCGCCGCCATCGTCAGCCCGTGGGAGTTTGCGCTGGCAATGGCAGAAGTGGCTGTGCGCAACGGCGTGGAGCTGCACCGCAGCTGCCCTGTGACCCGCATCGAAAAGACCGCCGGCGGCTGGGCGCTGACCACCCCCTCCGGAATTGTGGAAACGCGCTATATCATCAATGCGGCAGGCATCTCGGCGCAGGCCGTGCACGATATGGCCGCACCCCACAAATTTACCATCCAGCCCACCCGGGGCGAATACTACCTGCTGGATAAATCCGAGGGCAGCCGTGTGCACCACGTCATCTTCCAGTGCCCCAACGAAAACGGCAAGGGCGTTCTGGTGGCCCCCACCGTCCACGGCAACCTGATCGTCGGCCCGAACGCCGACCCCGTGGAAGGGGACAATACCGCCTGCACTGCCGCCGGGCTGGCCTTCGTCAGCGCCGCAGCGCGCCGCAGCGTGCCGAACATCCGCTTCAGCGAGTCCATCCGCAACTTTGCGGGTGTCCGTGCCAATGTGGACACGGGCGACTTCGTTATCGGCGAAGCGGAAGGCGCACCCGGCTTCATCGATCTGGCGGGCATGAAATCGCCCGGCCTTTCCAGTGCACCGGCCGTTGCCAGAGAAGCCGTCAAAATTCTGGAAGCTCACGGCGATCTGCCCGCCCCCAAGGCGAATTACAGGGATGGCCGCACCCGGGTGCGCTTCAAGGAGCTTCCGCCCGAAGAAAAAGCCCGGCTCATTGCAAAGGAACCCGCCTATGGCCGCGTGATCTGCCGCTGTGAGACGATCACCGAGGGCGAAATTCTGGACGCTCTGCACGAAGAGATCCCTGCCACCACCATTGACGGTGTCAAGCGCCGATGCGGTGCCGGTATGGGCCGCTGTCAGGGCGGCTTTTGCGGGCCGCGGGTGCTGGAGCTGATCAGCAAAACGCTGGGCATCAGTCCGCTGGACGTGCTGCAGGATAAGGCCGGCACCAACGTCTTACTGTGCGAAACCAAGCAGGAGGGAGAACACCATGATTGATCTGGTCATCGTCGGCGGCGGCCCTGCAGGCCTTGCCGCAGCTTACAGCGCATGGCAGCATGGTCTGCGCGATATCCTTATCTTAGAGCGCGACAACGAGCTGGGCGGCATCCTGAACCAGTGCATCCACAACGGCTTCGGCCTGCACCGCTTTGGCGAGCAGCTCACCGGCCCGGAATACGCAGGCCGTTGCATTGAACTGCTGCGCTCCACCGGTGTCCGGGTGGAGCTGGGCACGATGGTGCTGGAAGTCACCCCGGACAAAAAGATCCACTGCGTCAGCCGGGAAAAGGGCTATCAGATTTTGGAAGCCAGAAGCATCATCCTCTGCATGGGCTGCCGGGAGCGCACCCGCGGTGCCATTGGCATTCCGGGCACCCGCCCCGCCGGCATCTACACCGCCGGTGCGGCCCAGCGCTATGTCAACATGGAGGGCTATCTGGTAGGCAAGCGGGTGCTCATCCTCGGCAGCGGCGACATCGGCCTGATCATGGCCCGCCGCATGACGCTGGA
>OGXJ01002429.1_pt1 | contig 12403 bp, 10 predicted proteins | sample 1576231 | NCBI WGS metagenome assembly OGXJ01 (sample SAMEA3541539, study PRJEB24748) | human gut metagenome | biome: human gut; feature: human-associated habitat; material: faeces | place: China | collected 2012
CCAGAATTCCACGAGTTTTCACATTGCTGAGGACCTTTTTGAGGTCGCCGACGCCCTGGGCCAGCGTCTGCATTTCACCCAGACCGCGGTAAACCTGCTCCAGCCGGTCATTCACCAGGCGGAAGGATTCGGTCATGCGGTCATTGAGGGTCTTTTGCAGCTTTTCATCAACGGTTAGACGCATTTCGTCCAGCTTGGTATTATTATCCTGGCGAATGGTGGAAAGCTGGCGTTCCATGGACGCACGCACATCCTCCAGCGCGCGCGTGGACTGCTGGGAAAATGTGGACAGTCTATTTTCGAACTGGGTGAGCTGCTCCAGCAGGGCCCGGCTTTCGCTTTGCGACTGGGACTGCTGGGACTGCATGAGGTACTTGCCGAGGGTGAGAATATCGGCCTGCACCGAACGCTCCAGGTCGCTTTGCAGGCGCTGGAGCTGGGTGGAAATATCATTTTGGCAGGACTTTTTGACCTGCGTAAGCAGGTAGATGAGCAGAGCAAGGATGAGGACGGCCGCCCCCAACAGCACCCAGCCCATGGTTTGCTGATCCATAGGTTTTCTCTCCTGAATTTGGCCAAATGCGAACTGTTGTTCTTCTATGATTTCCATTGTAGCACAAATGTTCGATGATGTAAAGGGGCGAACAAAAGTTTGTATGAGTGAACGAAAATTCTAACAATTTGGGGGCTTGACAATGGGCATGGTGCATAGAAAAAGCCCCCCGGTGGGGGGGGCTTTTCTTGAGAAAGATCTTAATCCTTGCGGAGAATGATGGCGGAGCCGGCGAGCGCGAGGGCCGCGGCGGCGACGGCGACAGCAACGAGGTCATTGGCACCGGTGGCGGGGTTCTTCTGGTCATCGGTCTTGGGGGTGTCCTGGGTAGGGCTGATGATGACGATTTGAGAGGGGCCTTCCTCCTTGACGGGGGTGATGGAACCGTCAGTCTTGGCCGTTACTTTCTCGGTAACGGGCTTAGGGTCGCCAAAGCTGTTCTTTACGGTCGTATCACCAGTAGAAGCGGGGGTGATGGTGGCAGTAACATCATGGGACTCCTTGCCCTCACGGTAGTCACCCAGCAGGATATCGCCATTGGTGCCGATGGTATTGGTAAAGGTATTGTTGGTCAGGGTGATGTCAAGGGTACCTTCCTTGCTGTTGTTTACGAAGCGGACGGGAGCAAAGTAATCATCGCTGGGATTGACCTTGCCGCAGTTATTAAAGGTGCAGTTTTCGACACTGGCGGTCATAGTACCAGTCTGCTTGTGGGCGATATTGACAGGAGCGCAGTTATTGCTGAACTCACAGTTCTTGATAACGATAGAGCCATCGGCAGTGGTATGGACTGTAGAATCAGCGTAGCCGGTAGCTTTGCAGTTAATCATGGTGAGATTCGCCTTATCAGTTTTATCCGATCCTCCACGATACATAAAGAAGTTGCAGCCATCGTTTACACAGTCATAGAAATTAACATTCCAAGTACGGCCAACAGCTTGAGGTTCACCCCAGACCACCAAATTCTTGGCATTATAAATGTTGATGGTAACATTCAAGCTTTCTGGGGCAGCATAATTCTTACCATCAGCATAGATGCTCAAATCCCCACCTTGGAAATTCGCATTGTTACCATAAATAGTGACATCATTTAGTACATTGGCATGAGCATTAACTGTAGAGATTGTCGAGCCTGCTTTACAATAAATTTCGATAGCCTTATTCACAAGCGCTGCACGAATATCTGCGGCATAAGCAATTTCATTGCCAGATCCCGTTTTATATGCTATTACCGCTGGATGAGAAGAAAGCTCCCCATCAGTCGCGGTTTTAACATAGGGTGCGCCACCATAGGTAGAATAATAGTAGACTGTTTGTGCGCCTTCAAAATTGACATCGCCCACCCAACTGGGAGCCGCGGTGTCAGCCATAGCGGTGACCGGCAGCATGACGGCCAGCATAAGGATAGCCAGCGCCAGGCTAAGGAGCTTTTTCATAAGACATTACCTCTTTCTTTTTGGGGTTTCCCCTCTTTATTTCCGGCAGGTGAATCACGCCCGCGAGTAAAAGAATCATGTTTGCCCGCAAACATGAAATCCCCCATATGGGGGATGCCGGTAATGTTATTTTAGCAATTCAAGCGAATAAAGTCAAGAAAACAGTGGAAGTTTTTTCATCTTTGTAGGAGTTGCCAAAAGCGAAGAGGGAAATTTATGCAAAAAAGCAGAGGCCCGGTGAGGGACCCCTGCTGGGAAAATCATTCCTCCCGCTTTTTGCGGGTGGCACGGACGATATTGAGGGCAATGATGCCAGCCACGCACGCCCCGAGGAACATGGGCATGATCATGGCGCTGTATTTTTCATCGGCGGTAAGGACCTCGGCCCACTTGCTGTCGATGTAGAGGGAAAGCTCCGGGCCGATATAGGTGTAGTAGCCGCAGTGGGCCAGGGACTCCTCATCGGGGTAGGCGGTGGGGTCGGATTTTGTCTCCTCATCCAGCAGCTCGTACACCTTCGTATTGGGGGTGGAATAGCCGATGGCCTCGGTATTGGCAAGGCCGACCTCCGGCTCCAGCATAAAGTTGATATACATTTCCGCCAGCTCCCGCTTCTGGCTCTCCTTGGGGATGCACAGGCAATCGGTGAAAAGATTGCTGCCCTCCACGGGGATGGAGAAGGCAAGGTCGGGGTTGTCCGCTATCATGGTGACGGCATCGCCGTTATAATAGGGCGCCATGGCCGCTTCCCCGCCGATCATCTTATCGAACACCTCATCGGCGACATAGGCCTGAATGACCTTTTTCTGCTCCTTCAGCAGCACCACGGCCTTATCCACCTGCTCGGTGCTTTCGGCATTAATGGGCAGCCCCAAATAGGCAAAGGTGATGCCGAAGGCGTCCTTGGAGTTATTGATCATCAGGATATTATCCATATAGGCTTCGCTCCACAGTGCGCCCCAGCTGGCCACCACCGCTTCGTCCTCTACCATTTTGGTATTGTAGATGAGCCCCAGCACGCCCCAGGTATAGGGCACCGAATACTCATTGGTGGGGTCGTAGGACTGGTAAAGGTACTTTTCATCGATGTTTTTCAGGTTGGGGATATTGGACATATCCGGCTTTTGCAGCATCCCCTCGGCGATCATACGGGAGATCATGTAGTCGGAGGGAACGACGATATCATAGACGGCGCCGCCGGTTTTCAGCTTGGCGTACATCGATTCATTGGTATCGTAATTGGAATAGATGACCCGGATGCCGGTGACCTCCTCAAAGGCCTTGTTGACATCCAGCCCGCCATCGGCACCGTCGGAGATATACTCGCCGCAATTGTAGACACTGATGGAATAGCCCTTATCCCTGTAGCGGCCGTAGTACTCCATATCTAGAGCTGAGGTATCAATGCCGGTTTCCGCTGCCAAAGCAGTAACGGGAAGCAGAAGGACAACCATCATCAGCGCCAAAAGGAGGGAAAGGATACGCTTTTTCATGCCGCAGGTTCCTCCTTTCGCATCATCTGCTTTTCCTTGCGGGCAGAGTAATAGTTGCTGAGAAGCAGCAGCGCCAGCACCACCACAAATATGATGGCGGTAAGGGCATTGATCTCCGGGCTGACACGCTTGCGGACCATCGAGAAGATGGTGACGGGCAGAGTCTGCGAGGAGGCGCTGGACACAAAGTAGCTGATGACGAAGTCATCCAGCGAGTAGGTGAACGCCATGAGGAAACCGGATACCATGCCGGGCATGATCTCCGGAATGACGACCTTGTAGAAAGCCAGCTTGGGGCTGCAGCCCAGATCCTGCGCAGCCTCGAAGGTGAAGCGATCCATCTGACGGAGCTTCGGGAGGACATTGAGGATGACATAGGGCGTGCAGAAGGTGACATGCGCGATGATGAGCGTCACGAAGCCGAGCTGCATTTCCGGCAGCTGAAGGAACGAAAGCGCGGTGCCGCCGATCCAGTTATTGAACTTCTGGATGCCATTGCCGAAGGAAACGAACAAAAGCAGCATGGAAACACCGGTAACGATCTCAGGATTGAGAATGGGCAGATAGGTGATGTTCATCACCAGTGATTTGAACCACTTACGGCGCATGGCATAGATGCCGACCGCCGCCATGGTGCCCAGCACCAGCGCGATGACAGACGCCGCCAGCGCGATGATCAAGGTATTGCGCAGCGAGGAGAGGATCAGCTCATTGTGGAACAGCTCCTTATACCAATGGAAGGAGAAGCCGGTCCAGCTGGCGCGGGATTTGGATTCATTGAAGCTGAACGCAATGAGTACGATAATGGGCAGATACAGGAAGATGAATACCAGACGGGTATAAAGCTTGGCATACCATTTCATATGAGCATCCCTCCTCTGTCATCATTGTCCTCAAACTGGTTCATGAGACTCATAACAAGCAGGATGAATACCATCAATACCAGCGAGATGGCGGAGCCGAGATTGGGATTGTAGGCATTGCCGAGGAACTGGGTCTCGATGAGGTCACCGACCATCATATTGGAGCCGCCGCCCAGCATACGGGAAATGATGAAGGTGGAAACAGACGGCACAAATACCATGGTGATGCCGGTGGTGATACCGGGCACCGAAAGGGGCAGCACCACACGGGTAAAGGTATTCCACGGGTTGGCGCCGAGGTCCCCGGCAGCTTCCAGCGTGTAGGGTTCAATCTTGGTCATGATGGAATAGAGCGGAATGACCATAAAGGGCAGGTAATTATACACCATGCCCAGCACCACCGCGCCCTGGGTGTAGATCATCTTGAAGGGGCCGATGCCGAAGAACTCCAGGATGCTATTGATGACGCCGTTATTTTCCAGCAGGGTCATCCAGGCGTAGGTGCGCAGCAGGAAGTTGGTCCACATCGGCAGCATGACCAGCATAACCAGCGTGCGCTGATTATTGGCATTGTAGCGGCTCATGATAAAGCCGAGAGGATAGGCGATGACAAGGCAGATGGCAGTGGCCACCAGCGAAAGCCAGATGGAACGGACAAACACCGCGGTGTAATCCGAGACCTTGGCGACATTGGCGAAGGTGAACTGGCCATCACTGGTGGAAAGGCCGAACACCGCCACCAGAATGAGCGGTACGACGACAAAAATCACCGACCAAACAATATAGGGGACGGAAGAAAAGCGAAATTTCATAGCTTTATTCCTCCGTGCGCTTCATGATATGAATATCCATAGGCGCGACATCCATGCCGATGAGGGTACCGGGCTCCACATACTGGGTGGTGTGGATCTTCCATTTATATCCCATGGCGTCTACCATGATCTCGTAGTGGACGCCCTTGAAGATGATGGATTCCACAATGCCGGAAATTTTGCCCTTATCGGCGGGAACGATCTTGAAGTCCTCCGGACGGACGACGACCTGAACACGCTCTTTGGGCTCGAAGCCCTTATCGACACAGTCGAAATAGTCATTCGCAAATTCCACGAGGAAGTCCTTATGCATGATGCCATCGATGATATTGCTTTCACCGATGAAATCGGCCACGAAGGCATTGCAGGGCTCATTGTAGATATCCTGCGGGGTGCCGATCTGAAGGATGTTGCCGTCCCGCATGACGACGACGCGGTCGGACATGGTGAGCGCTTCTTCCTGATCGTGGGTGACATAGATGAAGGTGATCTCCAATGCCTGCTGGATGCGCTTTAGCTCGATCTGCATTTCCTTGCGGAGCTTGAGATCCAAAGCGCCGAGGGGTTCATCCAAAAGCAGGACCTTGGGACGATTGACCAGCGCGCGGGCGATGGCCACACGCTGCTGCTGACCGCCGGAAAGCTGATTGATATGGCGTCTGTCATATCCCGAAAGGCCGACCAGCTTGAGCATTTCCTTGACGCTCTGGCGGCGTTCCTTTTCCGGCACCTTGGCGATCTTCAGGCCGAATTCGACATTTTCGTACACATTGAGGTGCGGGAACAGCGCATACCGCTGGAATACCGTATTCACCTCACGCTTGTAGGGGGGCAGGTCATTGATGCGGACACCACCAAAAAAAACATCACCCTCCTTGGGTTGGATAAATCCGCCGATGATGCGCAAGGTAGTTGTCTTGCCACAACCGGACGGCCCAAGAAAAGTAATGAATTCCTTGTCCATGATGTCAAGGTCGATCCCCTTGAGGACCGGCTCGTCATCAAAATCGACTCTGATGCCGCGCAGGCTGATCAAAGCATTTTTGTTCATTTCAACATCCTCCTTTTGCGGTAAATCTGCAGGCCCTCACACCTGCCGCAGCCGCTATTGCACCGTCCCCGCAAAAGGTTTTTAGGATACCCCGAAGATTGGGGTTCTTTCAGATGGGCATATACGAGCCGCCTTTTTATTGAATTGAATGGTCAAAATGACAGATATCAATATATCATATTTTGTCGTAATGTCAATGCTAAATTTCAAGATTTATTAGAGTTTTTCAGAAAATTTCTGCGTCTTTTGGGCAGAGCTTATGATGAACTTTGAAATGCTCCTGATTTCTCCGTTTTTCTCAAAATATCTTAAATTCATGTTTTGGGGGATTTTTCTCCCCGCAGCAGCGAAAAAAGCCAGGAAAGCTCCTCCCGTTCATATTAGAGAATAAAAATTCAGAGATTCAGGCAAAGCGGCCCCGCAAAGCAGCAGCGCCGCCCCGTAGCAGGCCAGGTAGAGGACAACCAGCAACAGGAGAATAAGCGGCTGCCCGGTCCGGGACAACAGCCTACCAAAGATCAGGCGCAGCAGCCACCAGCCCCCAACTGCCGCGGCCGCCGTAAGCAGCCAGCAGAGCGGCTGGAGCCGGAACACCGTGACCCGGGTAAGCCGCGCGGCACTGAGGGCGAAATTGAGGAGCTCGGTGGCGGAGATGGAGAAAAGATAGCCGGCCACCCCATACCGGGGCTATCCTCATGTAACGGTACTAAGCTCCCGCCTGTCAGCGGATCGCTAAGGACCGACATTCGGACAGGCTTGCTTCATAATATTAATACTGTCTTTCATTTTGCTTAAAGTACCGATGGTAGATTTAACTTGTAAAATTTTTATAACGCTGCTTTTTCTATTGTGAAACAACTTGTTTAGAAGTTGCTGACTATGACATAAAAATGCACGGTACATTATCGTTATGGAGCAAGAACTTTCGAGCATCAATGTCTAGGGCAAAAAATGGAAAATACATCACATATAATTACGCAAGTCGTTTGCACTCTATTCCAACGCAACGGTACTAAGTTCCTCGCCTATGGCGACTCACTAAGAACCGGCGTTGGAAAAGGCTTGCTGTACAAGGATACGAGCGAAAGCGTCTTACGGAATAATATGTATATTCTTATTCATTTTTAATTCATTAAGGGCAGCTACTTGCAAATAAAACTATATATGTGTATCTTACATGGATTCCTGTCTGCCGCCATCCCTCTCTATCATAATTCTAAAATTTTCGGCGCAGTTCTTAAATAAGGATAAAGTCGGTTGACAGAAGCCGGAAGTTTCATTTATCATATCAAGTAGAGTATATTTAAATCTATTATTTCAATAAAATCTTTTCATTCATTGTTCCGTTCATGTTTGGAACAGATACGAAAAATCTATAAAAAGATCAGGAAATAAAACTACATAGGGACAGAGAGTTGACAGAGCAAAGGGACACTTATACTTGTTATTGTGTACAATTCAGTGAAACAATATACGTTGGAGTGATAACAGGGGCTTTTATATGTGTACCGGAAAGGGAGGTTGTTTATGCAGGAACAGAAAGTCGAACAGGAAATTGATATTACGAAATTATCGAATGAATTTACCTACAGAAAATACATGATGAGCAGGGACTCCGTACGGCATTTATTTTCTAAATTAAGTGTTGCGGAATATGTCGCGCTGCAAAGTATAGAGGCGATCAGCGGGGATTCTGCTATTTATGGCGGCAAGGCATATCTGACTGATCTGTCCGTCCGGATGCAGATGAGCATTCGCAGGACATCAAAGACGGTAAGGGATCTCAGAGATTGCGGCTATGTCAAATGGTCACATGATGGAAATGGTACGGACGGCACTTATGTAACGATCACGGATGCCGGTGCGAAACAGCTTCATGAGCAGGAAACGATCATTAAGGACTTTTACGGAAATGTAATTAACAAATTCGGCAAAGAGAATATGATCAATCTGTTGATCCTGATGAAGGAGCTGGATACGGTTATGGAGAGTGAGATTGAAGAAATGCAGGTGGTGAAGAACGATGATGAGTCTGATGAAAATGAATGAGTATGTGGCAATACAGGAAAAGATATGCGAGAAAAATGATTATATCGCACCAAGATTATATGATGAATATGGAGTAAATCGCGGACTTCGCGATGACCGCGGAGTTGGTGTATTGACCGGTCTGACGAATATTTCAAAGATTGTATCCTCTAAGGTGCAGAATGGCAAGAAAGTACCTTGTGATGGAGAACTCTGGTACAGGGGTTATCGGGTGGAGAATCTGATCGGAAGTCTGGGAGAAGATGAACTGGGGTTTGAAAAGGTGGCATATCTTCTGTTGATGGGTGAGCTGCCAAATGCAGAAGAACAGCATGAATTTGAGAAGATCATCGGTGGGCTTCGTACGCTGCCATCGAATTTTACAAGAGATGTTATCATGAAAGCGCCGACAGAGGATATCATGAATTCCATGACACGTAGTATCCTGACGCTTGCATCCTATGATAAGAATGCAAAGGATACCGGTGTGAATAATTCTCTGCGTCAGTGTATCCAGCTGATCAGTGAATTTCCGATGCTGGCTGTATATGGATATAATGCATATAATCATTATGTAAAGAATGACAGTATGTTCATCCATCGTCCGGCAAAGAATCTGTCAACGGCTGAGAATATTCTCATGCTGCTTCGTCCGGATAAGAAATATTCCAAGGTAGAGGCAAAGGTACTTGATACGGCACTGATCCTTCATATGGAGCATGGTGGTGGTAATAATTCAACCTTTACAACAAGAGTTGTTACGTCCTCCGGTTCGGACACCTATTCCACAATGGCGGCTGCTATGTCATCCTTAAAGGGACCAAAGCATGGTGGTGCCAATATCAAGGTTATGGAAATGATGGATAATATTCGCGGACATATAAAAGACTATGAAGATAAAGATGAGATAGAAGCATATTTAAGCAAGATCCTGAACAAGGAAGCATTTGACAATAAGGGATTGATCTATGGTATGGGACATGCCGTATATTCCTTGTCAGATCCGAGAGAGCGGGTGTTCAAGGATTATGTCGTTAAGCTGGCTCATGAAAAGGGCAGGGAAAAAGATCTCAGGTTGTATGAGAACATAGAGGAGCTTGCCCCGGAGCTGATCGCAAAGCAGCGCAAGATCTTCAAGGGTGTAAGTCCAAATGTGGATTTCTACAGCGGATTTGTATATGACATGCTGGGAATCCCAATGGAGCTTTATACAGCGATGTTTGCAGTTGCACGTATCGTTGGATGGAGCGCACACAGGATCGAGGAGCTGATCACGAATAACCGGATCATGCGTCCGGCATATATGAGTATCATGGAGAAAAATCCCCAGATATAAACAAAAGCCAAAAACAAAGCGTAGTTTATAACATGAGAACAGACAGGTTATAAGAGCCCATTGAGGTTCTTATAATCTGTCTGTTTTTATGTATGGATCGCTGTATCGACTATAAAATAAATCAGATAATACAGAAGAAAATATACAGAAGGAATCTGCATAAACATACATTTTACATAAATAGAAAAGCAGCGAATCACATATACTTAGAAAGAAATGTAAAATTATCAGATGCTTTTCAGGTGGGGTGCCGAAAGTGCCGGAAATACGGGGAATCATTTGGAGAATGCTGGTAATACATGGAAAATGAATGATTTTACCATAATTTTACAAAAAAATTTCAAGTGGTTGATAGCAGCAAAAAACGGGATGGTGTAAATTGAAGAACAGTGAAGTAGAAGAGAGATAGATGACGTATGAAAGTAACATTTGAAGATGTAAAAAAGAACAAAGCGGTTCAGACATATATAAGGATGGCAGACGAATCCTTACATGCAATGGGATATACAGAGCATGGATTTGCACATGTGGAACGTGTAGCAGAGACGGCAAGGGAGATACTGTTGACGCTTGGCTATTCCGAGCGTGAAGCGGAGCTTGCGAGCATTGCAGGGTATCTGCATGATATTGGAAATGTTGTAAACCGGGAAGGACATGCGCAGTCCGGTGCGGTCATGGCGTTTCGGATATTGGATGATATGGGTGCAGATCCGGAGGATACAGCGACGATCATAACAGCAATAGGCAATCACGATGAGTCGGCGGCATTTCCGGTAAATCCGATCGCAGCAGCATTGCTGATCGCGGATAAAAGTGATGTGAGAAATTCGAGAGTCAGAAATACGGACATTTCATCCTTTGATATTCATGACAGAGTGAACTATGCCGTAAAAGAAAACAAATTGAAGATTACCAAGAATTCACATATTGAGCTGAAATTAAAGATCGATAAATCTATGTGTGCCGTTATGGATTATTTTGAGATCTTTTTACAACGTATGATCCTGTGCAGGAAATCAGCCGAGGTGCTTGGGCTGGAATTCTGGCTTACGATCAATAAACAACGGGTAATCTGACAGGGGGTGTATGGCGATTCAAAGAATATTTCAGTACATAAAAGAGAAAATGACAGGAGCGATAAAAAGAATGAATAACGAAGAAAAGAATCTGAAAAATGTAGAAGTGGCAAATGAAACAGAAAAAAATACTCGATTTGGAAGAAAAAATAAACAGAAAGCAGAGGGAGAGAAAACACAGGAAGAAAAAACGGTAAAAAAGGTGAATCATATCGGATTGTATGAAAATCGTGAATTATCATGGCTGAAATTCAATGAACGTGTGCTGGAAGAAGCCGAGGACACCAGTGTTCCATTGTGCGAGCGGATGACATTTTTGTCTATCTTTCAGAGCAATCTGGATGAATTCTTTATGGTGCGTGTCGGTTCGTTGGAGGATCAGAAGCTGTTAAGCCAGAAACTCCGGGAGAACAAGACAAATATGACAGCGGGAGAGCAGATCGAGGCAATCTTAAAACGAGTTGCAGAACTAAACGAAAGAAAGGATGCCATTTATGCTTCCATTATGAAGGAGATTGGTGAGAAGGGCGTTCATCTGACGGATTTTAAAGCACTTGCAAAATCAGAGAGCAAATATCTGGAAGAATATTTCATGAAAGAGATCGTACCGTTGTTATCGGTTATGATCGTTGGAAGAAAACAGCCATTTCCGTTTTTGAAGGGACAGGAGATTTACGCGCTTGCTGTTCTTGGCACAAGAAATGGTAAGAAAAAAATCGGGATCATTCCATGCAGCAGTTCTGTATTCCCAAGGCTGATCCGGATTCCGACAAAGGATGATACCTATATGCTGGTCGAGGAACTGATCCTGCATTTCTTGCCAAAGGTGTATAAGGGCTATAAGGTTCTGGAAAAATCTGTGATCCGCGTAACGAGAAATGCGGATATTGATTTTAATGCCGTCTATGATGAAGATCTTGATTACAGAGATAAGATGGCACAGATCGTAAAGCTCAGAAAGAGGCTTGCACCGGTACGGCTGGAATTATCCCGTGATATCAATGAAGATATGATAAAACAGGTATGTGAGTATGCAGAGATGGAAGAGCCACATGTATTCTTAAATCAGGCTCCGCTTGATCTTTCATTCCTGTTCCAGATCGAGGATATTCTGAGAAAAGATGCAAATCTGGTCTACCAGAGACGTGTACCGCAGCCATCTCCGATGTTAAAGAGCAATGAACATATCATACCACAGATTTTGGATCATGATGTTTTATTATCCTATCCGTATGAGAGCATTAAACCATTTCTGCAGATGCTTCAGGAGGCTGCCCGTGATCCGGAGGTTATCTCTATTCGTATGACACTTTACCGTCTGGCAAGAAACAGCAAGGTGGTAGAGGCACTGACCGAAGCTGCTGAAAATGGCAAACAGGTTGATGTACTGGTTGAATTAAAGGCGAGATTCGACGAGGCAAATAATATTGAGTGGAGCCGTACGTTAGAGGATGCAGGCTGCCATGTCGTATATGGAATTGATGGCTTAAAGGTTCATTCAAAGCTGTGTCTGATCACCAGAAAGGTCGGAGATGAGATTCAGTATATTACGCAGGTCGGAACCGGAAATTATAACGAAAAGACTTCCAGATTATATACGGATCTGTCGTTGATCACAGCAGATAAGAGAATTGGAGAAGAAGCAGCAAAGGTATTTCAGGCGATCCTGCTTGGTTCTGTAGTAGAAGATATAGAACATCTGCTGGTTGCACCAAAATGTCTCCAGAATAAGGTTCTTGCCATGATCGAGAATGA
>OGXJ01002431.1_pt1 | contig 12396 bp, 13 predicted proteins | sample 1576231 | NCBI WGS metagenome assembly OGXJ01 (sample SAMEA3541539, study PRJEB24748) | human gut metagenome | biome: human gut; feature: human-associated habitat; material: faeces | place: China | collected 2012
CCAATATGTTGCAGTGGTGTAGGCATGATAAGACGCGCCAGCGTCGCATCAGGCATCTGCGCATAATTATAAAATGATACGCTCGCCAGCATTTATATCCGTTACGTCCCCCGCCCAATCGATGGGATATAACCCTCGCGCGACATCGCGATGGAACGTTGAGAATGGCCAATCACTCACTTGCTTTACCCAACCATGCTTTACTGGATTTATATAAATATAATCAACATGATGCCTATAATCTTTGGTATTGCGGATGGCGTGCTCCCAAAAACGTGGTTGCCAGATATTTTTCAATCCACAAGCATGGGTAAATTGCTTTTTAATTTCCCGCCAGCGCGAGGAAAAATCATCATCGCCTTCAGGTAATGTCCAGATACAGTGCATATGCTCTGGCAAAACGACCCAGGCGTTGATTTCAAAAGGCCTGTCTCGCTTAACTTTAATAATGGCGTGACGGAGCATCTGGTACTGGGTGGTCAAGAGTTGGCTTCGACGATTGCGTAAATTCACCGTGAAAAACCAGGTTCCCCCCTTGATGTAATAACGACGATATTCAGACATGGCGACTCCTTTTTCTCAACGGTAAGAAGAAAAGGAAAGGTCGGTAATGAGGTGATGGAATAACAGGAAAGCGGCTCGCAAAAACGCACAGATTTGTAGGCATGATAAGACGCGTCAGCGTCGCATCAGGCATCCGTGCACAACCGCCGGATGCGGCGTAAACGCCTTATCCGGCCTACAAAATCGTCTCTTCCGTCAAGATCCGCCGCGCGCCCAAAAAATGATCCTGCCAGAAAGGTTCGGCTAACCGGCTTACCCGAATGTTTTCCCCGGTGCGCGGCGACTCGATAAACTGCCCATCGCCCAGATACACCCCCATATGATCGGCAATTTCACGGCTGTGGATATGGAAAAACAGCAAATCTCCCCGGCGCAGGTCGTTATTCGCCACAATCGTTGCCCGGCGGTAGTGATACATCTCATTGGCCGTGCGCGGGAGCTTCGCCTCAAGGATCTTGTTGTAGGCATAAAAAACCAACCCGCTACAGTCGAAGCCTTGATCGGGCCGCGTGCCGCCCCAGACGTAAGGCTTGCCAAGCTGTTGCTCCAGACGGTGAATCGCTACTTCGGTGATGTTGTGCAGATGGTCGCTGCTTAAAAAGTGATTGTTCTCCGCCAGCGCCTGCCAGCGTCGGTCGCTCGCCTTGAGCGGCGCAGGAAACCATTCTGGATGCTGTTTTATCTGCTCCCGGTTGTGCTGGCGTAGCGCCCTTCTGCTTTCGGCATTGCCTTCCACAATGTAGCTGGCCTGTTTTTTCAGATGGGTTTGGTACTGTTTTAATAAACGCGCACGGTTTTGTATCCGCTGGCGAGCGGCGTAGCTGAAAGAGATATGTGATGTGGTGGCGCTGGCGAATAAAGGGAGCAAAACGCATAACGAAAACACGCCTGGATGCAGAAATCTGCCGAGCAAGAACGAAGACATGAAAGACATAAACCGGTTGAATGAAGGTGAGAATTTTAAAAGACCGGAGGAGTAAACGGGATTATTAATTGCTTATTTGCATATTACTATTGAGGTTTCATAATCTTAGGAAATAAATGATACATGCGCTTTTCGGACTATTGAAAACTGCCCCTGTGCTAAATTTGTAAACCCAGCGCCGACAGGCTTGCGTAAAACTCTTTTGGTGATAATGTGAGCCTTCCAAATCCAGACTATTCCGATTTGGGATCCATTTTGCCGTCCTGGCGTGTGTAACCGTTTTATCAAGGAATAAGCAGTATGCGTAAAATCGCATTAATTCTTGCGATGTTGTTGATCCCGTGCGTTTCGTTTGCCGGTTTGCTGGGCAGCAGTAGCTCGACCACGCCAGTGAGCAAAGAGTATAAGCAGCAGTTGATGGGATCCCCTGTCTACATCCAGATCTTCAAGGAAGAACGTACGCTCGATCTCTACGTCAAAATGGGCGAGCAATATCAACTGCTCGACAGCTATAAAATCTGTAAATATTCCGGCGGCTTAGGGCCAAAACAGCGTCAGGGCGATTTCAAAAGCCCGGAAGGGTTTTATAGCGTACAGCGTAATCAGTTAAAACCAGACAGCCGTTACTACAAAGCGATTAATATTGGTTTCCCCAATGCCTATGACCGTGCGCATGGTTATGAAGGGAAATACCTGATGATCCACGGCGATTGTGTTTCCATCGGCTGCTACGCAATGACCAATCAGGGTATTGATGAGATCTTCCAGTTCGTTACTGGTGCGCTGGTGTTTGGTCAGCCGAGCGTGCAAGTGAGTATTTACCCGTTCCGCATGACCGACGCCAATATGAAGCGCCATAAATATTCCAACTTTAAGGACTTCTGGGAGCAACTGAAGCCGGGTTACGACTACTTTGAGCAAACCCGTAAGCCACCGACCGTTTCTGTGGTCAATGGTCGTTACGTGGTCAGCAAGCCGTTAAGCCACGAAGTTGTGCAGCCACAACTGGCATCAAACTACACGCTCCCCGAGGCAAAATAAGCGCCATTCGCCTGGCATAATCTTTTGCCAGGTTTCATTGCCCGTCAGCGGCTGTGTTGCAATCACCGTGACCACATCATTCGGTGTGGTCTGCGAGCTGAAGTCGATTTCCACATCCTGATCCAGCAACGTTGCCACGCCAAACGGCGCGCGGCGGGTGATCCAGTGTAAATTAGTCGAGCAATACGCCATTACATAGCGCCCGTCAGAAAGCAGCATATTGAAAACGCCCTTCTGCCGCAGTTCATCCGCCAGTGAGGCGATATATTTAAACACTGCCGCCATGTTGCCCGGTGTACGCGGGTAACGCTGCGTTAATTTATGCAGCAGCCAGCAGAAGGCTTTTTCGCTGTCGGTTTCGCCTACCGGGCGGAAGTTGCCGGTTTCCAGTAATTTGTAGCCCGTCAGTTGTCCGTTATGGGCATAAGTCCAGTTACGCCCCCATAACTCGCGGGTAAATGGGTGAGTATTTTCCAGCGCCACCTCGCCCCGATTAGCCTGGCGAATATGAGCCACCACCGAACAGGATTTTATCGGGTAGTCCTGGACAAGTTTGGCGATGGGGGAATTAAAGCTGGGTTGTGGATCTTTAAATGTGCGACAGCCTTTACCTTCGTAAAAGGTAATGCCCCAGCCATCTTTATGTGGCCCGGTTCCACCACCACGCTGTACAAGTCCGGTGAAACTAAAGCAGATATCGGTAGGGACGTTGGCGCTCATCCCGAGCAATTCGCACATGGGTAACCTCCACAACAGCGGGAGCGCATGGCCCCCGGCGAAGATTGATTTAAGAATTTTCAGGTCGGATGCGGCGTAAACGCATTATTCGGCCTACGGTTCGGATACAGATTTGTAGGCATGATAAGACGCGTCAGCGTCGCATCAGGCATCAGCGCACAAGTGCCGGATGCGGCGTAAACGCCTTATCCGGCCTACGCCAGACTTACTTAACCATCTCTTTTTCAATTAACTGGATCAGGATATGGATCACTTTAATGTGAATCTCCTGAATGCGGTCGGCATAACCAAAGTGCGGTACGCGAATTTCGATATCCGCCGTGCCAGCCATTTTGCCGCCGTCTTTACCGGTCAGGGTGATCACTTTCATCCCCTTCTCACGCGCCGCTGCGATCGCTTTGATCACGTTTGCAGAGTTACCGGAGGTGGAGATCCCCAGCAGTACATCGCCTTCGCGACCTACCGCTTCAACGTAGCGGGAGAAAATATCATTGAAACCGAAATCATTACCGACGCAGGAAATATGACTAACGTCAGAAATAGCAATCGCCGGGTAGCCCGGACGGTTTTCACGGTAGCGACCGGTCAACTCTTCGGCAAAGTGCATAGCGTCGCAATGGGAACCGCCGTTGCCGCAGGAAAGCACTTTGCCACCGGCTTTAAAGCTGTCTGCTAACAGGACCGCCGCGCGCTGAATGGCGTGAATATTGGCGTCATCTTTTAAAAAGTTAGCCAGCGTTTCCGCCGCTTCGTTCAGTTCGTTACGAATAAGATCCTGGTACATGAGGATATCCTTCAGCATAAATGTAATAGACAAAATGCAGTGTACCGGATACCGCCAAAAGCGAGAAGTACGGGCAGGTGCTATGACCAGGACTTTTTGACCTGAAGTGCGGATAAAAACAGCAACAATGTGAGCTTTGTTGTAATTATATTGTAAACACATTGCTAAATGTTTTTACATCCACTACAACCATATCATCACAAGTGGTCAGACCTCCTACAAGTAAGGGGCTTTTCGTTATGATGATTTTGAGTATTCTCGCTACGGTTGTCCTGCTCGGCGCGTTGTTCTATCACCGCGTGAGCTTATTTATCAGCAGTCTGATTTTGCTCGCCTGGACAGCCGCCCTCGGCGTTGCTGGTCTGTGGTCGGCGTGGGTACTGGTGCCTCTGGCCATTATCCTCGTGCCATTTAACTTTGCGCCTATGCGTAAGTCGATGATTTCCGCGCCGGTATTTCGCGGTTTCCGTAAGGTGATGCCGCCGATGTCGCGCACTGAGAAAGAAGCGATTAATGCGGGCACCACCTGGTGGGAGGGCGACTTGTTCCAGGGCAAGCCGGACTGGAAAAAGCTGCATAACTATCCGCAGCCGCGCCTGACCGCCGAAGAGCAAGCGTTTCTCGACGGCCCGGTAGAAGAAGCCTGCCGGATGGCGAATGATTTCCAGATTACTCATGAGCTGGCGGATCTGCCGCCGGAGTTGTGGGCGTACCTTAAAGAGCATCGCTTCTTCGCGATGATTATCAAAAAAGAGTACGGCGGACTGGAGTTCTCAGCTTATGCCCAGTCTCGCGTGCTGCAAAAACTCTCCGGCGTGAGCGGGATCCTGGCGATTACCGTCGGCGTGCCGAACTCATTAGGCCCGGGCGAACTGTTGCAACATTACGGCACTGACGAGCAGAAAGATCACTATCTGCCGCGTCTGGCGCGTGGTCAGGAGATCCCCTGCTTTGCACTGACCAGCCCGGAAGCGGGTTCCGATGCGGGCGCGATTCCGGACACCGGGATTGTCTGCATGGGCGAATGGCAGGGCCAGCAGGTGCTGGGGATGCGTCTGACCTGGAACAAACGCTACATTACGCTGGCACCGATTGCGACCGTGCTTGGGCTGGCGTTTAAACTCTCCGACCCGGAAAAATTACTCGGCGGTGCAGAAGATTTAGGCATTACCTGTGCGCTGATCCCAACCACCACGCCGGGCGTGGAAATTGGTCGTCGCCACTTCCCGCTGAACGTACCGTTCCAGAACGGACCGACGCGCGGTAAAGATGTCTTCGTGCCGATCGATTACATCATCGGCGGGCCGAAAATGGCCGGGCAAGGCTGGCGGATGCTGGTGGAGTGCCTCTCGGTAGGCCGCGGCATCACCCTGCCTTCCAACTCAACCGGCGGCGTGAAATCGGTAGCGCTGGCAACCGGCGCGTATGCTCACATTCGCCGTCAGTTCAAAATCTCTATTGGTAAGATGGAAGGGATTGAAGAGCCGCTGGCGCGTATTGCCGGTAATGCCTACGTGATGGATGCTGCGGCATCGCTGATTACCTACGGCATTATGCTCGGCGAAAAACCTGCCGTGCTGTCGGCTATCGTTAAGTATCACTGTACCCACCGCGGGCAGCAGTCGATTATTGATGCGATGGATATTACCGGCGGTAAAGGCATTATGCTCGGGCAAAGCAACTTCCTGGCGCGTGCTTACCAGGGCGCACCGATTGCCATCACCGTTGAAGGGGCTAACATTCTGACCCGCAGCATGATGATCTTCGGACAAGGAGCGATTCGTTGCCATCCGTACGTGCTGGAAGAGATGGAAGCGGCGAAGAACAATGACGTCAACGCGTTCGATAAACTGTTGTTCAAACATATCGGTCACGTCGGTAGCAACAAAGTTCGCAGCTTCTGGCTGGGCCTGACGCGCGGTTTAACCAGCAGCACGCCAACCGGCGATGCCACTAAACGCTACTATCAGCACCTGAACCGCCTGAGCGCCAACCTCGCCCTGCTTTCTGATGTCTCGATGGCTGTGCTGGGCGGCAGCCTGAAACGTCGCGAGCGCATCTCGGCCCGTCTGGGGGATATTTTAAGCCAGCTCTACCTCGCCTCTGCCGTGCTGAAGCGTTATGACGACGAAGGCCGTAATGAAGCCGACCTGCCGCTGGTGCACTGGGGCGTACAAGATGCGCTGTATCAGGCTGAACAGGCGATGGATGATTTACTGCAAAACTTCCCGAACCGCGTGGTTGCCGGGCTGCTGAATGTGGTGATCTTCCCGACCGGACGTCATTATCTGGCACCTTCTGACAAGCTGGATCATAAAGTGGCGAAGATTTTACAAGTGCCGAACGCCACCCGTTCCCGCATTGGTCGCGGTCAGTACCTGACGCCGAGCGAGCATAATCCGGTTGGCTTGCTGGAAGAGGCGCTGGTGGATGTGATTGCCGCCGACCCAATTCATCAGCGGATCTGTAAAGAGCTGGGTAAAAACCTGCCGTTTACCCGTCTGGATGAACTGGCGCACAACGCGCTGGTGAAGGGGCTGATTGATAAAGATGAAGCCGCTATTCTGGTGAAAGCTGAAGAAAGCCGTCTGCGCAGTATTAACGTTGATGACTTTGATCCGGAAGAGCTGGCGACGAAGCCGGTAAAGTTGCCGGAGAAAGTGCGGAAAGTTGAAGCCGCGTAAATGAATAACGGAGCCGAAAGGCTCCGTTTCTTTATCCGCTAATTATTTAAAATTAAAGCCATCCGGATGGTTTTCCAGGCTGCCGGTCAACGCCGCGAACAACACCGTTTTACCATCAATCGAAAGCGCATCGTTCACATTCAGCCAGGTGAGTTTCTCTTGCGACGTTTTCTCATCAATAGTCGAGAACAGCCCCGTCATCTGATTAGATTTCTCGGACCACATCACAGCGATACGTTGCGAGCCACAGTCATGCGGTTTGCACGCGCTCATCACCTGATACGTCTCATCTCCCAACGTTACGGTTTGTGCGGGAGTATAAGTACCGCCTTTCATCACCCAGGCAGGCAGCTTATGCCCTTGTACCATCTGATTAAATGCAGCTTTGGTGGTTTCGCCCTTTGCAAGGCTGCTAATGGTTAAATCATCCTGCGCCATTGCACTGGTGGCGATGACCAGAGCGGCGACTGTCGTTATTGCCTTAAACATCATTCCTCCCGAGCTTATCCTGCCCATGTTATTAACCTCCTAAAGCCTGGCGATAACACGATAATTTGCAAATCAGATATTTCCAATATCAGCATTTGTTATCAATTTATTCTGCGCTAAGGCAACTGCCTGATAAGGTGTTAAAGTTATAAAACCCTTCGCATAAAGGAGTTGTACACCGTGCCTGGTTTGAAGATTACGCTTTTGCAGCAACCACTGGTGTGGATGGATGGTCCTGCCAACCTGCGTCATTTTGATCGTCAACTGGAAGGTATTACCGGGCGCGATGTGATCGTTCTACCGGAGATGTTTACCAGCGGCTTTGCCATGGAAGCGGCAGCTTCGTCGCTAGCACAAGATGACGTAGTGAACTGGATGACAGCTAAGGCGCAGCAGTGCAATGCGCTGATTGCAGGCAGTGTTGCATTACAAACGGAGTCTGGTTCGGTTAACCGCTTTTTGCTGGTTGAGCCGGGCGGCACGGTACATTTTTATGATAAGCGTCATCTGTTCCGCATGGCAGATGAGCATCTACATTATAAAGCGGGCAATGCGCGAGTGATTGTGGAATGGCGCGGCTGGCGTATTTTGCCGCTGGTGTGCTACGACTTACGTTTTCCTGTGTGGTCGCGCAATCTCAACGATTATGACCTCGCCCTGTACGTCGCCAACTGGCCTGCTCCGCGCTCTCTGCACTGGCAGGCATTGCTGACGGCCCGCGCGATTGAGAATCAGGCGTATGTGGCGGGATGCAATCGCGTCGGCAGCGATGGCAACGGCTGCCATTATCGCGGTGACAGCCGGGTGATTAATCCACAAGGCGAGATTATCGCTACTGCCGACGCGCATCAGGCAACGCGCATTGATGCCGAGCTGTCGATGGCGGTGTTAAGGGAATATCGCGATAAGTTTCCGGCATGGCGGGATGCGGATGAGTTTAGGTTGTGGTGAGTGGGTGTTGTGTTTAAGGCCGGGGAGAGTCGGGGGAAGACTACGAAAGCCCGCTCCCCGCAAGGACTGAGAGCCTGTTTACCATTCTGTGTAAATGCCTTTCTCAGAAGTGACCGTCAAGGCGGTCACCGAACTCGATAATAAAGCGACTCATGGCTATCCGCCAGTCCTGAAGTGGCATCGTCCATTTCTGTGAGGCTGACTGGATAGCCAGCCACACCACTTTTTTCACCGATTCATCTGTCGGGAACACTTTCCGTTTCTTTATCGCATGTCTGATGACGCTATTCAACGATTCGATTGCGTTAGTGGTGTAGATAACCTTGCGGATCGCCTCCGGGTACACGAAGAAGGTGGCAATATTCGGCCAGTTTGCCCGCCAGCTGCGACTTATCTGCGGGTATCGTGCATCCCATTCCTTCCCGAACACATCCAGCGCCTGCAACGCGCCTTCTTCCGTGGCTGCGCGGTAAACCTGTTTCAGGTCACGGGTTACCGCTTTATAGTCTTTCCACGCCACGAACCGCAGGCTGTTGCGTACCATGTGTACTATGCACAACTGGATCTGCGTCTCCGGGTAGACGGCATTAATCGCTTCCGGGAAGCCTTTCAGGCCGTCCACGCAGGCGATAAGGATATCGTTCAGGCCGCGATTTTTCAGTTCCGTCAGTACATTCAGCCAGAACTTTGCACCTTCATTTTCGGCCAGCCACATACCCAGCAGCTCTTTCTGACCATCAAGGTTAATACCCAGAGCCAGGAACACCGCTTTGTTGATAACCCGGCTGTCCTGCCGTACTTTCAGGACAATACAGTCAAGATAAACAATGGGATAAATCGCATCCAGAGGACGGTTTTGCCATTCAACAACCTGGTCGATTACGGCATCGGTGACTTTCGATATCAGCGCCGGAGAGACGTCTGCATCGTACATTTCTTTGAAGACTGAGGTAATTTCGCGGGTAGTCATCCCTCTGGCATACAGCGCCAGGATCTGGTTGTCCATGCCGGTAATGCGGGTCTGATTTTTCTTCACCAGTTGTGGTTCGAAGGAACCATCACGATCACGTGGAGTACGTAATTCCATCGTCCCGTCGGTAGTGGTGACGGTTTTCGTGGAATAGCCATTACGGGAGTTGGTTCCCGATTTGGGCTGATTTTTTCATGTCCCAGATGGTGAGTCAGTTCAGCGTTGAGAGCAGCCTCAAAACTGATTTTCTTGAGCAGGCGATCAAACTGACTGAGATCTTCAGGAGTTTTGAGATTTTTGGCCAGTTCGTTAGCCAGAGCCTGCAATTGTTTGTCGTCCATAATTTAACCTTCATTTGATGTTGAATTGAACATATCAAAATCAGGCAATTACACAAATCTATGTACAGGCTCTTGAACGAGAGTTAAATAATAAAAAGCCGGGAAGATTTGATATTCCGGCTTTTTATATTTAGACAATAATTATAGTTTAGCGGGCTAATTTATCAGGAGTCCAGACACATCGTTTCCATTGAATTCCATTTTCATGTAATATTTTTTTATATACCCCTCAAACTCATGATTAAAATATCTTTCTGAGTAAATTGTTATTTTAAGTGTATAATCTTCATCGCATAACAATTCACTAAGCCTGTCAACTTTGTCTATTACTCTAATGCTAAACTCATCAAGATCAGCACTGGCAATATAACGCCCCTCATCATCTATACATATTAATTTATGCTTGAATGCCTGTTCTGTTTTGATGATAAGTTCATCGAAGCCCCCATCATCACTTAATACAAAATTTAACCATCTTTTATTAATATTCATTATATCCTACTAACATTCAACACTATGCTGAGTATCACCATTCCGCGCAAAATCGCTTAACTCATGGGTTTTAAAAACTCTGAAACCAAAAGGTTCAGCTCTTAATCCAGGGAAAATAGCACGTAATTTACGATCTATAACTGAATACATGGGGAAGATGCAAAAGTGTGCTGAATAAGGCATAAAAATAAAAGCTGGGAAGTCCTAATTTTCTTACCAACTATTATTTACTACTAATTAACTAATACTCTACCGACTTCATGATTTGGTGATTCAAATAATTTTATCACATCACCATGATTTAACGCCCCATTAAAGGTAAGAAATTTAATTTTCACATTTCTCCCTTCATTTGGATAAATATCATCACCATCAAAAGAGACGACACCTGAATAATATTCACCATTAATTGAAAATAATGGTCTATATCCTGATTTCACAGGATATTCCCTGCTTGGATAAATAATTATTTTTGCACTTATCATTATCAACACCCCTTAACTTCCAGTTTATCAAGATCCGCTGCGTCTATAGAAACAGCCTTCATTCTATCTGCATAAAACTCAGTACCTTTTATATCATCAGGAACATCAACTTCTACTATCTTAAAGTCAGGATTAGATTCCCACTGAGACAGAAGGTTACCAAATTTACGTGCATCTTCATATGTAGTAGCAAATAGCTTCCCTGTTTCATACTGACCTGGAATATTTCTCAATTTACCTGTAGAAATAATATCATTATATTCCCCTTCAAAAACAGCCCTAAATAAAGAGTATAACCCCAGCGGGTCTATCCAGATTAACGGATTAGGCGCATACCTGTAAAGATTCAGCCCGCCACGGATCGAAATCGGATCCTGACTGATAAACCTCCCGCACTCCGGCGCATAATATCTGAACAGATTATAGTGCAGCCCCGTCTCTTCATCATAATACTGCCCCGGCAACCGCAGCGGCTGTTCAAAGTACGCCCCGCTGTTGCTGATGTCGCCCCGGTTTTCTCCAAATCCCGCCTGGTAGCCCGCCCACACCAGCCTCCCGTCCGGCGCGGTCACCTCCTGTACCGTGCCCGTCAGGTCCGTATGGTAATACCAGATTTTCCGGCTCTCTCCGCGCCCGGTGATGGCTGCCACCGGCATGTACGGCTGTTCCGCGTCGTACAGGTATGTCCGCTTTCCCTGCCACGTTGTCTCCTGCAACAGCCGGAACCCTTCCCACACAAACGTTGTCCGCCGCTGTTCCCTCTGGTCCGTATGGCGGCCATATGTCGCCTTGCTGATGCGCCTGCCCAGCGCATCGTACTGATACCACGTCTCGCTGTTGCTGCTGACGACCCGCGTTAACTGGCCCTGCGCGTTCCATTCCAGCTGCTGGTCCCTGCGCTCTGTCAGTTCGCCCCATTCGTTATAGCGGTAGCGGTCACGCCCGTAGCCCGGCAGGCGGTTATCCGGCACCGCTCCCTGATGCTCATCCGTCAGCAGATTGCCCGCTTTATCGTAATAATAATGGTCATGGTCGTACATCTGACCCGTGCGACTGGTCAGCCAGCCGCTGCGATCATACGCAAAATGCCCCCATCCGCATGCAAGCAGTATTTATCCTTTAGGAAAAGAGATTTATAGCTTTCTCTTGAAGTTCTATACCTATATCCTCAAGTTTGATCAGCTCGTCCTTACTGTACATTCCCTCCCGAAAAGAAAACATTCCATATACATCCATTAGTGCCAATCCTAAAACTTTTGGAACCATAATTTCATCAGCATATATTTCCGCCAAAAAATCCAGCGCCTTATATAATTCTTCAATTTCACTATCAAAAAAATCTTTCTTGAGTCTTAATCTAACAGGTATTGAATCATCTCCTAATAATTTATCGACCACTATTTTCAATGCAATCTCTTTATCCATATATCATTTCCTGTCTTTAACAAGGTCTAATAGCATTTGATGGGACATGGCCTTCCACAAGTACTTCTCCAGAACTAACTGCATAGTTACGGGCTGGTCCTTTTAATCCAGCATCCGTTGCTTTCTCTACCGTGGATAAGTCAATAATATTCCGATTACCTTTAACATCAGGAATAACATCGTCAGTATCAAATGTAACTGTAGTTTGGCCTGGTTCACGGTATCGTACTGCTACATCTTCATTTACGGTAGTTGAAATGAATTGTGAGCCTTTAAACGAATCATTACTACCATTTCTAACATGACCAGCAGCGCTCATTCCTCGCCCCGGGTTCTTTGCAGATAGCCCCTCACTAATAGATTCATCCGCACGAATATTTCGAAATACCTTGATTAAGCCAAGAGGATCAATCCAGCTAATCGGATTCGGCGCATACCTGTAAAGATTCAGACCGCCACGGATCGAAATCGGATCCTGACTGATAAACCTCCCGCACTCCGGCGCAT
>OGXJ01002441.1_pt1 | contig 12346 bp, 10 predicted proteins | sample 1576231 | NCBI WGS metagenome assembly OGXJ01 (sample SAMEA3541539, study PRJEB24748) | human gut metagenome | biome: human gut; feature: human-associated habitat; material: faeces | place: China | collected 2012
TCAGCCTGGTTCAGCTTATCGATTTTTTCACGTGTCATCTCCGGTAAGTGGTTTTAATTCATCCACATAAAAAGGGTTCGGTAAAAATCTCACGTCAAAAACCAAATCGGCATCCGAAGGAATTCCATACTTAAATCCAAAAGAAACAAATGTGAGATAAAAGTTACAAAAATCCTCATGCTCCACAAAAATGCGGTCAATCTCCTGTTTCAATTCACGTATCAAAAGTGTCGTTGTATCAATGATGTAGTCCGCCCTTTTTTTCAGTTCGGAAAGAAGTGCTCTCTCATCTTCAATTGCTTTATCCATGCGGCCGCCCTGTGCCAGCGGATGCATTCTTCTTGTCTCTTTATAGCGCTTTACAAGAACTGACGTTGACGCTTCCAAAAATAAAATTTCCAGCGTATAACCTCTGCTTTTTAAATCATCCAGTACATGAGCGGCTTCTTTTAACGAACGATATCCGCCACGGATGTCAATGCCAAGTGCCACCCGCTCAATTTCCTCGCTGGAATCCTCCGTCAATTGAATCAACGTAGGCAGTAAAGACAACGGCAGGTTATCCACACAGAAATATCCATCATCTTCTAATATTTTCATTACGGAACTCTTTCCGGAGCCACTCATCCCGGTTACTATGACAAATCTCATGCAAAGTTCCCCCTTTTCTTATTATTCAAAACCAATCATGCGGACTTCCGGCTCTAACTTAACGCCAAATTCATCCATCACACGATTCTGCACATCACTTATTAACTGCGCCACATCTTTGGCAGTCGCCTCACCGCGGTTTACCACAAAGCCGCAATGCTTTTCGGAAACCTGCGCGTCACCCACACGGTATCCCCTAAGTCCTGCATCTTCAATCAGTTTTCCGGCAAAATATCCCTCCGGACGTTTAAATGTGCTGCCTGCACTCGGGTACTCTAACGGCTGTTTTTCGCGGCGTCTTTTATTTAACTCTTTGATTTCTTCCTGAATTTCTGCCGGATTTCCCTTTTCAAAAGAAAATGTTGCCTCTAAAACCAAATAGCCTTTTTGAAGAATCACACTGTTTCGATAGGAAAGCTGCAAGTCTTCTTTCTTAAGGACAACGCGCTCACCCTCTTTTGTCAATACTTTTGCACTCACAATGCAATCTTTGATTTCTCCACCATAGGCACCGGCATTCATCGCAACACCTCCGCCTAATGTTCCCGGAATTCCTCCGGCAAAGGCAAAACCCTTTAACCCTTTTGAAGCCAATCGAGATGCCATATAAGCTAACGAAACACCAGCCTGTGCCGTCACAACACCATCATCTGAGATTTCTATTTTTTCCAATCCCTTTCCAATTTCAATGATAACACCATCAAAACCGTCATCGGAAAAGAGCATATTACTTCCCTTTCCAATCACATAGTAAGAAAGTCCTTTTTCTTTTGCAAAATCCAGTGCCTCAATAATTTCTTCTTCTCGCTCCGGTATGAAATAGTACGCTGCCGGTCCGCCAATCCGAAATGTCGTATGAGTCCGCAGCGGTTCCTGTTCCAGTCGAATCATTTTTCTCTCCTTCTATTTAAAAAGCACCATTCGCACAGCACCATAAATGCCGGCATCATTGCCAAGTTCTGCCAAGTGGAAACTCTTGTTTTTCAAGGCAAACATGGAATTTTCATTATAATATTTTTCTACTACATCAAAAAGAATCTGTCCTGCTGCTGATCCCCCGCCGCCAATAACAAAGGCTTCCGGATCTACCACATGAGCAACATTACTTAATGCAACACCTAAATATCTGCCAAACTTCTCAACCACTTTCATGCAGTAAGCATCGCCCTCTTTGGCACCATCAAAAACAGCTTTTGCCGTAACTTTTTTATCTGCTAAGTAAGAACCTTCCGGTACATTTTCTTTTGCCATATTCACAATTCCGGTTGCCGAAGCATACTGTTCCAAACAGCCTTTGTTTCCGCATCCGCAGACACGAGTTTCATCCATATTAACTTTCATATGACCGATTTCTCCACCGGCACCTTTACAGCCGGTCAAAATTTTTCCCTGTAAAATGACACCGCCGCCAACGCCGGTACCAAGTGTCACCATGACAATACTGTCATAGCCTCTGCCACCGCCTTTCCACATCTCGCCAAGCGCAGCTACATTCGCATCGTTTCCAACTTTTACATTGCCAACGCCGGTTAAACTTGCCAGTTTGTTAGAAACCGAGAATACATCCCATCCCAGATTGGCACATTTTAATACTGTTCCGTCAGCAGTAACCGGTCCCGGAATACCAACACCGATTCCTTTGATATTCCCCTCAAAGGTTTCTCTTTTTTCTTCGATACTATCTACAATATCTGACAGAATATACTTTCCATTATTTTTTCGTCTCGTCGGAATTTCCCATTTATCCAAAAGTTCTCCGGTATCTGAGAACATTCCCATCTTTACGGTCGTTCCTCCCACATCAACCCCAACATAATACTGTGCCATATCATCCGTCCTTTCTATGCCTTACCAAAGTTATTACTCGTCACACGGTTGTACAATTCTCTCGCTGCATTATATCCCATCTTCTTCTGTCGGTAATTAACCGCCGCCGACTCGCAGATAATGGCTACATTTCGTCCCGGTCGAATCGGAATCGAATGACAGACTACTTTATTTCCAAGGTATTCAATGTACTGCTCTTCCAATCCCATGCGGTCATATTCCTGCTCCTTGTTCCACTCTTCCAACTGAATGACAAGGTCAATCGACTGTGTGTTTTTTACACTTTCTACACCAAAGAGTGTCTTGGCATCAATAATTCCAATGCCTCGCAGTTCAATGAAATGTCTTGTTATATCCGGAGCTGAACCAATCAGCGTCTCATCACTTACCTTTTTAATTTCCACCACATCATCAGAAACTAATCGGTGTCCTCTGTGAATCAATTCCAGCGCAACCTCACTTTTACCGATACCGCTCTCACCGGTAATCAGTACGCCCTCGCCGTAAATGTCAACAAGCACGCCATGAATACTGATTCTAGGTGCCAGTTCTACTTTCAGCCATCTCGTAACCTCAGCGGAAAATGCAGAAGTGTCAGCGTGCGACTGTAAAATCGGAATCTCATATTCGTTCGCCAACTGCAAAAACTCTTCCGGCACCGGCAAATCACGGCAAAAAACAATGCCCGGAACTTTGTAAGAGAGAATTCGTTTCATCTGCTTAAGACTTTCCTCAATTCCCTGCTTTTCCATATACGTATGTTCTACCTGACCGATAATCTGGATTCGGTGATGGTCAAAATAATCAAAAAAACCCGCAAGCTGTAACGCCGGACGGTTTACGTCTGACTGCGTAATTTCAATCGCCGAAATATCAACATCCGGTGTAAGATTTTTAACTTTCATTTTCTGGATAAATTTTTCTAAAGACACTGTATACATGGCAGTACTTCCTTCCCTGATATTCTATTGTGATGATACCATATTGGGGGGCGTTTTTCAACGGTAGTTTGTGGGAAGTGTTCGTTGCTGATTTTTTAGGTTCCGTAATTTATCAAGAAAAGTTTGTGTTTCGTGGGTGCTCTCGCTAAACAAACGCGTAGGGGTATCGGCATGCCAACTACGCATGCCAGATACCCACGTGTTTGTACCCACTCTCCACAAATCTTTTCTTGATAAATTACTGGAATACTAAAAAGACTAGTAACGAACACTTCGCATATTTCTGCGGTGAGATTTTTGTTTTTTGGGGAGGTGAAGAGGTACATACTTTCTAGACAACTCTTTTCACCTAATTTTACCTAAATGGTTGCATTTTCACCTGATTATCTGACTTTATTCGGACAAATCACACGAAAAACACAACCCTTTCTTCTCATTTCCTGCTTTTAGGTTGCTTGCAGATGCATCTTTTCAAAATTCATGCAACTCTTTTATCTTTTTATAAAGGTTAAGGTTGCATAAGGCTCTGCCCTCATCAAAAAAAGCCTTCAAATGGCCAATTTTTAACAATTAACAGCTTGGAAGGCTTTTGGAGTTTCAGTAAATCATCAAGAAAAGATTTGTGGAGAGTGGGTTTTGAGTACGTCGGTATGTGGCACTGGTAGTTTCAGTGCCCATACCGCTACGCACTCAATGAGCGCAAGCGCCCACGAAACGCAAACTTTTCTTGATGATTTACAAAGCCAAAATCCGCCCACTGCTCATCCTTCGGTACTTTTTGCGATTACCTCATCCACACTTACAACCTCCGGTGCTTCAAGTGATGTTTCTTTTGCATCCGCGGCTTCTATAGGGTCTTCCAATTCTTTTTTCTCCTCATCGTCCCACAACGAATCATACTTTTTCCGTTCTTTAAGCTTTGCCATCATCTGTGCGTTTTTCGCCATCTGATACAAATCACTGTCGAATTCCATAAGTTTTTTCTCGTCCGAGCCGGGAACGATATCCCCGTGGAACATGCGCATTGCCACCGCAAGAATTTTACCCATTTCCTTATAATAATCCCCTTCTGCTTCGGCATTTTGCTTTGCGCTTACCATCTCACGCTCAGCATCCCATTTGTCCATAAACTGGTGAATGAAATCATCATAAATCTTCTGCTGGTCTTTCACCGCATTGTACTGGAGTTCCAAAACCGCTGCCTGTTCCCCAAACAGTTTGTCTCCTTCGGGAACACGCTTTATCAATTCCTTCGTCTCATTTAGTTTTTTAGACAATTCAAACGCCGTTGAATTGTACTGCTTATGTACTGCACTGAATTTATTCCGCAGTTCTCCTAACGTCGTCATGCAAACACCTCCTTGTGTTCTTTTCGCAAATCCATTTACAACATATCTGTAAGTATATTATCGGCAGTTTTCCCTCATAATATTACAACTTGACAAATCTGCCCCTTTCGTACTAGAGTAAGCATAGAAATATTTTTATTAAGGAGAAATTAAAATGAGTGAAGAATGTACGCACGACTGCTCCACCTGTAGCAGCAATTGCGGTTCAAAAGACCCAAAAAGTCTCTTAGTAGCACCACATCCAAATAGCAAAATCGGCAAGGTTATCGGTGTCGTCAGCGGAAAGGGCGGCGTAGGAAAATCAATGGTTACCGATTTGCTTGCGGTTGAATTTGCGCGTCGTGGATACCACTGCGGTATTTTGGATGCCGATATTACCGGTCCTTCGATTCCGAAGGCATTTGGTATCACCGAAAAAGCGCAGGGAAATGAAACAACGATTTTCCCTGTAAAATCAAAAAAATACGGCGTGGATATTATGTCCATTAATGTCCTTTTGGAAAATGAAAGTGACCCGGTTGTATGGCGTGGTCCGGTGATTGGCGGAACGGTTCGCCAGTTCTGGTCTGACACCCTTTGGGATAATGTCGATTATCTGTTTGTCGATATGCCGCCGGGAACCGGTGATGTTGCACTTACCGTATTCCAGAACATTCCGATTGATGGCATTGTCGTTGTTACAAGTCCACAGGATTTGGTTTCCATGATTGTCGGTAAAGCAATGAAAATGGCTTCTCTTATGAACATTCCGGTTCTTGGTCTCGTGGAAAATATGAGCTATGCGCTCTGCCCTGACTGCGGTAAGAAAATTCATGTATTTGGTGAGAGCCACATCAGTGAAATTGCTGAAGAGTACCATGTACCGGTACTCGCCCAGATGCCAATTAACCCGGCACTTGCTTCTGCCTGCGACAACGGCACGGTAGAGGATTTGGATTGCTCCTATCTGGAAGATGCTGCGCTTGTTATTGAAAGAGGTCAGAAATAGTGGATACAAAAGTCTGTTATTTATTTGGGGCAGGGGAACAATCCCCCTGCCATATCGAATTAGGAAAAGATGATTTGGTCATCGCTGTTGATGGCGGCTTTGACTATTTAGAAAAAATCGGGCTGCGTGCCGACTATGTGATTGGTGACTTTGATTCCGTTTCGGCATCCAGCCATCTGCCATCCGACTGCATCCGACACCCAAAAGAAAAAGATGATACGGACATGATGCTTGCCGCACGACTTGGTTTGGAAAAAGGATACACAAATTTTGAAATTTATGGCGGTTTAGGCGGCCGCTTAGACCACACATTAGCTAATATTCAGACACTTACATTCTTAAACCGGCATAATGCCGTCGGAACCTTAATCGGAGATGACTATGCACTAAAAGTTGTCACAAACGGCGTCATTACATTCGGAAAAGATTTACCGGAAAATACCACCGGAAATATATGTTCCGTCTTTTCTTTGAGCGACGTGAGCACAAATGTCACCATTCAGGGATTTCATTATGAAGTAGAAGGGGCGACCCTCACAAATTCATTCCCTCTTGGTGTCAGCAATGAGTTTACCGGCAGAAAGGGAAGCATCAGCGTGTCAAATGGCACATTAGCTGTTTTGTGGAATCGCCCTTAAATTTTCTATTTATATTTCTATTTTATTGAATCAAGTCCGAGTTTTACGGCAATCATTTTGTCAATCGGACAGGTACTCTGACCCTTGCCATCCGTTCCTTCCAGATACGTGGTGGCAGCGGATTCAAATATCATATACACTTCATCTCCCACAACTTCTACTTCCTCTACCATTGGCGGCAGTGCTACGGCAAGTTCTAACTCGCCAAGCATCGTATCATCGGTCGCATCTGCACGGTTATACACCTGTAATTCGGATAAAAATCTCTTCTTTGTACTGTTTCTTCCATAGGAACAGCTAAAGATTGTACGGTCTCCGGAAAATGTAATTCCCTGCACATAATTCGGTGTGCTGCGGTACAACACATTGCCACGGACGTCCAAAATAATTTTTCCTGTCAAAATCTGCTCTGTCGGCTCCGCACCTTCGTTTTCTGCTGGAATTGTACGGTGAATTTCCAGCGTTACTGCAGTTCCTTTCGTACATTTTTCCAGTAATTCCGAAAGCTGTTTTGCACTTGTAATCAGCTCATTATTAACCGAGTAAATAACATCGCCTTTTTTCAGCTTTTCTTTTGCTGTAGCAGAGCTTCCTTTTTCCGCAAGTAAAACAGAGGAAGAAGAGTACACTGTTGCAACCTGAACACTTGTCTTTGCCTCATTTTCTGCGGTTGCTTCTGTCTGTACTTCTTTTGTCTGGATTCCCAGATAATCCTCTTCGGCAGGATTCGTAACAATACGAACCTGATTTAATTCGTTTGGCTTTGCATCGTACTCATATGCATACATACGCGGTGCACTGGTATCATTTTCCTCTACTTCTTCGTCCGAATCTTCATCCTCCGAGGTGTCACCGGCAACCGGTGCCACACTAAACTGTGCCACCCACAGATAACCGTCCTTTTTATTGTAGGAAATCGTCGATGGTTTTGTTGGAATCTGATGCAGTTCCAATTTACCGGATGATGTATATTCTTTTTTGCCTGTCGCATATTTCACCAAATCCGACAATGTAATACGCTCAAGTGAATACATTCCTGTCGTTTTATCTTTTTTTGAGTGGCAGACCCAGATGTTTTTATTTTTCTCATCATAAGTAATTCCACCCACGTGGCTCTTCTGGTCTTTTAAAACTAGCGTCTTTAAAAATTCACCCGTCTTGTTGTTGTAAACGAAAATGCAGCTGTTGTGCAAATCATCCATACAGTATGCTGTCGTAAGCATATAATTTCCTGCCATGCAGACACCCTGCGGACAGAGATTGTTACACTGAATATAATTTTTTGTCCAGTCCTCATCAGCAGTCGGTGCAAGACCCGGCATCTGGTACTTATCCACAATCGTCCATTTTAAATCTGTCAGTTTTTTATAATTAGTAAATCCCGGAGACAGTGGACTCTTCGACGGATAGCTGTATTTATTAATACTGTCATAGGTACTGAAAACACGTACCGGTTTTTTGTTAATCGTAACGGTAACGGAAGTCGAAGCTGCCTTATAATTTGTTGTTGCTGGCACACTCATGGTTACCTTTGTCGAAACTTTCTTAATCGTATCTTTTGTCTGCTTGGACAATGTTTTACATGTCTTATCAAAGGTTTTAACAATCGTAACCTTACCGGCTTTCGTGACTTTGATCACATCGGCTGTCGCACAGGCATATGTTACCGTTCCACCGCCTTTTGATGGTTTAGCCACAATCGAAAATGAACCATCTCCTTCAACGGCTGAATATGCTGCTTTGTCCGGTACTAGCAGACGACTTGCTTTTTTTATCTTAAAAGTTTTGCTTTTGCTGCCCTTATATTTGGCTTTTTTCCCTTTTTTAGCCTTCTTAGCTTTAATTGTAACTTTCGCCGTTCCGGCATTTTTATTTTTTGTATACTTGACCGTATAATCCCTGTTTTTTTTCAGTTTTTTCTTGCCAAGTTTTACGGTAACAGCTGGTTTTTTGGCTTTTCCATTATATGTATAACTGCTCTTTGCCAAAGTAATCTTTGCTTTTTTCAATGACTTTGGCTTCGTCTTTTTCTTTGCCTGAACATTCATCCCACCAATTAATACAGTGGAAAAAAGTAACAGCGCTAACAATAGTATTCTTTTTTTACACTTCATATTTTACGCTTCCTTCCTAAAAAAATGTAACTGTCCTTTACCGAACAGTTACATTTAATCATGCAATCGTGGCAAAACATAGGCATCCTTACTTCAAATTTACCCACATCGTCGGACGTATGCAGGCACCATTTTCATCCACCGGGAAACCATAGGTAATAATATCCCCCAGTGCAGAAACATACGTCGTTGCCGTGGCATCTTTGCCCGGTGTACGCAGCCGCATTGTCTTAGCCTTTGCTTTCAGTTTCTTCTTATACTTGGTAAACTCCGGCTCATTCATTAAAAATACTTTATCTTGCGTATTCTTGCCACCGTCCGTCCCAAACTCTTCGTTTGCAACATTTGCAACATTTGTAGTCAAAATCATCGCCAATTCCTCCGGTGTAAATTTACCGTCCTCAAGGAATTCACCATTCAGATACTTTCGCAATGCACAACTCTCCCATGTAACCTTTTCTGATTTATCATGGTATGGATGTTTATTATCTGCCATATATTTTGTAAGCAGAGCTTTACCATCTGTACGCTCCAAAACCATCCAGTCACAAGTTCCAAACTTCACAACACCACCAATTTTCACTTTTTCGATGGCTTTTTTCTCAAGCAAAACAATCTGATTTTTACAATCTTTATAATCGCCCAGTTTTTCGTATGTGGACGATGCCCATTTATCAAAACCAACTTTTGCAGAAAGTCCGGCTAACTGATAACGGGTTGCCGGAACATTATAGCAGACAATCATTGCAACAATAACCACAAGCACAACCCATTTTGCAATTCCTTTTTTCTTGTTGTCGTCTTCTTCCTGTTTCTTCACTGTTGTCGTAACAGTTCGTGAAATCACTTCTCTCTCCGCCGGCAATTTCTTTTCCCATTCTTTTGCAAGAGCAGCACATTCTTCACTTAACGCAGCACACTCTTCACATCCTTCAAACGGAGTCTCTTTACCTAACTCATCCATCTGTGCGAAATCTTTTGTAAGACGCACGTAGATACGATAAACATCTTCATCTACTAAAAGGCATCTTGTCGCTCTCTTTAACGTCTTTAACTGGACAAACCGTTCCGCCGGCGTCAGTTCAATGACCTCTTTTTTCTTTTTCTTCTTATCTCCCTTTGCCATGCACTGGAATCCTCCTTTGTCTCTTATGCGGACTGTATTGGTAGTATAACATAGATTGTGTCTAATTATCAACTTTTTGACATCTTTTGTTCCTCATACGAAAAAGAAGAAACTATCATTCGCATGAACATTACTGTTTCCCGATTTGTAGTTTCTTCTTTTCTTGTTCCAATATTTATTCACAAAGAATTATTTTTTCTTCTTTGAATAAGTGACTGCTTTCTGCTCTTTTTCTCCTTTTCCGGAAAGAACATACCACAATGGTGATGCTACACATACTGATGAATAACATCCGGAAATAATACCTACAATCAACGGAATTGCAAACTGGCGTACGGAATCTACACCGAATACTGCCAATACAAATACCATGATAAAGGTAGTTACCGAAGTATTAATGGAACGAGACAATGTCTCTGTAATACTCTTGTTAATAATTTCCGCAAGGCTTGTTCTTGACGTAGCCTTAGCTTTATTCTCACGAATACGGTCAAATACTACGATGGTATCGTTGATGGAGTATCCGACAATCGTAAGCATACATGCAATAAAGGTACTTCCTACCGGAATAAATGCGCTTGCCACTACATAAACAGTCAGCACAGCAATTACATCATGAACAAGTGCCAAAACAGCACTGATACCGGTTGAAAGTTTACGGAAGCGAATCCAGATATAAAGCAACATACAAAGTGTCGCAATCAGAGTTGCTACAGCTGCATCCACTTTCATTTCATCACTGACAGAACCACTGATGAACTCGGACTCAATTTTTGTAGATTCATCCACGCCAAATGTTTTCGCCATCGTTGCTTTCAATTCTTCCGACTTCTGCTCACTGAGTTCCTCAGTACGAACAACAATCTTTGTATTATCAGCAACCGAAATTTCAACACTCTTACCGCTTCCAATAACAGATTTTGCAGTATCTTCTGCTTTCTGTTTATCTTCATCGGTTACAGTCTTAGACAAGTCAACAGATGTTGAGTTACCACCGGCAAAATCTAAACTATAGTTAAATAATGGACCACCGGAAGCAGCACGGACAACAAGTCCTGCCACACAGATTACAACAACAGCTCCGGAAATAACAACATATTTCTTCCAGTTACCAATAAAGTTAATTGTCTTACGCTCTTTCTGAACACCATACATTGAAGTATTTGTCATACCCAGTGCACAGAATGCTTTCATCAAAAGTTTTGTAATAAACAAAGCAGTAAACATAGACAACACAATACCAATACCAAGTGTCATCGCAAAACCTTTTACCGTACCGGAACCCTTGAGATACAGTACCAAAGCAGCAATCAAAGTTGTCACGTTACCATCGACAATGGCGGACATTGCTTTGGAAAATCCATTATCAATCGCAGACGCTACCGTCTTGCCGGTTGCCAATTCCTCGCGGATACGTGTAAATATAATACAGTTTGCATCCACCGCCATACCAATACTCAGGATAATACCCGCAATACCAGGCAGGGTCAATGTTACATTCAAACCATTCAGTGCAAGCAGCATAGCACCTACATAGAAAATCAATGCAATGCTGGCTGCCACACCAGAGATGCGGTACATAACAATCATGAAAATGATTACGAGAATCAAACCAACAACGCCGGCAAACAAACTGGATTTCAATGCCTGACTTCCCAGTGTTGCTCCTACTACGTTACCATGAATATTTTCAAGTTCCAACGGAAGAGCACCGATACGTACGGTAGAAGCAAGCTGCTCTGCGGACTCAGAAGTAAAGCTTCCCGAAATCCAGCACTCACCGCCGGAAATCTCTTCTTTCAAGTTTGGTGCAGAAACTAACTTCTCATCGTATACGATAGCAAGCTGCTCACCAACATGCTCTCCGGTAATCTTAGCAAATTTCTTAATTCCTTTGCCTGCGAACTTAATAGAAACACCATATTCAGTCTTTCCGGTGCCTTCCTGCTGTCTGCTGCCGGAAGTTGCCTCACCAATCATGTCACCGGTCAAAAGGACTTTCGATTTGTCGTAAACGACTTTATCACCTTCGTTTGGTGTGCCGCCTTTTTCAGTCTTCAGATCTGAATACAAAATGAAATAAAGCGCTCCAGCTTTACCAAGTTCCTTCAAAACCTCTTCTGAATCACTGGCACCCGGAATATCGATTGTGACACGGTCACTACCTTCCTGATATACTGCAGCTTCCGTGCTCTCTAATGTTTCCACACGTTTCTGCATCTTGTAAATCGTGTCTGCCATGTCTTTATCGGTTGGCTGTTCACCGGTTCTCTTACCGGTACTATCAGTCTTGTAAGCCTGATATGTGACACTCACGCCACCTTCCAAATCCAATCCAAGACGAATGTTCTTTGCGCTTCCTCTGTGTGCGCCACCAATTCCCCTTGCTGCTACAAACGCAAACGCTGCAATCAGCACAAGAACCAGTAAGACCTGTAAAACGCCCTTTACTTTACTGTTCATGTTACTTATCTCCTTTACTATAAATCCTTACCAGGGTCTCTTACTGTAAAAATCCCCCTTATCGAGCACTGCTCGAGATTAGATTATATCACAAAACAATTGGTTCTTCAAGTATAAAACAAAAGCGGCTCGCGCCCTCTTTCCTTTGCTCCAAGCCCTGCTCCATTCGCCCTAACGGGCTCATGGACGGCTCGCGCCCTCTTCTCTTTGCTCCAAGCCCTGACCCATTCGCCCTAGCGGGCTCATGGA
>OGXJ01002443.1_pt1 | contig 12333 bp, 12 predicted proteins | sample 1576231 | NCBI WGS metagenome assembly OGXJ01 (sample SAMEA3541539, study PRJEB24748) | human gut metagenome | biome: human gut; feature: human-associated habitat; material: faeces | place: China | collected 2012
TGTTCTCCTTTTTGATGTGGTGCAGCTCCTCGTGCGGATGGTACAGACCCATCGGGTGTTCTTTCGTCGTCAGGTTATTCCGCAGCACAAGGTCAAGCTCGTACTTGCCGTTCTACGTACCCTTGGCATGGCAGGAAAGAACTTGTTCCATAAAGACCCTGCTGTAACTAATTTGGCCAGAACAGCAGATAGGATTGAAACAAGTGCCGCTCGTGAAGCTGTGGGACTCAAGACACCCTACACTATCATGGATACAAAGGAAGCCGCTTCCAAACTTCATGATGTGGAATACTTCACGAAGCAGGAAGGAAAGATTGCAAGTTCCGTAGCAGATCGTGATGATGTCTTTGCATTGTCGCTGAAAGACGCAAAGAAACTTGGAGCTTCCATGGGTATCAAGGTGTCTGATAACACGAAAGGTTTCTTTGTCCCTCATGGTAACTATACCGTAGTGGTCAAAGATAATATCAATGGAGCGAAAGAGTTAGATGGTGTCTTGGCACATGAAATTGGTGTCCATCAATCTCTGAAAGACACCATAGGTACTGACCGCTATCAGTCCTTGATGGATTTTGTGTCTACTCAAGCAAAAGACACAACATCGAAGTTTGCACAGGCCGCAAGACTTGCCAACAGTACAGACCCAGAAGAGATTCTCGGTTATGCGATTCAGCATGATATGTTGAGTCGTAAATCGAGTCATTCCTTGGTGTCTAGTTTCAGAGAAGGGCTAAAGGAAATGGGTTTTGGTGATAAATCAAAATTCACCAACAACGAGATTCTCGACATGGTCAATACAGCGGTTCGCTATCAGAGTCTTAAAAAGCAGGGTATCATTGTTAATCCCGATGGGAGCATTATTCAGAATGGTGTCCATTTCTCGAAAGACAACATGCTTGCTCCTGAAAGTCTTCTTGACTATGAAAAGAGTGTAGATGAATTGGCGCAGGAACGAAAAGGAAAGACAGCCTTTGAAAAGACCGTCAATACCTTATCGGGATGGATGGATAATACCGCGTTGACTCGTACTCCGTATGGGGCCGCTTATCATTCTCCATCTATGACACTTGCTAAAAAAGCCTCTGAATTGTGGGAAGATGCACAGCGACGTGGTACATCTCGTAATGGTTCCAATATGCCGTCTGCTGAACGTATGAAGGACTATCTCATGGGGCAGCTTGATAAGTACAAAGGTGAGATTCTTGATGCTCGTAAAGAGTGGATTCGAGACCACTTTGGCACAATGGGTGTCATTAATCCTTATCGCAAGGGGGATGCCCATAGACAAGAATTTGATAAGCTTGTCATTGATAAGTTCAACAGCTTGTCTAAACAGCAGACACACATTAATATTGATGATAAGATGGTAGACCAGAATGTCATGAAGGCCGTCAAGTCTTTGCAGGGTCTTTATGATACCCGTATTGACCTTGGTAAAAATTCATCCTCTATTTTTGGTGGTTCTATGGAACGTAACTTGATTGAGGATGGATGGTATTCAGTCGACGATGAATTTCATCGCTTAGTTGACCCAGATGCTTATAGGGAGTTTGTGTCTAACTTCACCACCACAGGTGATAGGGGAGCGAGAGCTTTTATGGAGAAATATGCATTAGCCGCTTCCAACACACCGACTTCTCGAAAGCTCATAGGGGACATGATTAAACGAGAAAAGGAATTGAAGTTACAGCGTGAAATACATGATGCTGAAAGTTATCTGAACAAAGAGGGGCGCAAGAGTTCTGAAAAGGTCAAACGAGTTAAAGAAGACCTCGAACAGAAGCGTACACATACTGTGAAAGACACCACAGATGCAGAAATTGATGAGTTCCGCAAGGCAAAATGCAAAGAATGGGCAGATAACATCATGCAACCTCTTGAGGATAAACTTGATGGTTTAGACACCGATGGTGCTTCCTCTAAACTAGGGGACTTGAACTTCTTCCGAGGGCGTCTTCCGATGGACACAGGTATTGTCATGGATATTAAAGATGCAGAGGGGAATGTTGTTAAAGCCTTCTCCTTTGATAATGACCTTAGATACTATGACCTCGAACACACACTGAACAGAACGAATAGACGTTTTGCAGGTGAAGTAGCAGTCCGTAATGTCCTTGGTTCTGCCAATGAATATGGAGCTTTCGTGAAGAAGGTACTCCATGAGTTGCGTCTTGCTTCCATGGGGAATGATGGTCGTATCAACAGTTCCACAGCCGAAAAAAATAAGCGGTGGTTCTTAGACAACATTGCACGACTCCGTGGGATGCGTGACCACTACGAACGAAACATCTATGATGAAGGTTCAGCAGTCACAAAGATTCTCAACAACTTTGCATACTTCAAGCGCGGTGGCTCGATGGGATGGAACCAGTTAGGCGACTTAGGTGGTGCTATTGCCTATGGTGGACTGAAACAGGTATTTGGTGTCTTCAATCCCTTGCGAAAATTCGTGCAGGATGTTCGTCTTGGAAAAGCCAATTCTAAGATGGTTGAAGACCTCTCATGGCATGTCTTTGGGGAACCTGTAGAACGTTACATTTTCCGTGGGAATTGGGGAGACACACAGACCCGTAATGCCTTGTCTAAACGTGGTTTTGGGGTGGACAACCTATTGATTAGTGCGGCTGATATGACACACAATCTGGGCAAGTTCACTTCACAGATTAATATGCTCGGCCATATGACAGACACAATGGTTCGCTCTGCTCGTAGTGCGGCCATTACAGACTCGATTCGTTGGGCGCATGGAGAAACCTTCAATTCTTTACGTAATCCATTCAGCAAGGCTAATATCAAGGCGCTTGGTAGACACGTAGACCTAGCACAGATGAAAAAAGACTTGCGTACCTATGTGAAGTGGGATGGCAAGAAAGGGACTGTTGCAGATGGTTTTGATGTAGATGCATGGAGAAAAGAAAGACCTGATACCTTCTGGGCTTGGTATGATCTTATGCAGAATCAGGTAGAAAAGAGTGTCTTATTGAGTTCGTCCGAAGGCAACCGAAACATGCTGAAAGACACAAACTCTTTGATGCGTCTTGTCATGATGTTTAAAGACTTCAATATGCGCTCAAACAATGCTCAGTTTATGCGAATGATTCAACAGCATGAAGCGCAGGATGCCATGGCCTTTGCATTGTCTCTTATGACCAATACAGCCGCTTTTGCCGCTCGTAACGGAGCTAAGATGGCCGCTCTGTATGCGCTGGGACAGACAGACGCCGCTAACTACATCAAGGAAAACTATCTGAATGACAAGGCTCTTGCAAAGGCCGCCTTTTTCCGAACAGGTTTCTTGTCACCTATGGGGGTTGTTAATGACTTCTGGGAAGCAGGAACAGGCGCTCCCACAATCAGAACGACGGTATCTCAGTATCGAAATAACCCCCCAAAAGATTTTGGGGACTTTGTGGGTAATAGTGTCCAACAGTTGCCTGCTGTAGATACCTTGTCGGATATGACATGGAAGCCAATTCGCAGTGCCTATCGTCTGGCTACCAGCAAGGGGACACAAAAGGATTTGAGGACGCTATTAAACCTGGCTCCTATTCCTGATTTTATCCCCTACACACAGGCTATAGACACACTGGCAAAATTAAATAGTTTGAAAGCTAAATAAAAGGAGAGTGATAGATAGTGGCAAACACAACAGGCTTTAAAGCTCGTGTGGAATATGAAGTTACCGATGGGACACAAACGACTTATACGTTCCCCTTTTCATATCTCCGCAAGAAGTTTGTCATGGTGGCTATCCTTCACTCCGATGCTTCGGAAACAGCATTGGAGTATGGGGTAGACTACACAGTCAATGATTTATCCGTGTCTTTGACCACACCTGCACAGGTTGGAGAACATATCATTATTTATCGACAGACAAGTACAGATAAGATTGTTACGTGGAATGATGGCTCTATCTTACTCGCACGAGACATGAACACAGAAGATGCACAGATGCTCCACTTGCAGGAAGAACAGCAGGACTATATTATGGCTCATGCTATTTCTACGAAAGTAACGAGTGATAAAGAAGTTCTTTGGGATGCATTGAATCATCGTGTCATTAACGTAAGTGACCCCAAAGACCCTCAAGATGCCGTAACGAAAAACTACATGGAAACTGTTCAGGGTGGTTTTGTATCGGCCAATACAATTTTGGTGCAGGAAGCAACGAAGCAAGCGTCCGCCGCAAAGTCTTCTCAGGAAGCCTCTAAGACCTCGGAGACAAATGCACATACTTCGGAAACCAATTCAGAAATCTCTCATCAAAAGGCTAAAAAGTGGGCAGAAGCTACGGAGTCTCCAGATGGTGAAGCGGATACGGATAGTACCACAGGGAAGACACAGAGTTCTAAAGAGTGGGCTTTGTATAGCAAAACGAAGGCACAGGAAGCGGCAACGTCCGCAACGAACGCTAAGAGTTCTGAGACAAACGCAAAGACCTCTGAAACCAATGCGAAAACCTCGGAAACCAATGCGAAGTCATCCGAAACGAAGGCAAAGACCTCAGAAACCAATGCAAAAACATCAGAAACTAATGCGAGTGCAAGTGCCTCTGCCAGTGCGTCTAGTGCTAGTGCGTCTGCTACGAGCGCCACTAATGCACATAATTCAGAGACGGCCGCCGCTAACAGTGCTAAACAGGCCGCAGAATCAGCAGGTGTCTTTCAGGACTTTAAAGGGGCCACATCGTCCGCAGATGGTCTTGGTGGTAAAGTTCCTAAACCTTTAGCAGGACAGCAGGAAAGGTATCTAAAAGCGGATGGAACATGGAGTGACATTCCTAAATTAACCCCTAATACGCTGTGGGACACCATTCATTCTTATGGGAAGAACTATGTCCCTTCTGATACATCTAACGAAGGGTGGAATAAATTAGGATTTGCTTCTATTTCTTACTCAGAGGTTAAGATTAATAATCAACCAAACCAGAATGGACAGCTTATTAATATTCCATACGATCAAGGAACAGAGAGTACACAGTTGTGGTTAGATCAATATACTGGTCTTATCCACTTTAGAGGGGGCAACGTAGACGATAGTGTGAATAATCTTCCCTTTAAAACTGTTGCTACTACAGATGATGTTAATGCCAGAGAAAAAGTGAATAGCCAAGGGGACAACTGGATTCGGTATGAAAGTGGTTTACAACTTTGTTGGAACTCATGGATTGATGCAGGTGCATGGTGGTCTTTCCCAGTTGCTTTTTCAGGGACTCCTGCTGTAACCATTACAGCTCGTAATGCTAATTGGCAGTGGGTTGGTGATCTTTCTAATACAGGCTTTACAAACAAGGGGGGTGGTGGTGCGTGTGCCATTGCAGTAGGAAGGTGGAAATAAAATGATAGGAACTAAACTATACAAACAAGATTTAGACATCATTGAATATGAAAATACTTCTACATGGTGTAACAAAAATAATGCCATGTTGGTTGACAAGGGGGAATATTTTGAAGTAATTCCTTTTTCAGAAGACACAAAAGAACAGACCCCCTCTTTGTCTGAACGCCTTGTGGTTCTTGAGGATGCAGTGAATACCTTAATGGAAGGAGTGGCTACGAATGGCTAAATACTTGGCATATCAGATTATTTTGCAGAAACTAAAATACAACACAGTTATTACAAGATTCCCAAAATACAAAGAGGATATTGATAAGGTGCTTGATGGTATGGGATGGATGATTGATGACAATGGGGACTGTGTAGGGAAGAAGACTGATTAAAGGAAGATGAAAAATGAAACGAGGTACACTACATAAGATGATTAACACACTATGGAACTTATGGACAGCCACAGAGGTAAAGATTGGCTGTCTTTTTTCTATTGCTTGGTTGTGTTTCAATCAGCTTGTGGGTGGTGTGGATGAGCAGATTAATGCTTTGGTTGTCCTTGTGGCTTGTGATATCCTCACAGGCCTTTGGGCTTCCTTCAAACTTCATGCCTTTGCAAGTTCGATTGCGACACAGGGCTTATATAAGAAGGCCGCTATGTTCCTTATCATTGGTCTAGGTGTTCTATTGGATTCAGCGATGAACACTCACATGGTACGGACGTTATTCATTGGAGCCTTTGCAGTGGTAGAGGCTCTGAGTATTGTTGAAAATATTGATCGTGTTGGTTATGGGCAGTACATCCCTAGCTTTATTAGGGGTGCGCTCGCTCAGATTGCAAAAGAGAAGAAGGTGGACAGATTAGATGATTAATTTTGCACAACTCTTACTTATCATTCAAACTATTTTCTTTATCTTAATATTTGTAAGTTTAATGGTAACTGATGATGAAAAATTTGTAACTATATTTATGAGTTGTTGGCTTATAACTGTTTTTCTTCTATTAAGCTATAAATGTTTTCAATGGGGGTGCTAATTAGATGACCAGTAAAGTAATTGACGTTTCCTATTATCAGCGCAATATTGATTATGATGATGTAGAGGCCGCAGGGGTTCAAGGTGTCATCATCAAAATTTCTGAGGGGTGTTCCGAAGAAGACACATGGGTTAGACACGCAGAAGAATGTAAGTCTAGGGGTATCCCTTGGGGTGTCTATTGTTTCTCTCGTGCTCAGACACCCGAAAGAGCAAAAGAAGAAGCGCAGACAGTATTGGCACTCCTTGGTGACGATGTGCCGCCTATGGGGATTTGGTACGATTGTGAAGCCGATGAATGTTTTGCAGAAGGGGTAGACACCACAGCCCTTTGTTCAGCCTTTATTGTAGCCTGCAATGAGGAAGGACACAGAGCAGGGATTTATACCTCTACTTTGAAATGCACTGACTATATGACAAACTCCATTCGCCCTAACTTGCTTGCTGACTATGTACCGTATTGGATTGCAGATTACCGTGGATACAATGGGTTTGCGCAGGACTACCCTGATAAGCATGCAGCAGGCTGGCAGTGGAGCGCACATGAATATATTGGAGACACAGAGGTAGATATGAATGAATGGTATGAGGAGCTGTAAATGGATGAAGACAACAACAAAAAATATTCTGCAAAGATGGTGCTTGTGTCTTTCATTGTTGGTGTGCTTTTGTGTCTTTCCCTCTGTGTCTACTTCTACAGTTCACGCACAGAGTCCACAGAAAGTCGAAATGTCAATCGAACAATTCAACAGCTTACGACAGATGGTGACAGAGCTACAGAAGCAGTCAACAGCGCAGAAACAGGACTCACAGAAGCTCAAGACACAGCTGACAGAATCTCAGAAAGAGCTGACGAAAGCGCAAGTGTACTTGACCGATTACAAGCAGAACTTGACAGAATTGCAAAAGCAAACGGACTCACTGAATAAGTCGGTAAAGCGGATGGAGCGACAGCGTGATTTGGCTTGGGTCGTTGCAGGTGGCTTGTTGGTTTGGGGATGCAGTCGGTAAAATATCGCTCTGTGTGCCTCTGTAAGACGTTTTTAAAGCCCTCTAGGTATAATCACTAGGGGGCTTATTTTTATTTTTAAAAGGTGATTGTAATGGCAATAAATAAGGTTTTATATAGCAGTGAAAATGAAGTGTGGGAGACACCACAAGAGTTATTTAATAGATTGAATGATGAATTTCATTTTGATATAGATGTATGTGCTACCTCTGAAAATGCAAAATGCTCTAAGTTCTTTTCACCTCTTGATGATGGTTTATCTCAAGACTGGCAGGGGGGCTGTTGGATGAATCCACCCTATGGGGAAAAAATAGGAGCGTGGATGAAGAAAGCCATGGAAGCAGAGGCAACCGTTGTTTGCCTCGTACCTTCACGAACAGACACAAAGTGGTGGCATGAATACGCCATGAAAGCCTCAGAGATTCGTTTCATCAAAGGACGCTTGAAATTCGGAGATAGTAAGAATAGTGCGCCTTTCCCTAGTGCAATCATTATATTTGGGAAGACACACAAAGATTTAAAAGTATGTAGTATGGAGAGAGGATGATGATAAATGGCTAATTTTAATATTCCACAGGAATTGATTGACCGTTTGGCAACCGAAGAAGTGCAGGCGCTCTTAGAAGGGCTTGAGGATGAAGAACAGCGCAAAAATCCTGCCTTCCTCGCAAAGGTACGGCAGTTCTTGAAAGACAACGATTTCAACACCACTGTTGAGATTGAAGGTGTCAAAGAAGTAAAACAGGAAGCCTCTAAGATTCCTGACTTCATGGAACTTGTGAAAGAAGGTTGATAGATTGAAATGGAGTGAAGCGGATGTCCAGAAGGCACGTGAACACTTCTGGGCATTTGTCTATATTGTATGGCGGTCTATTGACCTTCCACAGCCCACACCTATTCAAATTGACATCGCAAACTATCTCCAGAATCCACCTAAAGACCGTATCATTCTTGAGGGGTTCCGTGGTGTCGCTAAGTCCTTCTTGACATGTGCTTATGTGGTGTGGAGATTGTGGAAGGAAAGACAGCTAAAGATTTTGATTGTGTCTGCCTCTGGGGATAGAGCGGATGCGAACGCTCGCTTTATCAAGCGTATCATACAGACCCTCCCTTTCCTGTCTGACATGATTGCAGACAAGGGGCAGTTAGACACACAGAATATCTTTGATGTTGGGGGTGTCGTTCCTGATATTTCCCCCTCTGTAAAGTCTATTGGTATCACTGGGCAGATTACAGGGACACGTGCAGACATTCTGATTGCAGACGATAAACTTTTATGTCGTCTTTAAACCATGTGAAAACGGTGGAACTCCTGAAAAGGACAATACCGTGCGAAGCTCTAAAAAGAGAACGTGTAACGACTATTCCGAAAGGAAGTACCATCAAGTGGTGGGAAGCGCATGGAACTACATTTGTAGTTAAGATATAGTCTAATCTTTATAGTAATATAAAGCATTTTGATTTAAGGAGTGATGTCTAAAATGACAATGAAATATAAAGTAGGAAATATAATTGATACACCTAAAGGGAAAATAAAAATTCTTGAATATACGCCAGGGAAAAGATTGCCAAATAATAGGCGAATACATCCTAGAGTTACTATTAGATTTATTGATAGCGGCTGGGTATGTAATGTGCAAACAACGAACATCGCCACAGGCCATATTGAAGATTGTCGTGCTAAAACGATGTATGGTATCGGATATTTAGATACTAATTTGAAAATTCCTGCTAGGGGAAACTCAATTATACGCAGAGCGTATGATTTATGGGCTAATATGCTCAAGCGATGTTATGGTGAATACAGAACATGTTATACAGGATGTACTGTTGATAAACGCTGGCACTCATTTAAAAACTTTTTAAACTCTATACAGGAGTTAGAAGGGTATGACAAGTGGGAGCGCGGAGAAGATATGCATTTAGATAAAGACATAAAATGCAAAGGGAATAAAATCTACTCTGCTGATACATGCATGTTTGTCTCTGCTCATGATAATATCGTAGATAGCTTAAATCGGAGATGGCATAAGCCTAACGAACTTATGTTAATACAAAATGGTAGAAGTCCCGAAAAACTCAGCGACACAGCAACAGCGTGATAAGCTCTCAGAGGCCGTAAAGGAATTTGATGCTATCTTGAAACCGAACGGCCAGATCATATATCTTGGTACACCACAGACTGAATCGAGTCTATACAATACCTTACAAGACCGTGGATATATTGCACGTATCTGGCCTGTCTTATATCCTCAATTATCAAGGGTAGAAGATAATTATGGTGATTCCCTTGCTCCCTCTATTTGGAACAAACTGAAAGCTGACCCTAGTCTTGAGGGGAAGCCTACAGACCCCTTGCGATTCAATGAGGAAGAAATTGCGAAGCGTTCCTTGTCCTATGGGAAAGCAGGGTTTGCTCTCCAGTACATGCTCAATACTCGGCTGTCTGATGCTGAAAAGTATCCGTTGAAGGTGTCTGATTTGATTATCACTAACCTTGATATGAAGGAAAGTAGCCTCAAATGGGCATGGGCAAAAGGCAGGGAACAGCTCTTGTCTGATATTCCCTGTACAGCCATGGCAGGGGACTATTACTACAGTGAGCTGTCCCGTAGTCCCGAAACAATGCCTTATCAGACAACAGTGATGGCTATAGACCCCTCTGGCCGTGGGAAGGACGAAACAGTCTATGCAATCTTAAAGTACCTGAATGGCTATTTGTTCCTTATGGACGTAGGGGGCTTTAAAGAGGGCTATTCGGACTTGACACTAACTCAGATGGCAAATCGTGCTAAGTTCTGGGATGTGGATGTTGTAGTTCCCGAAGATAACTTTGGTGATGGCATGTTCACTAAGTTGATGACCCCTATCTTCAACAAAATACACCCTTGCGGTATTGAACCTGTTACCAATAGAGGGCAAAAGGAATTGCGTATAATAGACACCCTAGAACCAGTTATGATGCGGCATAAGCTCATTGTGAATCGTCCAGTGGTCGAACAGGACTTTAAGGTATTCCAACAGGACTATCATTATTCCCTGATTTATCAAATGACACGCTTGTGTCGAGATAAGAACGCTCTGAGTCATGATGATAGATTGGATGCCCTAACTATTGGAGTGTCTTATTTTATGGAGCGCATGGATGTGGATGAAGATAGTCAACTTACTGAGCTGACAGCTGAACAGCTTGAGGATTGGCTGAATGAATCTGTATTGCCTAATTATACAAATAGTTCGCATAATAATAGATGTATAAAAGCTATTAGAGAGCTACGGGATAATTAGACAGAAATTAATTGGTGCACTAATAAACAAACTCTTAATTGGTGCACTTATCGAAGATAAGAGGACGAAAAGTATATATAGTATCTAATAGAATCTATGAGGTTCCAGTCGATTCTGACTAGAACCTCATATTTATTATTATGACAGATATGGGACTAGAGATTCTTTAATGATGATTGTTGATGATGATGATAAATCAAAGAAAGAGATTCTTAAAGATTCTTTACTATTCTTTCATATCTCAAGTCTACTAAGATTTCCTTTAGTCTACGAAAGGAGCCTTATGACCTATTTAAATATTGATGTTGATGATTTCACCTCAACTCCTTCTCATAAATGGGATACACGCCTAACCTTCTCTCCGAAAGAAGTCTCAGAGATGCTAGGCGTACCATTATCAACCATATACTCTCTATGCTATAATGAATCATTGAAAGCCTTCAAGATAGGTACTCACTGGAGAATACACCGCAAAGGCCTCTACGAGTTCTTGCGTCACTCGATAGACACCAGTATTACTCTATAAGCTCTTATAAGCACTTAAACACCCGTTGAATGGCTATTTTATCATGTTTTATCCGTTATATGTTATAATACCCTTATCATATACGAAAATGTTGTGAAAAAATACGGAGGTGGTTCCATGGATTCTTTTGCTGCCCGCCAGGCCTGCCGCGACGGCCGCTATGACGAGGTACTGGCTATGTATGGCAAGGCGGCACCGGACCGGTCTTGGACATGTTGGGATTATTATTACTATGCCTATGCCCTGCGCAAGACGAAGCAGTACAAGAAGGGGCGGGAAATCGCCAGGGCCGGCATGATCGCCTTCCCCGATTTCGTCAATCTCCACGGGATTTACTGCTGGTGCCTCTATTATTTATATATCCAGAAATTCGATGAACGGACTCAGGCAGCGGAGGATTTCCGCCGCGCCGTCGACGCCATCTTGAAATACAGTCAGCAAGGGCCGTATACGCCGTATGCCCTGGCCGTGTGGCGCATGGTCGATGTCCTCAAGAACCAGCCCGGTCAGGCCGGACTGATGGGGGCCTACTTGCGCCGTCTCGACCCGGACCAGCTGCCGGACCAGGAGAAGACTGTGACTTTGAAGGGGCGGGAACGGGTCATTGCCTCGGACCGGGAACGCTGGTATTCCCTCATGAGCCGCATCCTGGTCAAGGAAGAGAAGTACGACGACTGCATCACCTTGTGCCGGCAGGCCCTGAACTATTTCCCTCAGCTCCATCACGATAACGACATCTGGTTTTCTTACCGCATCGCCCTCTGCCTGTTGCGCCAGGGCCGCGTCGGGGAAGGGCGGCAGCGCCTGGAGAACCTGCTGAAGTACAAGCAGCACTGGATCCTTTTCCGGGGCCTGTTCTTTGCTGCCCAGGCCGAGGGCGACAGCGCGGCCATGCGCCGCTATGGGGCGTCGGCCTTCCTGGCTGGCGGCGAGTTCAAGGCCAAGGTCAATTTCATGGTCCAGTTCGCCCAGGCTTTGGAGAATATGGGCGGTTATGAGAAGATGGCCTATTTCCATTACCTCCTGGCCAAAAGGGTCCGCATGGACCAGCATTGGAAGGTCAAGGCCGAACTCCTGGCCAAGACCGACAGCTATGCTTTTCCCGAACCGGACCGGCAGGAGCTGATGGACGGGCTCCATGGTTTCT
>OGXJ01002446.1_pt1 | contig 12323 bp, 11 predicted proteins | sample 1576231 | NCBI WGS metagenome assembly OGXJ01 (sample SAMEA3541539, study PRJEB24748) | human gut metagenome | biome: human gut; feature: human-associated habitat; material: faeces | place: China | collected 2012
GGCACAAGGCACGCTATCGGGAGGATGCCTTTTACGAGTTGGAGAACGCATGGAAAGCCGAGGGGCATCCCTGCCCCGCCGCAATACGCGCCGCACCGCCGCCGTTTCCGGCGCACCTCTTCCGCACTTTTAAAATAGGTGACAAAAATATTTTGAAAAAATCACTACTTTGCAATACAAACTATATTCGTTTATATATATATTTGCAGCGTAAAATAGCAATCGAAACATACAACCACCGGAAAATGAAACAGTATCTCCTCCCAGTGCCGCTGCTCCATTGTCTTCAGACCACTCCAATGTCTGATAAGCGACATTAAACTCCCGCTTCACCGTTATCCGATTTCCCGTCGGGGTATAATAATACATAACTGGGACAGTCGGAGAACCTTCCAGCCAAAAGCCGTCACAATTTCCTTTGACTGTAATGCTTTCGACATTAAAAGTGTATTTACTATAATCAATGATCCATACATACCAACCATTCAAACCGGAAGCCGGATCTTCCACATAATACCCGGCATCCTCCTCTATATTCCGAACAACGGATGTCTCCCCATTCTGTTCACACGGAACAGGTTCCCGGTCCAATGCCTTTTGCTTATATCGATACCATTGATGATTAGTAGACGAAGATGTATAGCTAATCTCCACATTATCCATTCCATACACCAAATAAACTCGTATACGATTCCCTGGATTCTCCAACAAATATACAATCTGCCTGCTCACTGTTGCACGTATCATTCCATACCAGATTCCTCTTGTATTGGTTCTTATATATATGCTGCTAAGAAACAGGGAAAATATAAGCAGGGTGGATTACTCCCTGCTTGCCACCTTTATCGCATTATTTATTTTTATCGGCAACCTTGGAAGGATTCCGCAATTCAGCAGTTTTCTGGAAAGAATCATGGCAGGAAGGGAAACACTTACTGCTGTTCTTGCCAGTCAGATTATGAGCAATGTTCCCGCTGCGCTTCTTTTATCCGGCTTTACAGATAATTACCGGGCTTTAATTGTCGGAACCAATATTGGAGGTCTCGGCACTCTGATTGCATCCATGGCAAGCCTGATAAGTTTCAAATATATTGCAAAAGAAAACAGAAATCTGAGAGGGAAGTATTTGGGAATATTCACAACCTCCAATATTATATTCATGATATTCATGTTAATATTGTATTTTTTCTTAGATAAAGGTTTTCCCGGAAGACTTGCAGATTTTCTGTGTCTGGCAGGAAAAAGAACCATTAAACCAAACATGAAGAGCACGTAAGCAGGATTAAGAGAGGATACAGATTATGGAAGATTCTTACGTATTACAACTATTAAAACCAAAGTTTAAAGATTTTCATTTGTGTTTCTGCGGATTTGCAGAATGCAAGCCATTACATAGCTATGGACCGGCCGCAAGACCCAATTATATTTTGCATTATGTAATGAAGGGCAAAGGTATCTATCAGGTAGGTGAAACGAAGTATCAGCTGAAAGAAGGTCAGGCCTTTCTGATTGAACCGGAAAGCCTTACCTTTTATCAGGCAGATAAAAAGGAGCCATGGTCTTACCTTTGGGTAGGATTTGGTGGTACGGAAGCACAGAGATTTGTCAGAGATCTTGGATTGAACAGTCGTCAGCTTACGTGCGAATGTGAATATGGAAAAGAGCTGGAAAAAATTGTATTTGAAATGCTTCAGCATACGCATTCAACTGTGGAAAATCTTTACTATCTCCAGGGAAAATTGTATCAGTTTTTCTCCGTGCTGGCTCGCGGGATTGAAATTCAGCAATATGTGGATGATACAAAAGAAAGTATACATGTACAGGAAGCAATTGCCTATATAAAGAATTGCTATTCAAAGAAAATCACAGTGGAAGATATAGCTGATTATCTGGCAATTAACCGAAGTTATTTATATACAATATTTAAGAACAGTCTTGGAATCTCGCCGAAGGATTTTCTGACGGAATTTCGAATTTCCAGAGGAAAGGAGCAGCTCACACTTACAGATCTCTCTGTGGAGGAAATCGCAGTTTCTTGTGGTTATCGCAATTCACTTGCTTTCGGCAAAGTATTTAAACAGAAAATTGGAATGACGCCGACCCAATACCGTAATGATAACAGAAAGGTTGCCCGAGAACGATTGATCAGTGTACAAAACGAACTGAAAGAATACAAGAAACATAAAAAAATTTATGTAGGAGAAGGCGAAAAAGAATAGACGAAATGTTGAAAAAGACATCTGATACCTAACATTTGAGATATAACACTTAACAAAAAGGTATAACGGATGTCTTTTTTTGTACGCTATACTAGTATCAACAAATATAAGGAACAAGTGCACAGGTTTCTTCACTCAGATATCAAATAAACAAAGGAGTATTAGAGGAGGAGAATCATGGAAAATCAAAAAGATACTCAGAAAAATCCGCAATATAAATATGCGTCTACAAGAGAAAAATTATGTTTTGGAATTGGAGCAATCGGCAAAGATGCGATTTGCAATTTAGTAGGAGCATTTTTAATGCTTTATTTTACAGATACTTTGTATCTGGCACCGGCATTTGTCGGCGTACTGTTTTTGGTAGCAAGAATATGGGATGCGATCAATGACCCGATGATGGGAATGATCGTTGACAATACACATACACGTTTTGGTAAATTCAGAATCTGGCTTGTAATCGGAACATTAGTAAACTCAGTTGTATTTGTTTTATTATTCCACAGCTTTAATCTGTCAGGAACAGCATTATACGTATATGTATCTGTTATGTACATTTTATATGGAATGACTTATACGATAATGGATGTACCTTACTGGTCATGGCTTCCTAACCTGACAAATGACCCGCGTGAACGTGAGAAAGTTTCCGTAATTCCAAGATTTTTCGCAAGTCTTGCAGGATTTTCAGTAGCAACATTTGGGCTTTATATTATCAATTACCTGAATAAAGCAGCAGGCGAGAGCAATCTCTACGCAGAAAAAGGATATACACTTTTTGCAATTATTATCGCAGTTATTTTCATCGTTACAATCGGAATTACTGTATTTAATGTAAAAGAGGAATCAACAGTAGGTATATCAGCAGAAAAGACAAGTCTGAAACAGGCATTTCATGTAATTGTAAAAAATGATCAGTTGCTTGCATTTATCGGATTACTTTTGACATTTAACCTTTGTACACAGATTGCAAAAAGCTTTGCTGTGTATTATTTCAAATGTGTATGCCACGATGAATATCTGTATTCTATCTTTGGATTTGCAATTATTGCTGAGATGGCAGGACTTTTATGCTTCCCAAAAATCGCAGCAAAAATTAGCCGTGAAAAGGTATACGCATTTGCATGTGGACTTCCAATTGCTGGATTTGTACTGCTCGGTGCAGCAGGATATGTAGCACCACAGAGTAATGTATTAGTTGTTGTATGTTGTGCACTGCTTTTCTTCGGATCAGGTCTTTCACTTGGAGTAACAACATGCTGTATGGCAGACGTTATCGACTATGGAGAAGTAAAATTTGGTGTACGAAATGAAAGCGTAACATGCTCTGCACAGACATTTCTTATGAAGGCAGCTACGGCAGTAGCAGGTGGATTAACAGGAATTGGTCTTCAGATTGTAGGATACAACGCAAAAGCGGTAACTCAGAGCGCCGCAACCGTAATGGGTATTCGCGTGTTAATGATTGTAATTCCAATTATTCTTGCATTTGCCAGCTTTGGTATTTACAAAAAATACTACACTTTAAAAGGTGAGAAGATGGAAGAAATCACAAGAAAAGTAAATGAAATGCATGCGAAAAAGCACACAGCTTAAGAGACGACAATTCAATTGTAAAAGAGGTAGTATATGAGACAGATTATTTTTCACAAGGAAACGAAAACTTTTCATTTATACAATGAAAAAATCAGTTATATCTTATGTGTATTAGAAAATGGACATCTGGGACAATTATATTTTGGAAAACGACTTCATGATAAAGCAGATTTTTCTTATCTGGTTGAAAAATGTGGACGCCCAATGACATCATATATATATGAATGGGATCGTACTTTTTCATTGGAACATATCCGACAGGAATATCCTGTTTACGGTACGACAGACTACAGACATCCGGCAATTGAATTGTTGCAGGAAAATGGCAGCAGGATCAGTGAGTTCCAATATGACAGCTATGAGATTATTGACGGAAAACCGAAACTCTCCGGATTGCCGGCAACTTACACAGAGTCCGAGGAGGAAGCGCAGACATTGCGCATCTTCCTGAAAGACGCCTTGACTGGTGCAAAACTGGCGCTTTTATATACGATTTTTGATGAATATAGTGCAATTGCAAGAAGTGCTTATATTGAAAATGCTGGTGAGAAAAATCTGCATGTATTAAATATGATGAGCTTAAGCCTGGATCTTCCGGATAAGGATTATGAATGGATGCAGTTGTCCGGTGCGTGGTCCAGAGAGCGCTATATTAAGAATCGAACATTGGAGCAAGGCATAACAGCTATCGACAGCATGCGCGGAAATTCTTCTCACGAACATAATCCGTTCATTGCTTTAAAACGTCACAACACAGATGAAAATGCAGGAGAAGCAATTGGAATAAGCCTTGTATACAGTGGAAATTTCCGTATGCAGGCAGAAGTAGATACACATGATGTGACACGAATTACAGCCGGGATCAATCCGGAAGGATTCGATTGGAAATTAGAACCGGGAGAAAGCTTTCAGACACCGGAAGCAGTTCTGGTTTACAGTGAAAATGGATTAAATGGCATGAGTCAGACATTCCAGAAGCTGTATGCTAAGAGACTCGCAAGAGGATACTGGCGTGATAAGGCAAGACCGATTTTAAACAACAACTGGGAAGCAACTTATTTTGACTTTACAGAAGATCGCCTTGTAGAGATTGCAAAGAAAGCAAAAGAATGTGGAGTAGAACTGTTTGTCTTAGATGACGGATGGTTTGGCGCAAGAAGAAATGACAGAGCCGGTCTTGGTGATTGGGTGGCAAATGAAGATCTTCTGCCAAATGGCATCAAGGGCCTGTCAGAAAGAATTGAAGCACTGGGATTAAAATTCGGTCTTTGGTTTGAGCCTGAGATGGTAAATAAAGACTCTGATCTTTATCGAGCACATCCAGACTGGATCTTACAGACACCGGGAAGAAATACATCACACGGCAGATACCAGTATGTACTCGATTTTTCAAGAAAAGAAGTAGTAGATCATATTTACGGAATGATGGCAAAGTTATTATCGGAGTCGAAAATCTCATATATTAAATGGGATATGAACCGAAGTATTACAGAATGCTACAGCAGCAAACTTCCTTCAGACAGACAGGGAGAAGTGTTCCATCGTTATATTTTAGGTGTATATGATCTGTATGAACGTTTGACAAATGAGTTTCCAGAAGTATTATTCGAATCCTGCGCCAGCGGTGGCGGAAGATTTGACCCGGGAATGCTGTATTATGCACCACAGGGATGGACAAGTGATGATTCGGATGCAATTGAGCGTCTGAAGATTCAGTATGGAACTTCTATGTGTTATCCGCTCAGCAGTATGGGAAGCCATGTGTCTGTTGTCCCGAATCACCAGGTATTTCGCAATACCCCATTACATACAAGAGCGAATGTAGCATACTTTGGAACTTTTGGATACGAACTGGATCTCAACAAATTGACAGAAGAAGAAATCAAAGAAGTAAAAGAACAGATCACATTTATGAAAGAATACCGGGAAGTGTTACAGTTTGGAACATTTTATCGTCTGAAAAGTCCATTCGAAGGAAATGAGACGGTATGGATGGTGACAAATGAAGACCGCACGCTTGCAATCGTAGGCTACTATCGTATTTTAAATGGAGTGAATCAGCCGTATAGCCGTGTCAGATTACAGGGATTGAACCCTGATATGATTTATGAAAATGTATGGAACCATACAGAAAATTACGGAGACGAATTGATGAATTATGGATTGATCACATCCGATGTGACAGCTGGTGAAGTGCCAGGGAATGTGACTCCTTGTACCGATTTTGAATCTAGAATATATATGCTGAAAGGCAAAAAAGTTCAGGAGGTAAGATAGAAAATGACGAAGACAAAAAGAATCATCGGAATGGTACTGGGAATATTGTTCATAGGATTATGTGTATCTTTCTTACGACTTTCACAATTTGGCGTGGATCCGTTCAGTGCGATGAATCTTGGAATCAGCGGGTTTATCGGATGGAGCTTTGGAACGTGGCAGCTGCTTGTCAATGCGATCATTCTTGTAGTTGTATTCTTTCAGGCAAGATCCTGCATTGGTGCGGGTACCATTATCAATATGGTATTTGTCGGATACATTGCAGATTTTATTTGTTATGTAGCGAATGATGTAGTGCAGTTTCAGATGAATCTGCCACTGCGTATCATTGCACTGCTGCTTGCTCAGCTGATGGCATCTATGGGAGTGGCATTATATATGGTCGCAAATATGGGAATCGCTCCATATGACAGCGTCGCAATTATAATCGAGAAACTGACACATCAGAAAATTCCATTCCATAAAGCAAGGGTTCTTTCAGATGTTGTTGTTGTGATTATCGGAATCATATTTGCCATTGCATCTGGGGCAGGTATCTGGTCGGTAGTAGGAATTGGTACAATTATAAATGCCTGCTTCAACGGTCCATTAATTCAATTTTTTAAAACAAAACTGGAAAGATTTTTCTTGTAAAATCTAAGGATTACAATTCTCCAATTCTTCAAGGCTCATATCCATCGCAAAACAGGCTGCAGAACCGCCTGCTCTTGATATGCGTTTTAGTAACTGTTATATATAAACAAAGGGCGAAAAGCTGATTTTTCAAGCCTTTCGCCCATCTTTATCATAGAAGAATCTAATTTACAGACTTTTCTTCATAGTCTCGGTTCAGCCATTCCGTTCCAATGATTTTTTGACCATAATTTGCTTAGAACCGTGTTACCAGCTTCTTAAAAAGCTTCCTAAAAACCAGTCGATACCCTTTTTCGAAACAAGGTACTCTGAATAATCTTCCATACAGGAGCCTTTTTTGCCTTGCAATCTCCAATGTCAAAAAACATATAGCGCCGCTCTGCCATATTACATGATGGCCATTCCGCTCTCCCCTTACCATTAGGATTCCCCGTCCGAATAAAACTTTCAAAATAATCCATCATTTTATCCGATAATTCATAATCCTCTTTTCGAAAAGGTCTCCAGCATCTGGAAAGAGAACCATATGTATACCATAAATCTGCCGAATGCCAGGCTCCCTTCTGATCACCGGGAAGCTGCCGGCAGAAGTAGTAACTGTATACAGGAGCCGTATGCTTCTGTTTTCTGGCGAGGAGCTTCATCATCAGATAAAGAACCAGTGGCATGACATCTTCGGAGGTTATACCACAAATGATATTGGTATCTATCGGCTTATTTTTAAAAGATCCTGTAAAGTTTTCATCATAAAGCACGCTGGAATAGCTTAACTGATCCTGTCCGGCTGTCCTCATAAAAGCGTCAAAAAGCGTCGCCGCAGGCAGTTCTTTTAGCTCACGCACATTATTGCAACCGGTAGCTGCATATACCTTATTCCATAGCTCAAATATTTTCCGGTGATTGTCTTTCGCCTTCATCGCGGTAACAAAGCCTGCACTGCTTTGGATAATCGCATTTTTAAAATAACCTTTATTTAGTGGACTCTTAATCTGCGTTTCACAGCTCGCAGCACCCGCAGACTGTCCAATCAATGTCATATTTTCTGGATTTCCACCAAAGGCTGAAATATTATGCCGGATGAACTCAAATGCTGTATGCTGATCATAATAAATATAGTTGCCGCACCTTCCATCGTCCTTAGTCAGCTCTGGAATAGCCATCAGACCGAACACATTGATCCGATAATTAAGTGTTACAACCACAATTCCACGCCTGGCAAATGCTGTACCGTCAAATTCTTTTTCATCTGCCTGACCGGTCATATTGCCTCCGCCATATAGCACTACCAGTACTGGGCAATGTAGTGCATGCTCAGGTGTCCAGATATTTAGAAACAGACAATCTTCCGAATAAGCTGCTGATACTCCTTCCATAAACTCATGTTCATAGTGGTCATCCGACTTACAGTATTTTTCATACGCTCTTATCTGAAGCGGTGCTGTACCGAAATGAACCGCCGGATACACTCCGTCCCAGTGCGTCACCTCCTGTGCATACTCAAAGCGCTCTGCTGTCCCATACCGTATCCCCAAAAACATATTTACTTTATCCTTTGATATTCCCTTTACCTGTCCACAGGGTGTATTAATTACTATTTCCTTCACGTTATTTTTCCTTTCCATTTATATATTCTTCAGCTTTCTCTTTGGTAATGTCACCATTATTGCATGCAATCATAATTGCAACATCCTTATCTCTCAGCTTGTAACATTTTGCCATAATAGGGATTGCGATAAATGCACCAACAGATGCAAAAACCGTATAAGTAAACCAGACACCTCTTTGTCCAGCCGATGTCACATCAGCAGCAGAGAATCCCATTACAGATATCACATACGCCGTAACTGTCGAAATGATTGCCGAATTCAGCTTGCAAACAAAGGTCTGTAAGCTGAATGAGGTTCCTGCATTCCGCCGTCCTGTCGTATACTGACCATATTCAATGCAATCTGGAACAAACATAAACATCAATGATGTAACACCTCCATATCCGATTGCACGAATCATTGTAAACGCCAGGAACATGGGCATATTTTCATATCCCACAAAATACTGAATGACTGAAGTTACTGCGTACAATACCATACAGAATAATAATAACCGTGTTTTGTCAAAATGACGGGTGAGGGTCGGAAGTAATACCGCCAGCAATATAGTCGGCAAAGAAATCAACATTGCCAGAACAGAAGCAATTGCTTCATTTCCCATAACATACTGTGCAAAAATCGGGTTCAGTACTTCCATGGTAAATGTCAGTAAAAACAGGAAGCGGACAACAATAATGATAAACAGATTTTTATTATGCAACAACGCAGAAAATAGTTCTTTAAAGGTTGCTTCCTCAGCCTGCTCCTCATGAAATCGTTCTTTTGCACAAAATCCAACCGGCAGCATGCATACAAAGCCAATCACACTGATAACTATTGCAGTAACGGGCCACCCAAGGTTTACGCCGTTGCTTCCATATAATAAAGGAATAATTATGGATGCAAGCAAACCGCCGATGGCTCCTGTAATTCCACGAAATGAAAGAATTGTGGTACGTTCATCCATATTATTGGTCATAGATGTACTCAATGCATAAATCGGAGTATCACTGATGGTATATCCTGTATCCCAAAGAATATATCCGACAATAACCCAGACACACTTACCTGTCACCCCCATGGAGTCAGGGACAGAGAACAAAAAGATAGTTGCAATCGGCATAATTATTGCAGACAGCTTAATCCAAGGAAGGAAACGGCCTCCCTTCAAATGAATCCTGTCTACAACAAATCCAAACAACGTATCATTAACTGCATCCCAAATCTTCGGGGCAAGAATAATTGTTCCTGCCAAAATCTCATTCATCCCGATGTTCAACAGCAACACTAACACAAAGGACATTACGATAGTATTAAATATCAGTTGTCCCGAAAAAAATAAGTAGTATGACAGTCTCTCTTTCTTTGTAGTCTGCCATCCGATTTTGTGTTTCTTCATAAGAAATACCTCCTTTTTGATATATTTTTAGTATATCTGCTGATATTCAGAAAATATATAGTATAAAATGACATTATTATATTGTTTTTTTGATATTTGCTCTTATAATAAAGATAGCGATTTGAATAACAGTTTTCATCAGGAGGAAATATGTTTGAACAGGAGCTTGAAGAACTTCATTCTTTATCAGAAATTGACCTGATTGGCAAAAAGTATTATCTGGAAACAGGAAACTATCTCTCCAGACAAACCGTTACCCGATCTATGATAAAGCAGTTTGTCCAACTTGGAGGATTATTGGCTTATATGGATGATTCTACACAATATTCCGATAATATAGCAGAACTTGCAAATGCCACTCTGAAACAGGAATCTCCTTTTTTTAATGAAGAAAGTGATGTGTCCATAACCAAGTCAACGCGCTATTTTGAAAGCTTTGAACATTCCCATAATTATTTTGAAATTCAATGTGTCCTTCACGGGAGTGCGGAATATACAGGTGAAACAGGCACATTCTCCATGATCGACGGCGACATGATTCTCGTACCAGCCAATACCGTTCACGGTCTGCGGGTAGACGGAGACAGTACCATCGTTAATGTAGGTATCCGTAGAAGTACATTTGAAGAAGCCTTCCAGGATATCCTGTCCGGTTCCCTCCCAATATCACGCTATTTCCGGGGTGCACTGGCAGGACGCAGAAAGGACTCCCTGATTTTTCAGGGAGCCCTTGATCCATTTTCACTGGAGCTTCTGTTGATGATCTGCCATCAACAGAAAACAGGCACCACCGATTCCGGTAGGATTAGTAATCATTTGGTCCAATCCTTCCTTTATTATCTGGCTGATCACTCCACAGAGGAAAACATCTATGATGCTTCCGAGTTTTCACAGGATAAAATCTGGGAAATTCGAGCTTACTTGTCAAGTAACTACCGAACCGTTACCCTCAGTTCACTGGCAAGTCATTTTCATTTTTCTGAATCTTACCTGAGCCGATTCATATCTAAAAGTTTCCGGCAGTCCTTCTCGCAGATGCTTCAGAATATCCGTCTTCAGAAGTCTTGCGAACTGCTCACAAATACTACTCTGAGTTTATCAGAGCTCTGTGAACAGATCGGATACAGCAATCAGTCCTATTATATAAAAATCTTCCATATGGCATATGGAATTACCCCTTTGCAATACCGGAAGAGACATAGAAAACAGGTCTGAAACGAACAAACACTATCTCTGAAAAGCAGACTACTTTCTGGATTTACCCAGGTTCTCTTGTATTATAAAAATGCAGAAATCTCATCAAGAAAATATATAAATCTAACTCGCGATACTTCGTTTATAAATGGCCTGGCAGAATTGACAAATCTGCCTCTGACAAACTATTTTTTATCTGAAAGCGATATTAAAAAAATGCTAAGTCATCGGTTTTAAACCGGTGGCCTAGCACCATTTTTTCACTTCAACTCTCAAAGTCAGGTAGGATGTCGATAAGTTTTTGACCAAATGATATTTTATCTTTTGATTTTAATAAGTGCTGTTGGTGATTTTGGCTTACCATCCCTATATATCTCCCCTGATTTCATAAGAGGATTTATAACCTCATTTAGGAATTGGCTTCTGCTTCGGTAGTTAAGAGACATCTGCAGTTCCTTAATTGGCTTTGGTCCTTCCATCTTAAGAATAGCCAGAACTTTTTCTCCATCAGTAAGTCCTTCCAAATCAAGTTCTATAACTTCATCCCTATATAATCTGTCGAATAATTTCAAATTCAAGAATCCCGGATATATAGATACTACCGGTTGAATTTCATCAGGACAGGCTTTGTAGGATTCAATCATGGTTTGAAAACCGGTTCCACCTCTCTCCATCAGATTTGCCACATCCAGGCAAGCTGCTATGATAGCATTTCTTCTGATAGAGGGTATTGAACCAGCTGGATATGCATTGTAATCTTTAGGCAGTAACCATGAATGAAATCTTAATATGTGGGAAAATATGTCTGTCATTAATCCTTGAAATTAGCAGTTTTGTTTTATCAACTTCTTCAAGGTCAATTCCAAAGGCTTCACCGTCGTTTGATACCCCTACAAATAAGGTTCCTCCCTTATCATTTGCATATCCAATAAGAGTTTTTGCCCATTTAATCGGACTATCCGGATTTAACACCGCTTTATATTCATAACTTGTATCTTCTGTAATAACATCTGGATATAGCTCTCTGATTTTCATGAATCTCCTCCATTAACAATGTTCTTAACATAACTATATCAAACATTACTAAACATTACAATAACATTACTAACACATTATATACGGAAATACACAGGCATTTCCATCTAATTAAAGTAAAATGAGGATTCGAAACATTATATGACATTACTCAGACATTACAACAACATTACTTATATCCATTTGCTACTTTGACCGCCTCTTTTTGTCCCAAATATTGTATATTATTCATGCTTACTGAACAAGTGTTGCTCACTTTTTAAAATATACTGATAAGCCAATAGATACTATATTTTTTTGCAGTTTTTTCCAAAAAAGTGGTAAAAATCATTCCTCTTCAACAAGTTTCACAAAATCATCTGGCAGAATTATCTTTGTTCCACC
>OGXJ01002450.1_pt1 | contig 12305 bp, 10 predicted proteins | sample 1576231 | NCBI WGS metagenome assembly OGXJ01 (sample SAMEA3541539, study PRJEB24748) | human gut metagenome | biome: human gut; feature: human-associated habitat; material: faeces | place: China | collected 2012
GTGTGCGAATATATCAGCGGCGGCAAGCGTGCGCCCCGCCGCCCGGACCCGGACGACGATTACTCCGGCGTGCGCAACCCGGCCCCGGTGGTGGCTTCCTCCGACGATGGCGAAAAGCGCTGCGCGGGCGGTGGCTGCGCCCGGAAGCGCGCTGCCGAAAAGGAGTGAGGGCCGCGCCGGCGGCTCTGAGGGGTTAGTCTGCTAAAACTAACTGTTCTTCGTGATTTTTGCCAAAAAACTCCTGCAAATTTGGCCATAAGTTAGCCTGTGCTTTTGTGCAACCCAACAAAAAACAGACTTTTGTGTTTTTCGGGTCACGGTTAGTCTTGCCTTTTCTCACCTGCTTTGTTAAAATGCAGGCAAGGATATGATTTCCGGAGAGACATGCACAGCCGTGCCATACATGACTCTTCATACAATACTTCGGGCACGGAGATAAAAAGGAGAGTTTATTATGGCACACAAGGTTTCTGACGCATGTGTTGGCTGCGGCGCTTGCGAGGGCGCTTGCCCGGTTGGCGCTATCACCGTTGATGGTGTTGCTTCTGTGAACGCAGACGCTTGCATCGACTGCGGCGCTTGCGAGGGTGCTTGCCCCACCGGTGCTATCACTGCTGAATAATTTTAGCAGCTGCACAAAAAACGCATCAAAAGCAGCAGGCCTGTCCAAAGCAGGTCTGCTGCTTTTTTGTTTTGCAGTAATTCGCACAAATTCCCCGAGCAATTCCACGCATTTTTTTGAGAGGGTACGGCACACTTATCTATGGAACATTCTACCGAAGTCTTGTATAATAGAACTATGGTTTATTGCTCGCCGGAGCATCGTTTCGGCTCCGACGCGCTGCTGCTGGCCCGTTTCTGTGAGCCAAAGCGTGCCCAGAAGGCCGCAGACCTGTGCTCCGGCTGCGGCATCGTGGCACTGGAATGGCACGACCGCGGCCACCGCGGCCCCTGCATGGGGCTGGAGCTGCAGCCCGAGGGCAGCGCTCTGCTTTCCGCTGCGGTACAGGAGCAGGACATCGGGCACATTGAGCCTGTCTGTGCCGACCTGCGCGCTTTCCGGCAGGGCGAGGGCAGTTTTGACGTGTGTGCGTGCAATCCGCCCTATTTCACGGATGGGCCCCAAAGCCAAAACGCAGCCCACGCCCTTGCCCGGCACGAGAACACCTGCACACTGGACGATGTGTGCCAGTGTGCGTTCCGCCTTTTGAAGGACGGCGGGCGCTTTGCGCTGTGCCACCGGCCGGAACGGCTGGCGGAGGTGCTGGCGATGCTGCGGGCCAACCGGCTGGAGCCGAAGCGGCTGGCTTTTGTAAAGAACAAGGCGGACGGCGCGCCATGGCTCTTCCTTGTGGAAGCGCAGAAGAACCGCAAGACCGGCCTGCGGGTGGAGCCGGATGTGTTGATCAGCGCCGGTGCGGCGTTATATGGGAGGTAAACTATGGCAGGAACTCTTTATATCGTGGCAACGCCCATCGGCAATCTGGACGATATGCCGCCGCGCGTAGCGGCCACCTTTGGCGCGGCAGACTTTATTGCCGCCGAGGACACCCGTGTGACCATGAAGCTGCTGAACTTTCTGGGCCTGAAAAAGCCCATGGTCAGCTACTATGAGCACGCCCTGCAGAAGGGTGAGGGCATCCTGCGCCGCATTGAGGCAGGCGAGAGCTGTGCCCTGTGCAGTGATGCGGGCATGCCCTGCGTCTCCGACCCGGGCGAGGTGATCGTGCGGGATGCGCTGGCCCGGGGCATCAAGGTAGTGCCAGTACCGGCGGCTTCCGCCTGCGTCACAGCGCTGGCCGTGTCCGGGCAGGACACCTCCCGCTGGGTGTTCGAGGGCTTTCTGCCCGTGAACCGCAAGCAGAAAAAGGAACGCCTTGTTGAGCTTTTGCAGGAAAAGCGCACCACCATCTTTTACGAAGCGCCCCACAAGCTGCGCACCACGCTGGACGATCTGGCCAATGCCTTTGGTGCCGACCGCAGCATCACCCTGTGCCGGGAGCTGACCAAGCTGCACGAGGATATCTGGAAGACTACCCTCGGCGAGGCGGTGGAGCACTACAAGACCAACGAGCCGCGCGGCGAGTATGTGCTGGTGATGGCCGGTGCGCCGGAGACCGCCGACCCGGAGCAGGAGCTGACGCTGGAGCAGGCAGCGCAGCGGGCGTTGGAGCTGACCGGGCAGGGCTTTGGCCCCACCGCCGCAGCCAAGGCGGCGGCACAGGGCACACCTTATTCTAAAAGCGAAGTGTACAAGCAGCTGCTGGTATTGCAACAGGGCCAGCAGGCTGGTGAATGACAGCATCTCAGGTAAATGGTAATAGAGGAGGACCCCTTTTGTGACAAAGCTTCTGGTTTTGAGCGACAGCCACGGCGGACGTGCCGCCATTGAGCGCGTGCTGATGAAAGAGGGCAAAAGCATCGATGCCCTGATCTTTCTGGGCGACGGCCTGCGGGATCTGGAACTGGCTCTGACGCTGTACCCCAAGCTGCGGGCCTACTCGGTGGCGGGCAACTGCGATTACGGCGCACTGGAACCCACCGACGGCCTTGCCGCCTTTGACGGCGTGGTGATCTTTTACACTCACGGTCATATGTACGGTGTGAAATACGATCTGGATACGCTGGCAGATGCCGCATCTGCCCGGGGTGCCGAGGTGGCGCTGTTCGGTCACACCCACATCCCCCATGCAGAGACCCGCAGCGGGGTGTTCCTGTTCAACCCCGGCTCCTGCGGCCGGTGTTACACCGGGCCGGATACCTACGGCATCCTGACGCTGGACGAAGGCAAAGTGACCGCCTATGAACATAAAGAGGTACCCAAACAATGAGCATCAATGAGGTGCGCTATCTGCCGGAATGCGGCAGCACCAACGCTTACGTGAAGGAGCATTTTGAAGAGTTCGGCCCGGTGGGTGCGGTGTATACCGAGAACCAGACCGCAGGCCGGGGCCGCCTTGGCCGCAGCTGGGTGAACGCCGAGGGCAAGGCCCTGTATTATACAGTAGCCATCCGGGAACCGCTGGCCCAGCCTGCCACCCTGCCGCTGCTGGCAAGCCTTGCCGTGCGCACCCAGCTCAAGCTGCGCTACGGCGTGGACTGCCAGATCAAGTGGCCCAACGACCTTCTGCTCAACGGCAAAAAGATCGTGGGCATCCTGTGCGAGGGCGTGAGCTACGGCTACCAGCAGCAGGGCCGGGGCATTTTGTGCGGCATCGGCATCAATCTGGCCCAGCCGCAGAGCTACTTTGATGCCGCCGGTCTGCCCAACGGCACCTCGCTGGCGCTGCAGGGCGCAAAGGTGGATCTTTCCACCGACCCCGCATGGCTGGCCGAGGGCCTGACCGACTTTGGCTTTGACCGCAACATGTATGTGTTTGCCCGCGATGGCTTTGCACCCTTCCGGGAGGAATACAAGGCCGCCTGCGTCAATCTGGGCCGCCGGGTCACTTTTGACCTGCCGGACGGCGGGCAGGGTGCAGGCGAAGCCGTCGATGTGGACGAAGAGGGCCGTCTGGTGGTGCGCACCGACAGCGGCGAAGTGCACGTTTTTACCGGCGAAGTATCGGTGCACGGCATCTACGGGGCCGTCTGAGTTTTATAGAACTGTACGCTCCACGCAGACAGTTTTAAGTCTGCATGGAGTTTCTTTGCACATTTTTGCTCGATTTTTCCGCAAAACGCTTGAATTCACGAACTTTTTGTGAATTTGTTGTGTACATTTCCAGTTGCCAATTCAGCCATACTTTAGTATAATAGAGTATGTGCCAGCGTATCCTTTGTTGGACAGGATGCGCGTGTTTTAGGAAATAGGAAAACAGACAGCACAAGCGCCCTGCCCCAAAGACAAGGCGCTTGTGCTGTCGCAAGGAGAGCAAACATGAAAGATCAAGAATCCTTCAAGCCGTATATTCCTGCGGAAAAGATCACCGCAGAAATGACGGCGACCTCTGTGATCATGGGCATTATCCTGTCCGTGGTCTTCGGCGCTGCAAACGCCTATCTGGGCCTGCGCGTCGGCATGACTGTTTCTGCCTCTATCCCGGCAGCAGTCATTTCCATGGGCGTGATCCGCGTCCTGCTCAAGAAGAACTCCATTCTGGAGAGCAACATGGTGCAGACCATCGGTTCCGCAGGCGAGAGCCTGGCCGCCGGTGCCATCTTCACCATGCCCGCACTGTTCCTGTGGGCAAAAGAGGGCCTGTGCGACAAGCCCAGCATCCTGGAGATCACCCTGATCGCCCTGTGCGGCGGCATTCTGGGTGTTCTGTTCATGGTGCCCCTGCGCAACGCCCTGATCGTCAAGGAACACGCCACCCTGCTGTACCCGGAAGGCACCGCCTGTGCAGACGTTCTGCTGGCCGGTGAAGAGGGCGGTGCAAACGCCTCTACCGTGTTCTCCGGCATGGGTCTGGCAGCCATCTTCAAGTTCATCGTCGATGGCCTGAAGATGATCCCCGCCGACATTGCCGTGGCCTTCAGCTCCTTCAAGGGTGCTCTGGGCATGGAAGTGTACCCCGCTCTGCTGGGCGTGGGCTACATCGTCGGCCCCAAGACCGCTTCCTACATGTTCACCGGTTCTCTGGTGGGCTGGATGGTCATTATCCCGCTGATCTGCCTGTTCGGCGCGAACATCTCCCTGTACCCGGCAGCAGCCGGCACCACCATTGCTGATCTGTATGCAGCAGGCGGTGCAGACGCTATCTGGTCCAACTACGTCAAGTATATCGGCGCAGGCGCTATCGCTACCGGCGGTATCATCTCGCTGATCAAGAGCCTGCCTCTGATCGCATCCACCTTCCGTGATGCCATGAAGAGCATGAAGGGCGGCAGTGCTTCCGGCACCTCCCGCACTGATAAGGACCTGCCCATGCCCTTTATTCTGGGCGGCATCCTGCTCATCATCCTCATCATCTGGCTGGCTCCGGCCATCCCCGTCAGCCCGCTGGGTGCTCTGCTGATCGTCATCTTCGGCTTCTTCTTTTCCACCGTCTCTGCACGTATGGTCGGCATGATCGGCAGCTCCAACAACCCGGTCTCCGGCATGACCATTGCCACCCTGCTGATCGCTACCATGGTCCTGAAGGCCACCGGCAACGTTGGCATCGAGGGCATGATCGGCTCCATGGCCATCGCCTCTGTCATCTGCATCTGCGCTGCCATTGCTGCGGATACCTCTCAGGACCTGAAGACCGGCTACCTGCTGGGTGCGACCCCGGTCAAGCAGCAGATCGGCGAGCTGATCGGCGTGATCGCCGCCGGTCTGGCCATCGGCGGTGTGCTGTACCTGCTGGACGGCGCATGGGGCTACGGTGGCGCTGAGGTCCCCGCACCGCAGGCTACCCTGATGAAGATGATCGTTGAGGGCATCATGGGCGGCAACCTGCCCTGGAACCTGGTGTTCACCGGTGTGTTCCTTGCCATTGCCCTGGAGATCCTGCGCATCCCTGTGATGCCGTTCGCCATCGGCCTGTATCTGCCCATCTACCTGAACACCTCCATCATGATCGGTGGTGCTGTGCGCTGGTTCATGGACAGCCGCAAGAACGTTGACGCCGCCACCAAGGAAGAGCAGACTACCACCGGCACCCTGTTCTGCGCCGGTATGATCGCAGGCGAGGGCCTTGTGGGCATCCTGCTGGCTGTGTTTGCCGTGTTCGGCATCAGCACTGCCCTGAGCATTGATCTGGGCAACATTGGCGGCGTGGTTCTGATGATCGTGATGATCGCATGCCTGCTGGCCTTCTCCATGAAGAAAAAGAAGAACTGATGAGTAAGAAAAAGCAGTCCATCAACTATCTGGACCTTATTCCGCAGCGGGCGGAAACCCTGCGCTGGCACACAGACGAAGCCACCGGCCTTATCACCCTTGAGGTGGAGAACACCGGTGTGTTCAACACGATCGCGCAAAAAGTGTTTCATAAACCGCGCACCACACAGGTGCATCTGGACGAGACCGGCAGCTATCTCTGGCCGCTGATCGACGGCCAGAAGACCGTTGCAGACCTTGCTGAATGCATGAAGCAGCAGTTCGGCGAAAAAGCTGAACCCCTGTACCCGCGCATCATCAAGTATTTCCAGATCGTGGAATCTTACCACTTTATCAAGTTCCTCAACCAATAAGCGCAAAAGAAGCGGCGCTCAGAGCCTGTTGCAAGGCACTGAGCGCCGCTTTTCTTATTCTTTTTTGCTGCTCCAATCTACCGCATCTGCGGCCATGGCATTTTATCTTCTGCGCCTTCTCTTTTTGAGGTTCAGCGAGCCGCCGCCCGCGGCAAGAGTGACCGCCGTTAATGCAACGAGGATGAACAGCAGTGCGCACAGCAGAAGCACTGTCGCCTTCATGTCGGTGCGGAAATCAGAGACATACTCCTTGTGGGGCACAAGGTCTACCGTGCCTACCTCGTAGCCATCCAGATAAACAGTGGCCGAGCCGATCACACTGCCGCTTTTAACGGTGGCCGCAATGCTCTCCGGCAGGTCGAAGGAGTAGGTGACGATATCATCCGCGTGGCCGTAGCCGCTGACCGGTGCGGCAGCATACAGCTCCACTGCCGGTTCAGTGCGGCACTTGGTCAGGTCTACGGTGGTCAGCACGGTCTGGGTGTCCACCAGCGGGCGGTCGGCAAAGCTGGCAAAGGCCCAGTCGAACAGATCATCGCACTCGGCAAAGAGGTGGTCCGGCGTATCGCAGCCAAGGATCACCAGCCCATAGGTGTGGCCGTCCTTTTCCGCAAAGGCCACGATGCAGCGGCCTGCCAGCGTGGTAAAGCCGCCCTTGACCCACCGGACATACTCCCGGTAGTTGGCGCTCTCGCTGTTCATCAGGCTGTTGGAGCTGCTGATGGTGTGCTCAGCCTTGCGGAGGTTAGTGGCCGGCAGCACATAGCTGGCAGTGCCCGCCACCTGTGCAAAGGTCTGGTTTGCCGCACAGGCGGCGGCGATCTTTGCCAGATCCTGCGCGGTGGACACGTTGCCGTAGTCAAACAGGCCGTGGGCACAGGTAAAGTTCGTGCCGGTGCAGCCCAGCTCCTCAGCACGGGCGTTCATCTGCTTGACGAAATCCAGCACGCTGCCGCCCACATCGCAGGCAATGACGCTGGCGGCGTCGTTGGCGCTGACGATGAGCATGGCGTTCAGCAGGTCGATGCGGCGCACCGTCTCGCCGATGCGCAGGCCCATAGTGGTGCCGTTGGCGTTCTGGATATCCCGGAACTCCTGGGTCAGGGCGGTGGGCACGGTCACTTCACCGTTCAGATCCTTGCCGCTTTCCAGCAGCAGCAGGGCCGTCATGAGCTTGGTCAGGCTGGCAACATACTGCTGCTGGTCAGCATTCTGGTTCAGGATGGTCTTGCCGGTGTCGGCGTTGAACAGGCACACCGCCTCGGTCTCCTTGGCGGTCTGGATGGGCATGGGATATACCGCAAGGCCCGGCAGTGCAGCAGCAGCGGCCAGTGCCAGCGTGAGCACCAGCGCCGTCATGCGGCGGAAGATGGTGTTTTTGAACATGAGCGTGCCCCCTTGTATCTGCTTGCCGACGCACGGCAAAAATTTTTGTTTTGAAACAGCTCCTACTTGCCGGAAAGGCTCTGGCTTGCTATACTACTTTAAAGAATACCATAAACCAGCCAAAAGAGAAAGAGAGAAAGGCGGTTTTTAACAATGTTTCTGTCCTTTTGTGGAAAAGTTCCCCGCAATGAGGGGGCTGCGTTCGTTGCGCCCAACGCCACCGTGCAGGGCGATGTGATCCTCAAAGCCGGTTCCACGGTGTGGTACGGTGCCGTGCTGCGCGGCGACGACGGCACTTTGACCATTGGCGAAAACTCCAACGTGCAGGATAACGCCGTGCTGCACTGTGATGTGGGTGGTGCTGTAATGCTGGGCAAAAGCGTCACCGTGGGCCACGGTGCCCTTGTGCACGGGTGCACGGTAGGGGATGGCAGCCTCATCGGAATGCACGCCACCCTGCTCAACCACTGCGTCGTGGGCAAAAACTGCATCATCGGCGCGGGTGCGCTGGTGCCGGAGAGCATGGTGATCCCGGACGGCTCGGTGGCCGTGGGCGTGCCCGCAAGGGTCATCAAGCAGATAAGCCCCGCACAGGCCGAGGCCAACCTGCACAACGCCGCCCACTACGTGGAGCACGGCAAGCTTCACGCCGCCGAGCTTGCCAAGGGCTGACCCTGTGCCGATTTTACAGTTTTTTACCATATTTTTTCGTCTTTCCGCCAAAAAGCCGACATTTTAATTGACACCTGCGGTCTTGTCTGCTATAGTGAAATTGGCAGTTTATGTCATTCTGGAATACCAGAATTTTTGTACACCGCGCTGTTTGGTTTTTTTCATTGGGGGAATTTTGTAAAAAGTTCATTGCGGGATGTTTTTTCACAGAAATGTAATGACTTTTCACTTAAAATCGGGTATACTATATCCTGCGGGGAGGCGGGGCCGCAACCGTCTTTCCGCACATGATTCCTCCTCACACCAAAGCAATACCCCAAACAGAAACTCCCTCCGGTGTACCGCAAGCGCCGGAGGGAGTTTCTGTTTGCATCAGCTTTTGTATTTTATGATTTCCTGCAATCAAAGGAGAGATTTTTATGTCTGAACTGATCACCCGCCGTACTTTTTTAAAGGCCACTGGTGCCGCCGCACTGGTCGCTGCCGCAGGCGGCATGCTGGCAGGCTGCGGCGATGGAGCGTATGCTTCCACTCCCGAAAATCTGGTTGCCCCTCCCATCGATAATAGCGATTTCGCTAATTTTGGCTCTTTTACCGCAGATATCGGCCCCTTGAGCGGGCAGTGGACTTCCAGCTCCATCTATGAATCTGATACCCGCCACAACTATTTCTACACCGGCTTCAAACTGGATAATGGCAGCGGCACCAGTGCTGTCACTGTCAACATCAGCAACTTTGCTTTCAACCATGCCGCTGGCGGCACTGGTAAGGTATGTGGTCTTGGATACAAAGGTCTGAACAGCAGCAAAACCGCCTATGTATTCAACCAGTCTCTTACTGTTCCTGCAGGCCAGTCCAGAACCGTTATTCTTTTCATCGACATCGGCCCCGTCACTACCTCTTCTATCGATAAATTCTATACAGGAGCCATAACCATCACGCTGGGTAAATTTAATCAGAAAACGGCCACCTTTACTTTTAACGGCCTGATCGGCGACCCTTCCTCTACCGTTTCCTGACAGCAAAACTCCCCTGAAATGCCGTAAAAAGCCTTTCAGGGGAGTTTTTATTTACAACGCTCTGAACTTTGCCGCAAACACGCTGAGCACAATTTTAGGGTTCACCTGCGCGCCAAGGCGCTGGATGGCGGCTTCGGCCAGCCGCAGGGCACGCTGGGCGGCAATGCCCTGCACCGGTGCGTGGGGGCTTTGCCGCAGGCCCGCAGCGGCCACCGCGCGGAAGTCCGTCAGCAGGGCGGCGGCACCGGCCTTGTCCTTTTCGTAGGCGGCCAGCAGGCAGGCTGCGGCATAGCTGTCACGGTCAGCAGCGGCCTTTGCCAGCTGCAGGGCCTTTTCCACCTGTGCGGTGCGGGCTTCGTCCTGTGCGGCGGCAAGCACCGTGCCAATGTGACCGTCGAACAGTTCGCTGTACAGCGCGGCCGTCTTTTTGTCCACCCCCTGTGCGGCGCAGTAGCGGGCGCACTGCTCCGGCGAGACAGGAGCCACTGCAAAGCTGACGCAGCGGCTGCGGATGGTGAGCAGCACGCTTGCCAGCGAATCTGCCGTAAGCAGGAACAGCACCCCCTCCGGCGGCTCTTCCATCACCTTCAGCAGGGCATTGGCGGATTCCTCGTTCATCTTTTCCACATGGTAGAGCAGCACGGCACGGCCCTCGGCCGAAAGGCTGGTGTTGAAGATCTCGCTGCGCATGGCCTTGACCTGACTGACCAGATATTTGCCGCCTGCGCCCATACCGGCAACGCTGATTGCTTCACGCACGATGCCGGTCTCCACATGGCCGCTGTCGCGGTCGCCGGGCTTACCCACAGCACGGCAGCATTCGCCCCGCAGAAGGGCCTCAGCGGGCGCTCCGCCTGCAGGGTAAAGATAATCTGCCGCAATGCAGCGGGCCGCAAAACCGGCTCCAAGGCCCTCTTCACCCACCAGCAGCACGCTGTGGGTCAGGCGGCGGGCTGCCAGCATCAGCTGCACGCTGCTTTTCAGTTCTGCATTGCCCTCCATGCGGTCCAGCATCATGATGTTTCTCCTTACCTTCTGTTTCTCCGCTTCCACTGCTCACGGCGTACCCATGCACGGACAGAACGATAAGCCATCGGGCCAAAGAACAGCCAGACGTTCGCCATGCTGAGCAGCAGGCTCAGCTTTTGCGGCAGCGGCGCGCCCAGAAAGCTGAGCACCCACAGTGCTGCCGCAAAAAAGCCAAAGTATTTCACCCGGATGGGGATGACAAAGAACAGCAGCACCTGTACTTCTGGGTACAGCATGGCAAAGGCCAGCAGCAGCGAAAGGGACAGGCAGTAGGTGCTGCCGGTCACGCCGGTGAGCAGGCAGGCCAGCACGGTGCCCAGCATCCCGGAGAGCAGATACACCGTATAGCGGAAATCGCCCCACTCCTGTTCCAGCGCTGTGCCGATGAACCATGTGAAATAGATGCCCAGCACCGCGCTGAGGATGCTGCCGCCGTAAGAGGGGATGAACGCAAAGGTGATGATGCGCCAGATCTGGCCGCGCAGCAGAAAATAGCGGCTGAGTGCCAGCCAGACACTGACGGTCTGGTTGACAAACAGCTCGATGGCCAGCACAAGGATCTGCCCGCCCACCAGAATGTTGGTCAGGTTCGGGATGCCGAAGCGGCCGTATTTGCGCTCCAGCTGGTTGAGCCAATTGTTCATATAGGGTGCCTCCAACGCATTGTATTCCGATATCGGTGAGTTTTGCCGCATTTTTCTGCTGTTATTGTACCATGATTGGCCGGGGCATTCAAGGCAATGCCCCAGTGTGGAAAACCGCCGCATCTTCCGCTCAAAAATACAGCTGTCAAGCGGATCTTGCGGCACAAAAGCACAACCGGAAAGTGTATGGAGTTTCCTGTCTGGAATGAACTTTTCACTTTTTCCACCGGGTTTTCCACCGTTTTTGTGAAGAAAAGGGCAAGTTTTCCATGAGGTTTTCCACTTTTTCCACCGGGTTTTCCACAACAAAAGGGCATCAGCCCTATACACACCGTAATTCAGGCCGTAGCTTTCTGGTAAGTTTTGGGCAAAAATGCGGGCATTCTGCCTTTTATAAAAAAGAAAGTCGAAGGTTTTTCTTTGCATTCTACAAACCGTTCCTGAGCGGCGATTTATTTTTCTCCAATCTGGAATGAACCGGTCACAAGTTTTCAACACCGGGCCGCTGCCGTTTTTCCGTGTGGAAAAGGCGGGGAAACATGCAGTTTTCCACACCGGGTCTTGCCCCTTCAGGTTCCAGCACGCCGACCCTCTCAGTCACCTTCGGTGCCAGCTCCCCCGAGGGGGGAGCTTATTTGCTGTAAACCGTCAGATGCTTAAAAGCTCCCCCTTCGGGGGAGCTGGCTGCGACCAACGGGAGCAGGCTGAGAGGGTTAGGACGCTTCCAGTTTCGCCAGAGGCTCCCTCTTTGAGGGAGCTGGCAAAACCGTCAGATTTTGACTGAGAGGGTTCGTCCTATAAAAATGCCGGGCAGTCACTTCAAGACCGTCCGGCATTGCTCTATTATTTACATCATATTGTGGAACACCAGCTGTGCGATCTGGAAATACAGGATCAGGCTGCAGGCATCCACGATGGTGGTGATGAAGGGGGTAGCCATGATAGCGGGGTCGGCACCCAGCTTCTTGGCTGCCAGCGGCAGCATACCGCCCACCAGCTTTGCCAGAATGACGCTGAAGAACAGCGAAACGCTGACCACGATGGCATAGCCCATCACGTTGGCATACTGGCCGGGGAAGAGGAAGGTGTACATCAGGTAGATGCGCAGGCCGTTCACGATGCCCAGCACCGCGCCCACGATGGCCGACACCCGCAGCTCCTTGCCCAGCACCCGCACAAAGTCGGCGGGCTCTACCTCGCCCAGAGCCAGACCGCGCACCATCAGGGTGCTGATCTGATTGCCGCAGTTGCCGGCGGTATCCATCAGCATGGGCATGAAGGAGACCAGCAGCGGCAGGCTGACAAAGGCCTCCTCATAGTGGGTGGTGACCATGCCGGTAAAGGTGGCGGACAGCATCAGGATCAGCAGCCATGGAATGCGCTGCTTTGCGTGGGTCCAGACGCTGGTGCCAAAGTAGGTGGTGGCATCGTC